>JGI26080J50196_1001338_pt1 | contig 10762 bp, 10 predicted proteins | sample SaaInl0LU_22_DNA_FD_50196 | JGI IMG/M metagenome (IMG submission 50196)
TTGGTTACGTTTCTCGTGTGTCACAATGAAATCGATTTCTTCTTGGTAGGATCTTTTTCCAAAACCTTTACGAAATTCTTCTGAATACTTTAGTAGCAATACGCTAATATCAAGATCAGATAGCGAACCCTCATCCATAAGTTTCTTTGTGGTAGTCACATAGAAGGCAGGACCAAACAATCCTTCGAGTACCAGCTTATGTGTTTGAGTACCGTCTAATGTACCAGTAGTACCATACCTATATTCGGCATCTCGGCATTTAGACAGAATAGATGTAAGAGACTTGGCTTTAAAGTTATGTGCCTCATCACCAAAGACTGCACCAAACTGCTCAAACCAAGATCCAGGCATTTTGTAGATTGATTGCCAAGTAGTAATAATTACTCTTTCATCTTCTGCGAACTTAGGTCGGCCTGCATAGATCCTGTGGCACATGCTCTTAACATCGAATTCAGGGTCTTGGGTTGAATAGTCACCAAAGTCAGCATACATCTGTTCAACAAGAGAAGTAGTTGGAACAATGATTAATGCTCGTTTGTCCTGTGCATCAAGCACATAACGCAGTAGACTGTAGATGATAAGAGATTTACCTGATGCTGTAGGCGAAATCAACATAGCAGACTTACGCGTCAACCCATGCTCAATCGCCTTAAGTTGATAATCCCGGGCTTCAATTGGGTTTCCACCAGCTGTAAGAATAAGATCCTTCATAAAGGACATATCAATTGGTGTATCGGTCTTAGGTAAACCGTAATAGTTATCGTGTTCTAATTCGATTCGATAGTCACGACCTTCAGCATTAGCAAACTCTTCTACGTACTGATACAGACCAGCATATAGTTCCTTTGTCCTAGTATCGAACAAACGAATCTTACCATCCCACATCTTATTTTTATAGGAAGGCATGAATTTATAGCCAGGAACGAAAAATGTGAAAAAATCACAAAGTTCGTTGGCAACTGAGGGTTCACAATCTACGTGTAAAAACGCATGATTTTTCTTACGAATTCGAATAATATCCATCAAGCTCCACTAGTGAACTTCCTCCATTCGATCATATTTTTGATCGTTTGGTGACGCCACTTAACGTTCTCCATAATAGTCTGCAATGTTTCTATAAGAGTATTTATATACTCGATCTGGTCATGTAATTTCATGATATCAGGATCAGAGTTATAGTAGTAGTCCATCTCACCTTTGAGAGGCTTTGACAATCCATTGTACGGATCGTATGACCAACCTTTTTCGTCGATCTGTTCCTTTGACATTTTACCGTTGTACCAAAGCCACTTATCACGAAGCAGCATTTTCAGTTGGGTATCACGTCTTTGCTTCTGGAGCTTAGAAGTCATAAGGAGTTCTAGGTATTTTGCGTGGAGACGTGCGGTATCTTTTGATGCATCATCAAGGTGCATCTCATCAATCTCGGCGTCTTTCTTCCACATTTCAAGTACATTATCAAGGTTCAGCATATTCTATCTCATTATTAAAGGGCCAGGTAAGTAGTATTATACCATGGTTTTCAGGGAAAGTACATTATTTAAATCTAAAGTACGAGTAGTTAAATGTCACGTTTGCAACCAAATAGTTCGTATCAGTAATCGTTGTATCAAATGGAAGAGAGCTTAGGTTCGTTGGATACGCATTGGTGAATGTGATCTCACGAGCCACGTTATTATGGGATGTAAGAATCTGAAGAGTTAAGTCTCTAAACTTGTTTTCTGATTTTACTTCGTTATGTGTTACCATACCAAGCATCCAGTCATGGATCTCTTCGTAGTTTCTTAGATACTCATCAACAAGGAAGGTCATTTCGAAAGTACCATAGTCTACCTTATCAGGCGCCATAGTAATGTTTCGTTGTGGTGTATTGAATGGTGCACCAGTAACTGATAGGTCTGGAAGAGCCACAGTTTGGATGGCGTATTCAACGTTAGGAAATTTAAGCTTATCAATTGCGAGTTTAAACGAGATGCCATTGGCAAATGACATAGTGTCATCTAACGTACTCGTTTTTTCTACAGCAAAGTTTGTGCTAATGTTATATGGCATTTTCTATCACCGATAAGTTGATTATACCTTTATTTATACTACTTTTTTACACAGAAATTCTAGGTAAAAAAAGAGGGCCCCGAAGGGCCCTCTCTCTATTTCTATGGAACTAAGACTTAGTTACCAAGGATACCTTCAACTTTGAAGATACGGTAGTACTGGTTAGCACGGTTTGCACCAGTGTCGTTACCAGCATTTGCACCAACGAATGGGTTAGCAACCATGCCGTAACGTGTCTTGAAGCCAATTTTCGGCTGGAAGGTGTTTTCACCAACAGCGCGAACCATTGTCAACGGTACGTATGGGCAATAGAACAAGCCAGCATCGTATGCAGATGTACCTTTGTAACCAACGTTTACGTAGTTAACAGTTGCATATGGGTCGATGTAAACTTTAACACCACCGGCCAAAGTACCAGCAAATGTGGTGCCTGTGTCGTCGATGTTCAAGCCAGCGTTACCAGCCAAAGCAGGAGTATAATCCAACATGCCTGTTGCAGAAAGTGCAGCAGCTACGTCAGAGGATACCATGATGAAGTTACCTTTACCGCGACGTGTTTCACGTGCAATAACGTTTGCTTCACGCATGATTTGTACCAAGAGACCTTTGTACTTCTCTGCAGACCAACGGCCGTCAGCGTCTGTATCCAAGTCAAATGTACCTGCAGTTGTCAGGTCGGACTGTTGTGCACCAAGCTTCGCTTTAGTGTTGATAGTACGAACAACTTCGCGGTTGATTTCAGCCAGGATCTCAGCGGACAAGATGTTTGCCAACTCAGATTCAGCGTCAAGACCATGCACAGCTTTAAGATCTTGTGCAAGTTCCATTGTGTACTCTGCTTTCAGCGCACGGCTTTTGGCAGTTACGGTTGCTTTTTCGATCGAGAATGCCATCTCACCGAAGTCAGCACCAACGCCGTCACCCAGNGCTTCAGCAGCTGCAGTCGACATACCATTACCTGGTGCATAGTCAACGTCATCTGGTGTGCCGTCAGTGTCAGCAGCAAATGGATCGCTCGAAGTTGTTGCAGTTGCAGCAACACCAGAGAAAGAAGTATTTGCTTCGTCGAAGAGTGCTTCTGTACCAGCTTGTGTGCTGTAACGCGACTTCATTGCGAAGATCAAGCCTGTTGGGCCAGACATTGGCTGAACACCAGCAATGTCATATGCGATCAGGTTTGGCATCGCACGACGTACCAAGGAAATCAGGATTGGATCCCAATTGTCGATGCCAGCGCCAGTTGCGTTAGTTGGAGCAGCTTCGTTCAGCGAGAAGTTCTGGTGGCCACGCTCTTCAGCAAGTGCTTTTTCAGTGTTTTCCAGAACGGCAGCTGTTACTGCTTTACGATGTGCGTCTTTGAACGCAGGAGCTTCATTGGCTTCCAGTACTGGACCCCATTTCTCCATAAGATTTTCAGAATTGAACATTTCTTTGTTCTCCTAATAGGTTATTTAATTGAAAGTGCTTTGAGGTAAGCCGCCATACGTGGTGAATGGGAAACTTCTTCCGATTCAACCGCTGTATCTTCAGCGACTACTTCTACTTTAGTTTCTTTGAAGTAAGACTCTTTGATTGTTGCTACCTTTGCAGTAAAGGTATCAGCATCGCTGAAATCTACATCTTCAACCAGGGACTTAAGCTTTTCAGCTTGCGACTCAGATAGACCAACAGATGATTCACGGATGATAGCTTGGCGAGTCAGTTTATTTACTGATTCTTTCAAGTTAACATTATCTTCGATCTTCTCATTCAATGATTCTTCCAGCTCATCGACTTTGGTAGACAATTCGTCAACCAGGTCCACTTTGCTATCTGGAACTTGAATGTAGTTTTCTACGAAGACACCATGAAGTGCAGACATAAAGTTTTCGGCGATTTCGGTACGAAGACCGGATTCGATTGCAACTTTATTATCTTCCATCCACTGCTCTACGACGTAGTTGAGGTAGCCATCAACTTTCTCGACGAGATCATTCTGGATACGGCTTGTTTCTTCTGAAAGTTCTTCAGCATACTGCTCTTCCAAACGCTCAACATGTTCGCTGAGTTTTGATTTGAGAGCTGCTTCGAAAATAACAGATGCCTTATCCTTAAAGCCTTCAGAAAGAGTTGCCTCAGAATCAACAAGAGCAGTCAGGTCTTCATCGAAGTGCCCTTCAACAATTGCTTCTTCATCGGATTCTACTGATTCGGCACACATTGCTTCGTATGCTTTCATCATCTCATTCTTTTTCATTTTCGACATTTTGCTGTACATAGCATTTAGCATGCCAGCTTTTGTCTTTGGTGCAGCTGCTTGTGCTGGGGCAGATTTCTTAATCTCCTTACCAGCGTCATCAGCTACTTTTTCACCGTCAACCTCTTTGGCTGCCGCTGACTCATCCAGTTCCTCGTCAGAAACTTCAACGTCTTCAACGAGTTCATCCTGGAGTTCATCAACTACGATGTCTTTCATGTTTTCTTCAGACATGTGTTTCTCCTAATGAGTTAAAGTTTTGAGAGGAAATCTTTGAAAGCCTTCATTTGAATATCTGGATTACCAGTACTCACAGCTTCCTTGATCTCAGTCTCGAACTGTTCAATTTCTTGTGCCTTTAGGAAACTACCGTTTTCCCAAATCCATTCGACGCCTTCCATGATCCCATTCACAAATGCTTCAGGGGCGGAAGGGTCTTGTACGATATCAACGGTTGCGAGTTGGAAATCCTTCCCGACATAGTTAACACCGCCTCGTTGCGCAAGACTACCCATACCACGACTTGAGACACCAAGCTGAACACCTCCATCCATCAGACCTTTTACAATCTGACCCATAGGAGTATTCAGGATTTGTGCCTTACCCACAACATTATTTCCCTCCCAGCGGAGTTCCGTAATTTTGTGAGATACTTTATCCAAATTAATGGTAGGACCTTCGGGGTGATTCAATTCACCCACGGCTCTACCTTTGGAAACTTGTTCAGACATATATTTATCAACTGCTGCTTCCATAACAGCTTTTGGATAGATACGTCCGTTTCTATTTTTAGAGTCAGCTTGCATGAAGATACCTTCAATGACGTACTGCTTCTCACCGTTCTTTTCTTCGGTAAGGTAGTTCAAGTCATTTTCGACGTATTCTGTTATTAGCTTCATGTTACTTACCCATTAACTTAGTAAAGTCATTGACCGCCTTTTCAGCATCTTTTGCAGACTTAAAAGTGTCTAGTTTATCACCATCTAGATAGGCAACAAACATATTTCCCTTTTGAGTAATTACTGCGTCAAACTTTTCTTTACCAACTTTAAATTTTTTAACTTGCTTTTCACCCGACGGAAGTTTAAAAGCTTCATCAAGCGTCGTCAGATTCCTGATCTGTAAGAACGTCTTCATTCTCTTCTACTTCCTCTTCGGACTCAAAGTCCATTTCTACTTGTTCTTCTTCTCCAGACATCATTGCCTGTCCAAGTTGAACCTTCCTATCATCCATAGCAGAATTAATTCTATCTGCCATAATACTAGTAAACGCATTGCTAGCTTCTACGTTGTCACCTGAGTTCAATGCACTAATCAAATCTTTTGTTTCCATTACAATCTTTCCTCATATGTAATAATATTTATACAAATTTAAATTTCATCATCTTCGGCTGGAGGTTCATCCTCTCCGCCACCTTCATCATCGATTTGTTTATCGATTTCTTCCATGTCCTCATCACTTTGCATAAGAACATTTTTACGCACCCACTCTACAGAGTAGTATTTACCAACAAACTCATCAACCTCACGGAGTGTGCCGATCTTCTCACGAAGCAATTCAGCATTTTTCAACTCAGCAAAGTGAGTATCCTGCAAGAAGTCAAAGTTGATACTGTCACGGATTTCTAACCATTCATCTTCTGTAACAATACCTTTTAGGATCAGCTGAGTTCTGAGTATATCAACAAAGAGCGATGCAAACTTTTTACGAATACGTGAGATAAACTTTTGGAACTTAAGTTCGTCGCGAGTAATCTCAGAAGAACGACCAAGGCTAAACTGCGCTTCTTGCTCTAGGCGAGAAGAAGGAACGTTGAGCGACTTGTAGACTTTCTTTTGGAAGTATAGGATATCGTCGATTTGTCCGAGGTTTTCCCCTCCTGGTAGCGTGGTAATTTCTGTACCTCGACCACCTTCTCGACGCGGTAGCCAGAAGTCTTCCAGCATCGACATGTGTTTACGGTCATCTTTCATCTCCCCTGTTGATGCATCATAAACCATCTTGTTACGATAGTTGTTCATGATACCTTTTACGTATTCCTCGGCTTTACCTTTTGGAAGGTTACCCACGTCGATATAGAAAATGCGACGTTCTGGTGCACGTGACAGGCGGTAGATAACAAGTGAATCTTCCATCATACGGAGCTGGTTAACAGGCTTCAACGCTTTATGGAGATATGACAGTACTTTCTTACGCGTAGGATCTAGCACACCTGACGTTACGTAAGCAATAGAATCTGGTGCAATCTTCAAACCCTGATTGGATTTGTTCATTGCTTTATCTTGGTACATATAGAACTCATTTTGACCAACCACNATTTCTGTGCCAGTCTTAGGATCTTTTTCCTTTACAAGTTCTTTTACTTTACGAATACGAGTAGGATCAACTGGNCGTAGTTCAATGATACCACGTTTCGGTTGTTTATCGTCAATGATCTTGTGGTAGAACAAGCGTCCATCGATATACCAGCGACGGAAGATATCGTGTCCATACCAGTTCATATTAAGCAGAGCCATAACATTTTCAAACTCTTCACGGATCATCTTCTTAATCCGGTCAGGTTGNTCTAGGTCATCAAGAATAATATCAACAGGAGACGAGTCATCGTCAGAAACAATTGCTTCTGATACAATGTCATCAATTGCAGCATCACATTCCGGTTGGGATGCAATGTCACGATACTTTAAAATTAAGTCAGCTTCGTTCTTAACGTTCGAACCTGAGGTGTCAAGATATTGACCAAAATAGCCACCGGCATTGACAACGTGGCCTGCACCGTCTTCATCATCACGAGGTACGAAAGATACTTTCTTACGTTCCTCTTTTTCCTCAGCTTTACGCTTGATCTCAAAGCCAAATAGCTCTGCCATGTTAAAACTCCTGTGTAGATAAGGAGGGGACTTACATCCCCTCCGTCACTACTATTTATAACACCATTATGTAGTAGTGTTTGATTCCCAGTATTGAACTTGCAGCTCAACAGTGAATTCTTCAATTGTGTTCTCACTGTCGTAAGAAACATCAATCGCAGAAACGTTAGTTGGGAAACACCCACGAATATCATAACGCTTAGTAACTTCACCGGCTTTATTCAATTGCTCAACAATCATATCGGCTTGATAATCAGTTGGATTTGAAAGACCTGTGTTGTTTACGTGTTGGTTGATACCATTCATCCAACGCTCAAATGCGTTACGTGCATCCATAGAAACATCGTTAATTACTGTGATGCTCCATGGCTCAAATGTACGATCCCCAGCAATCTGCAATTGACGACCACGGAATGGGATCGTAATTGGAGCAATGATAGAGGCAGGAAGCTGAGCTGCTTTAATCATGAAAGATGTAAGCTCAACGTCACCACCAGCATAGCCAGGAAAGTTAACAGTTGCTTTGAACAAGTTGGCACGCGAACCGCCACCAACAAGCTTTGATTTAAAATCATCTACGCCTAAAATAGCCATTGTCTACTCCTTATTGTCCGACGATCTCAGAGAATTCAACGCCAGTACGTGTGGCGACGAAGTTCAATGTGATAAAGTTAATAGAACGTGCGGGCTTGATGTAGATATCTGCAACGAACTGGTTAGTATCGATGACCTGACCTGTGTTATTTGTTTCATCACAAACAACCAAGAAATCAGTAATACCACGACGACCTTTTACGTCACGCAGGAAGGGTTCTACCAAGTTGCGGAACTGAGCACGAGTGAATTCGTCGTTGAACTCAAACAGCTGGAATTTAGAAGCAGTAGAAACCGCTTTTTCCAGAGTAATAAAGAGACGNCGAACGTTGATTCGGTCGAATGCAGATGGCTTAGCCAATGCAGTCTTATCACCGAAGAGGACTGTACCTTCACCTGGGAAAGAAACGATCGGGTTAACACGAGCTTTATAAAGATCGTCACGATCAGCTTTTTTCGGATTGAAAGCAACCTTAGTAACACCAAGCAACTGACCACGGTTCAAACCAGCAGGTGAGAACCAAGCATCAGCAACGTTATCAGTGTTGGCACACAAACCAGCCACAGCACCAGAAGCAGAAACCCAACGATATACATCATTGTACTTATCGTACATATAAAGTGCAGTTGAATCGATAACAGCATAAGAAGATGAAGTCAGCTGATCTGCCCAAGTAATAACGTCTGCAGCTGCAGTTGAGTTATTTACTGTATCTGCGATACGAGGAGAAACAAATACAACACAATCTTTACGACCTTCTGCAAGGGCGATCATGTTATTTGCATGAGTTACACCATCTGCACCGGCAGGTGCTTCACCCGCAATGATCAGGTTAACATCAAGTGTTTCTGCATCACCGAACAAGTCATAAGCAGTAGTAAGCTCACCGACTGTTGGAGCGTTATCGTCTGTACCACCACTCATTGTCAGCGTTGTTGCGCCATTAGATGTGGTGAAAGATGTGTTTGCAGCAGCAGAACCCATTTCAGGGAACGTTGCGTTATCATGGTTACCAAACCAAACATACGCAGATTGGTTGTTTAGAACCTCTGCATAGAAGTTATTGGTACCATCATCGCCAAGAGCATCNGATGCCTGTGAAACGAAAGCNAATGTTTCGAGCACTGTACCAGCTTCGCCTGTCCATGAACCATCTTCGTCAACAACCACGATGTGCATTTCGTCATCTTGACCACCGCGCTTAGCCGCGAAGTTAGAAGTACCTGGTACCGAATCAAAAAGATTGCGATAAGTCCAAGCAGCGAATGCAGTTGAGTTTGCAGTACAGAAAGATAAGGCAAGCGCGTTACCAAGAGTACCTGGATATTTAGCAACAGTAAAGATTGTCGATGCAATCGAAGTCGCTTCATAGTCAGACTCGTTGGTAATTTTAATACCAGTGCCGTCGTTGGTTGCGTTTAGGTTGTCAGTTTCCGCACGAACGACGCGGAGACTGTTGCCATACTGCAGGAACTGCGCAGCAGGCATAAAGTATTTGTAGGTGTTGGCGTCTGGTTTACCATAGACTTGGACGAGCTCTTTTTCGGAGCCAATTGTTCTGATTTCTCCTACAGGACCCCACTGGAATGCTCCAGCAATGGCACCAATAGATGTAGAAACAGCAGGAACAACATTCGTCAAGTCGATTTCTTTAACCTGTACACCAGGTGAGACTTGAAATGCCATAAGGTTTTCCCTCTTCAGTTAATTTTATAAGAATGCATAATACGATAGTTTGTCAATACTATTATTTATAAATAACGGTATCTCATCAGAACATGTCAGTAGGAGTCTCCTCCCAGATAGTGCCTGATGCATCTACTTCGATATTATCTTTGTATCCGTCATCAATGATTCCAAAAGGAACCATGTCATCCTCGATTGCCTTCATTCTATCTGCATACAACATCTGTTTAAAATCAATATCTGTTAGATTAGAAAACATCTCAGTAGCGGCAAACCAACCGAACATAACTAAGTTCATCATCAAATCGTCGTGGTTATTATCAGAGGCTTCGTATGAATTACCCTTTGCAACAAAGGTAGACATTTCAATGATAGTTTCGCCATCGACGATATCTAGTTTGTGCTGCTCAATAAGATCTTTAATGTTCGAGCAACCAATTCTTTTTACTTTACGAGTCATAGTAGCACCAAGGGCATTAGCCTTTAGCATGGACTCTACGAACATATTCTCGTATTCCCAATCATAATATAATCCATTACATACAACTGAACCTTGGTCATTCGATTCAATGATCACATAGGCTTCGTTATATGTCTTTGCATATTTGTGGATAATATCTGGAAAGAGTAGTGGTGATATCATGTTATCTTGATATACACAGACCTGTTTAAATGGCCTCTGTGTAATATCTATAACGTTAAATGTTGAGTAGTCTTGGCCTCTACCTTTTGCAACATCGACAGTCATAATATACTCATGACCTTCCTGAGGTCTTTCGTATGTTCTTACTGATTCCTGTCTAACGAGAGGGTCGGCTGCTTTAAGTCCAAGTAGAAATTCTCCGGCAATGAGTGTATTTGATGTTCCCAAGAAATTGTTTCCAAACTCTTGGTCAAATTGTAACTCTGAGGTGTTGGATACAGTTTGCCGCTTCCACTCTGCGTCTCGCCCAGGTACGTCCCACCAGTCAACCCGAAAGGGTTTATACTCGTTAGTTCCTTGGACGGCTCCTTCCCAAAGCTTATGGTAAATGTTTCCGAGTCCATTTGCAGTTGAGGTGATGATAACTCTTGACGTTTGACCTGATGACACAACTGGGTACGTTGAGGTATAGAACTCTCCAGCATTTTCAACAAATGCAAATTCGTCCAAGAAGAGGAGGTTGACAGACATACCTCGAATTGAGGAGCCTGATGTAGCTGCAGCGACAATACGACTGTTATTAGAAAATTCAATTGAACCTTTATTAAGTGCCTTACAACCTGGCTGCAAAAAGAACGGAAGGTTCTCAAGCATCAGTGTAACACGACTCAACATCTCT
>JGI26080J50196_1001340_pt1 | contig 10752 bp, 7 predicted proteins | sample SaaInl0LU_22_DNA_FD_50196 | JGI IMG/M metagenome (IMG submission 50196)
CAACGCAGCTACCCGACAACCCAGATTGAACACTACGACAATATCGCCGCGCAATTCGATGCCCTCAAACGTATAGACAATATCTTCATCGACCTGTGTCGCGACGTTTGGACCTACGTGAGTATGGATTACTTCAAGCAAAAGATTAAGGCTGGTGAAGTCGGTTCGTCGGCCATGCCTCATAAGGTAAATCCTATCGATTTTGAAAATGCAGAAGGAAACCTTGGCCTTGCCAATGCATTGTTCGAGCACCTCGCTGGAAAATTGCCTATCTCACGATTGCAACGTGATCTTACAGATTCAACAGTATTGCGTAATGTAGGCGTCCCTTTTGGTCACCTTTTGATTGCGATCGCATCAATGAGTAAGGGATTGGGCAAACTTTTAGTGAATGAAGCTAAGATTGCGTCAGATTTGGAAGCGAATTGGGCCGTGGTCGCAGAAGCTATTCAAAATATCTTGCGTCGTGAAGGCTACCCAAAACCCTATGAGGCATTGAAAGCCTTAACCCGCACAAATAGCGCCATAACTGCATCAAGCATCGCTGATTTTATTGATACTTTAGACGTAAATGATGCTATCAAAGCCGAGCTCAAACAAATTACCCCGAGCAACTATATTGGTCAGGTTAAAAGCTAAACGTACATCATGAAGAAAGCGCTCATTACCCTATCGTTTTTTGTTGTCGGAGGAGTGTCCATTGGTCTCTATCAATACTATAGAACACCGGAAAAAGCAATGGAACAGCAACCTGTTTTTAAAGGGAGTGCCGATGGGTTTGCAGGAATACTTGAAGACTCAGAATGGGAAACAGGTGCAGTAGTGCAACTTTCAGATACCATCAAGAGTGCTGAAAGTAAAAGTATTTCGTTTTCAAATGGAATTATTGTCACCAAAGACACCTCCGACCCCACTGCATGGCCGTCCACTGGGTACATCACTGTTCAAGGCATTTACCAGGGCAAGGAAGTAGACGAATTCTTTGGGGAAACGCTAATTCGTGTGAGTGCCGCTTTTCTTCTCGAGCCCGCGAAGTCTGAAAATCTGAATTAGACCTATTCCGAAGAATACGGTGAGTGCAAGTGCGGAATTTCTTAGATCGCCCGTCAATGCCTCTAGAATGCCTATACTAAACATTCCAAAAGTGGTGGCCAATTTTTCCATGACGTCGTAGAAACTAAAGTATGTTGTGTGGTCTTCCGTCTCCGGCAGCATCTTACTGTAAGTAGAACGTGAAAGACTTTGTACAGCGCCCATAACGAACCCCAGTACGCCGCCTACGATGTAAAATTGGCCCGCGGTCTGAACGAAATACGCGGCAAAGCACAGCAACATCCAGATAGCAACACCTATTTTAATGGCAAATACATTGGTCGTTCGCTCACTAAGTCGTGCGAAAACGGCCGAACCCGCGATCGCTACAAACTGAATGATCAAGATCGTCAAGATCAGCTGAGACGATTCTAAATCCAGCACCTTCGACCCGAAAACTGCCGCGAGTAAAATGATGGTTTGCATCCCAACGCTGTACCAGAAAAAGCCGCCAAGAAAAATGCGCAGTGATTTTATACCTCGAAATTCTTTGAATACTAATAAAAGTTCGCGCCAACTTTTCCAAAACAGCTTGCTTTCAAAATAGTCCTTTATGTCGTCTTTCGGCATTCTGTTAATGGCGGGAAGTCCAAACCCCAACCACCAGATTCCGGTGACGAGGAAAGAAAATCGCGAAGCAATGCCTTCGTCGGCAAAACCAAAAGTTTGGGGCATTTGCACTAAAATGAGACAAATAATGAGCAATAAGGCACTGCCGAAATAACCCAATGAAAAACCCCGGGCTGAAAGGCGGTCTTGCATTTCAGGTGGAGCTATAACGGGCAGGAAACTGTTATAGAAAACAATCGAACCCGTAAAACCGACACTTGCAAAGAAGGCTAAACAGAGTCCCAACCATGGATTGGCAGCAGTAAACAAGCCCATACAAGAAGTGCTCAATGCACCGATGATCATAAAGGTTCGCATAAATACTTTTCGGCGGCCGGTTCGATCTGCCATAGCGGCGAGATAGGGCGATAAAATTGAAATCGTTAAATAGGATGCTGCAATGACGTAACTATAGACAACCGTATTTTCCCAATAGCGCCCCAAAAACAAAACTTCATTCGTTTCGTTCTTTGTGACCGCCTCATAGTACAGCGGAAATAAAACGGTACTGATGACCAGCGAATAGACCGAATTGGCCCAATCGTACATGGCCCAACCACGTTGTGTTTTTGTGAATTTCATCGTTCGACTAATTTACAACGCGAAACGGCATTATATTTGAAGTGAAGAGACCAAATTAATTTGACCATGAAAAAACTGCTTCTTATCCTCGCCTGCTCAGTTGCCTTCTTAGAAGTGGCAGCCCAGGATATGATCATCTACAAGGATAAAACCATTGATGAAGTCACCATTATTGAGGTGAATCCGGATTTCATTAAATACCGTGAGTACGGCGCTCCTGTGAATTCGGCAACCTTCAGCATTGAAAAAGACTATTTAAGTAAAATCATTTTTGAAAGNGGNCGNGTNATGGANTTGAGTAAAACCATGATGGANGANGANCGNATTTATGCNAACCAACGCAGACATGGGATTAAACTAGATATCGGTGCAATCAGTCAAAACTACATGTTCATTGTGTATGAGGAGGCCATTAATCCATCGAGCTCTTGGGAAGCAGGCGCCTTGTTTGTGGGTGCGGGTTATGAAAATCAAAACGGTTGGAATGATCCAGAACGTGCTATGGGCGCTGGCTTATACACCGGCTTCAAGTTCAAACGCAGTCCAAATTTCTACATGCAACGCATGCGCTACGGTCACATCATGAGAGGCTCTTACATAAAGCCTAACCTTATGATAACCACATTCAATTACGACCGTATAGATTACGATCATCCACCAGATCCTGTAACTTTCATGTACCCAACAACACGTGAAAGTGCCTTTGCAGGGGCAGCAATGCTTGAATTTGGTAACCAATTGGTTTTGTCTGAACGATTAATGGTGGAATATTCTGCGGGCTTTGGCTATGGTTTCACGACCAAACAGGCCTATTGGAACTATTCAAACTATGGATTTAGTGGCGGCGTTGGTACGGATCTAGCGCCTTACGTATGGAATTTTGGTTTAAAAGTGGGGTACCTCTTAAAATAACACTGCCTACTATTGCAGTCATAAAAAAAAGCCCGGCACAATGTGCCGGGCTTTTTTGTTTGTGCGCTTTCCGTAGTTAAGCTTTATGCATTGTTTTGCGTCTTGATCAAGTTCAATGCAGAACCTGCTTTGAACCAATCAATCTGCTGCGCATTGTAGGTATGGTTCAACTTGATAGAATCTGTCGAACCGTCCGCGTGAACCACCTCAAGGGTCAACTGCTTGCCTGGGGCAAACGATGCAAGATCGGTGAAGTTAACGTATCGTCTACTTGGATCAAATCGTAATCTGCTTCGTTGTCGAAGGTCAGACCCAACATACCCTGCTTCTTCAAATTCGTTTCGTGAATACGCGCGAATGACTTCACGATTACCGCGCGAACGCCTAAGTGACGCGGCTCCATCGCTGCGTGTTCGCGAGAAGAACCTTCCCCATAGTTGTGATCACCCACAACGATAGAAGGAACACCAGCTGCTTTGTATGCGCGGGCCACATTTGGTACCTCATCTACAGAACCGTCTAGTTGGTTCGTCACAGCATTCGTAGCTTCCGTGTACGCATTGACTGCACCGATCAAACAGTTGTTTGAAATGTTATCTAGGTGACCGCGGTAACGCAACCATGGACCAGCCATAGAGATGTGATCCGTAGTACACTTACCAAAGGCCTTGATCAAAAGCTTAGCGCCTTCGATGTTGGCACCGTCCCATGGAGCGAATGGAGCGAGCAATTGCAAACGCTGAGAGTCTGGCGCGACCGCTACGTTAATTCCTGAACCGTCGGCTGCAGGCGCTTGGTAACCATTGTCCTCCACGGCAAAACCAGCAGATGGCAATTCGTGACCTGTTGGCTCTGCCAATTTCACTTCTTCACCATTTGTATTGATCAAGGTATCCGTTATCGGGTTAAAATCTAGTTTACCAGAGATTGCAATAGCGGCAACCATTTCCGGTGAAGTAACGAAGGCGTGTGTGTTGGGGTTACCGTCTGCACGCTTCGCGAAGTTTCTATTGAACGAGTGAACGATAGAGTTTTTCTCTTGCTTCTCAGCACCTTCACGCGCCCACTGTCCGATACATGGACCACAAGCATTGGTAAAGATTCTCGTTCCCTCTAATTTATTGAACGTATCCATCAAACCGTCGCGCTCTGCAGTGTAACGCACTTGCTCAGAACCCGGATTGATACCTAAGATCGCCTTAGGCGCAATGCCTTTCTCTACTGCATCAGCAACGATAGAAGCAGCACGCGTCAAATCTTCGTACGATGAGTTGGTACACGAACCGATCAATGCCCACTCAATATCCGTTGGCCAATCGTTGGCTGCAGCTTTCTCCTTCATCTCAGCTACTGGTGTAGCGAGATCTGGAGTAAACGGTCCGTTCAAATGTGGAGTCAATTCGTCTAGGTTGATTTCGATCACTTGGTCGAAGTACTGCTCAGGGTTTGCATATACCTCAGCATCACCGGTCAAGTGTTCAGCTACTGCATCGGCAGCGTCCACTACATCTTGACGACCAGTAGCCGCCAAATAGCGACGCATGCTGTCGTCGTAACCGAAGGTTGATGTCGTTGCACCGATCTCAGCACCCATGTTACAAATGGTCCCTTTACCTGTAGCACTCAAGCTCTCAGCACCCTCACCGAAGTACTCAACTATTGCACCAGTACCGCCTTTCACCGTGAGGATACCAGCCACTTTTAAGATGACATCTTTCGCTGAAGTCCAACCGTTCAACCGACCAGTTAGCTTTACACCAATAAGTTTTGGGAACTTCAGCTCCCAAGCCATACCGGCCATCACATCTACAGCATCTGCACCACCAACACCAATAGCGACCATACCTAGACCACCAGCATTTACGGTGTGTGAATCTGTACCGATCATCATACCGCCTGGGAAGGCATAATTCTCGAGAACTACCTGGTGAATAATACCGGCACCTGGTTTCCAGAAACCGATGCCGTATTTGTTACATACTGAAGACAAGAAGTTGAACACTTCATTATTCTTATTGATTCCGTCTTGCAAATCTTTATCTGCACCTATTCTCGCTTGGATCAAGTGATCCGCGTGAGCCGTTGAAGGAACCGCTACTTTGCTTTTACCAGCTTGCATGAACTGCAACAATGCCATCTGGGCGGTTGCATCCTGCATGGCTACGCGGTCGGGTGCAAAATCTACATAGCTTGCACCTCTACCAAAGGCCTCAGTGGCATTACCTTCCCACAAGTGGGTATATAAAATCTTTTCAGCTAGTGTTAATGGTTTACCAACCGCTTCACGAGCTGCTGCAACGCGCTCAGGGTAACGGTTATAAACCTTGCGGATCATATCGATATCAAAGGTCATAGAACTGTAATTTCTCTATTTAATTCGATGCGAATTTACCACATAAAATGTGATTATAAGGTGTGTTTTTGCACCGGAACCAACATCTAGAACCGCTCTTTGAAAGATTAAAGATTATCGCGATCTAAAATCTATATATTCTCAAAAAATACAATGGTAATTTAAGAATTAAGGAATCCAAACCTTAAGATTGTGGTACCAGTTATCGCCTTCAATTCGAACGATATACATGCCCGAAGACCAAAGCGCCGTGCTAAAGCGATAGGCTTTAGCGTTTTTGTCTGATGCAGCTGTAAGCTTACCAGTAGCATCAAATACACGTACGCCTTGTGGACTCCCCAAGACTACATTCAAATGCCCATCTGCTTGATAGACGCTCATGTCGCGTAAAACAGTTTCCATGACATCTAAAAGCTCAAAGCCCGCAGTGTGTGCACTGTCCATAGCTGGATTGAAACTCCAATCCTTAATGGTAAAGCTCTTTGCACTATCCTCTACATCGATACGCGCCCAACCATAGCACGCAGTATCATTCTTTATAATGCGAAGACCTAAGTATCCATCTGTAAGTGGACCTGCCCAATTTGAATTAGGATAAGCCACGCCATCCACATGAAAAGCCATATAGCCCGCCGCTGTAGCAGCATTGATACCGGACCAGCTCTGTGAGGCATCTATAGTTGTACCTGGAAGTACTTTTTCTACGTAACTAAAGCCATTTTGTCCCGCGCCCATGGCAAGGTTACCCTCGATACTATCACCAGGGTGTAGAAGAATAGCATTAACGTTGCCTAGTTGGCCGCCGCTCAGTATGTGTTCAATGGTAAAATCCACAATAGTATCCCCGTCAAGGTCCAATTCAAAAATCCCATCCACAATCGTGGTATCAGGAATGTCCGTGTATTGATATTGCGCTTGTGCTGCAGTGCCTCCTAGAAGTGCTGCTGCGGTTGCCATGTATTGACTAAGACGTTTAGAATCCGATTTTTCCATGGAGGCAAATATAAACCTAAAAGCGTCGCAACTGTGTCTTTACGACCCCTTTGAGACTGGAAATATCCACTGTTTTATTCAAAACTTTTGTTAAAACTGCAAATGCCTCCGTCAAGCGCGACGAAACCTTACCCTCTCCTGCCGCTTCCATAATATCTTCAAACCATAGTTCCACCACCGNAGCCTGCGCATCCATGGTAAATAACAACGTCATTTCCTGATGGGCCTTCTCCCACCGGTCCATTTCNTTCCAATGCAAAGGAGCCCTTTCGGCACCCATCAAATGCCGTTGACTTTGCATAAGTGCATTTCCTTCCCGGCGCATGGCAATGATCACCTTTGGGCCCTCAGGAAGTGGAGCCTTAATGAGCAAAGGCGCCACAATTTTAACCGATTGACCACGCAAACCTTCTAACCAATTGGCGTCGAAAGTCCAAGACTTAATTTTTTCATGTTCAAAATAACCTGCTGCATTGAACTCATCGGCTTTACGGGTCTCATCCGTCACAGGCAAAACCCCAAGCGACTTGAGTAGTTGCATGCCCAATGAAGTACCGCTGCGAGGCGGCCCCGTGACGATAAATAATGGCACCTTATGGTCATCCGGGAGCAAGGCTTTTTGGACTGCCTTTGCAGTATGGGCCGCCTCTGCATCGCCCGTTTTGATGAATAACCAGGCCAATGCACCATGAACCCAAGGCTGATGAAAAACCAACGTGGTACTTTTCAATCCAACCTCGATTGCCGCTTCCCAATTCTCAACATGTAAATAGTAACGTAGCCAAAGGTTCAGCACATCCGGTCGGTCTTTCGCTATGGGTTCCAATAGGCGATGTAGCGCTTCGAATTGGTCCGCTTTTACTAAAAATCGACCCCAGAGAATGGCAGTAGAGACCTCAATGGAGTGCGAGGTGAAATTGGGCAATACCCAATCTTCCTTTTTTGACAACGCCACCAAGGCACGGTAATACGCCCAGATTGCAGGCTGTCCTTGTTCGTGCGTGGTCCAGGTGAGCAGTCTTTCTAATTCTAAATATTGCTCAGATTCCGCAAGCAGCGCAGCGCCCAATTGCAGATAACGCAGTGGAGATGCTGCATTCAACTTTAGCGCAGCCAATTCCCGCCATGCCTCTTCTGGACGTCCTTCGGCACGCAGGCTGCGTGCGAGGTAGTAAGCGTTTTCTAACAAACGTTGACCGGTTACTTCCGTTGCATCTGCATCCAGATACCCCATAGCAACAAGGCTTGTTAGCATGGATGATTCGAGCGCCACAGGCTCCTGATCCGCCGTAACAATCTCCACCGCATTTGGCACTTGCGCCGGGTGTTCTCCCGGGGTAAAGCATGGAGCAACGCGACCTCTCATGGCCGGTGTCGCTTGCACATTGTGAACCGCTAGCAACGAAGGCGCGATGTCTAAGAGGGTTAAACCACTTGTCACCGCATCTTTATCCAGAGAGGGACCTTTCGCTAAAAAAACACCAAAATGGCGGTGTTCCAAGGCGGGCGCCCCGGCGTGGCTAGGCAATTGGCCCCAACGCTCATCACCCGACTTAAAGCCGTGATCGCTGATTAAAAAAGTGGTTGTCGTATCGTCCGTATAATGGAGCAAGGCATCAAGGAAAAGATCGTGCAGACGGTAAGCTGCGGTCACGATGTGCTTATATTTTAAATACGCCTCATTAGAAATGCCCGGCAACTGAGGAGGGTGGTATTTCATTCCCAAATGCTTGTAGTGGTCCAGCGCATCGTAATAGATGCTGGCGTGATTCTGTGTACCATAAGCTAAGGCCATGGTAGCAAGGGTATGCACATTGATGGCGTGTGTCGTAATCTTTAAAACGCTACGAACGACGGCATCTTCACTGCTCACGTCTAGGTCCGGAAAAAACAGCGCTATGGCCTGTACTGGTATTTCTTCGGGTTGCAACAATAACGCACGAGCGAGCGGTTGCAAATTGGAGGGCTGAATACCCGCCGAGAGCCAATTCCCGTCCTCAGCTGGAGCGAGATTTGAAACCCTAACCCCACCTCCACTGCTTGCTGGCGCAGGGTGAGAAGGCCACCAACCTACTGTTGTACACGAGTGGCCGTTCTCTTCTAAAATATCCCAATACGTGGGGACTTTTAGCGACGTACCTCGAACCGCTCTTACACGCCCATTCTCAAGCTCCGTAAATCCATGAATCCCATGCTTAGAGGGCCATTGTGACGTAGCTATCGTACTCCAAAGCATAGGGGAAATAGGCGGATCTAAGGTGGCCAATTGGGCCTGTACCCCGCCATCCATCAAGCCGGTAAGGTTTGGCATCTTTCCGGAAGTTAGTAGGGGTGACATTACCTGCCAATCGGCAGCATCCCATCCCACCAACAAAGAGGTTAGCGGTACTGTACTTGCTGGGACGGCNGGAAATTGAGAAAGATCTAGGCCTTTAAATTGAGCGACAGCTTTATAACCGCCGGCCAGAAAACCCAATGTATATATGTCCTTTTGCCCCATGGCGTAAAAGTAATTGCTAAATTTGANGTGACCCCACTGCTGTGCCCATGAAGACCAAAGCTTTTTCTGANATCCTGTCCTTATCCTGGTCTGCGATCAAAGCATCGCCGCTAAGAACCGTACTTACCTCATTGATCATTTCTTTCGGCATCATGGCTCTGGTAGGCATTTTAAGTGCGACCGATGCGCTTAAACAAAGCCTAGAAAGCAACTTCACGAGCCTTGGTGCAAATACCTTGACCGTTCGAAATTCACAAGGTGGCTTTTTTGCTGGCGGCGCGAAACGACGTCAAAACCCCAACATATCCTATCGTCAAGCGAAGGCTTTTAAAGACCGCATGACTTTTGCAGGCGCTCGAACCAGCTTAACCTATGTCGCTGGTGGTACAGAGCAACTCAGCTATGGGAATACGAGCACAAACCCTAACAACATGGTTACTGCAGCCGACGAAAACTACTTGTATACGGGAGGGTTTGAATTGGAAGAAGGGCGAAACTTTACCGCAGACGATGTACAACGAGGTAAGAATTATGTCATTTTAGGCAATGAAACAAAGACCACGCTATTTGGCGACGCTTCTGCCGCCGGAAAGACCATTAAAATGCGCGGCAAACCTTACACAGTTGTTGGCGTTCTCGCGGAGAAAGGGAATTCAGGGATGTTCTCTGGAGACCGAGGTGCTTGGGTAACCATCACCTATGCTCGAGCAAATTTCACTGCAGGCCGGCCCAATTATACCCTCAGCATTAACGCACCCAGCGCTCCTTTGCTCGATGCCGTACAAGGGCAATGTACCGCCTGATGCGCAGTGTAAGAAAGCTAAAACCCAAAGAAGAAAATAATTTTTACATCATCCGTAGCGACAGTATTGCGCGGAGTTTGATTGAAAATCTCGGAATGGTCACTACGGGTGCCTTTATCATTGGAATCATCACCTTGCTTGGTGCCTCCATTGCATTGATGAATATCATGCTGGTCAGTGTTACGGAACGAACACGTGAGATCGGAACGAGAAAAGCCCTGGGCGCAACGAAGAAAAGTATCAGCTCGCAATTTTTGGGAGAGGCTATTGTCATCACGCAATTGGGCGGATGGACGGGCATCGTATTTGGCATTATTATCGGAAATGTTGTTGCCAATATGGTCGATGGCCAATTTTTCATTCCATGGATCTGGATTACCGTAGCCTTTATCCTATCCGTAGGTGTTGGTCTTCTAGCTGGCTGGTATCCCGCGAGTAAGGCTGCTGCCCTAAATCCGGTAGATGCTTTGAGGCACGAATAAATACGTGGACACTACTTACGTTCCATTTTTTGATACCCTACTGCGGCACCTGTGCTCGTACCTAGGGAGATCCACAAACCAACATCATCCATAAACAACCCAAGTAGCAGCCCTGCTACTACTCCAAAAGTTAAGTACTTAACGAAAATGGGGTGTTCTTCTTTTTTCATGATAGCAGAGTAAAAAAAAAGCCACTTCGATGAAGTGGCTTTTCTATACTTATGAGTTACTGAATTATGCTTCAGCAATAACGTCAAATTCAAACGCTACAACAACTTCGCGGTGAAGGCGAACGTTTGCAGTGTAATGTCCCAATGCCTTAACAGAACCACCCACGATTTGGATGAATTTCTTGTCCAAAGACACGCCCTCTTTTGCAAGAGCATCAGCAACGTTACCGTTCGTGATTGAACCGAATAATTTATT
>JGI26080J50196_1001351_pt1 | contig 10697 bp, 10 predicted proteins | sample SaaInl0LU_22_DNA_FD_50196 | JGI IMG/M metagenome (IMG submission 50196)
AGTTACGGGATAATTTTGTGGTACCTCCAGGAATCGAACCAGGGACACAAGGATTTTCAGTCCTTTGCTCTACCAACTGAGCTAAGGTACCATCGCCTTAGCGGATGCAAATATAAAATGTTTTTTTACATCTGCTAAAGAAATTTTAAAAAATCTGTTGTATTTTTGAAATTCTATTGAAAAAAAACATGAATCTAGTTATAGATATCGGCAATACACAAGTGAAAGCAGCTGTTTTTGAGAAAGATACATTGCAATATGTTGTTTCTTTTGATAAAAGAAGCATTTTTTCACAAATAAAAGCAATCATAAAAAAATATGATATTTCAGATGCAATTCTGTCCAATGTTGCTTTAATTTCAGAGATAAAACTAAAAAAATTACAACAAATAGTTCANCTANGAATTATTTCTTCATCAACAAAAGTCCCTTTTATCAACTCATACCAAACACCCAAAACTTTGGGAGTAGATAGAATTGCTTTGGCTACGGCTGCGGTTCGTGAGTTTCCAAATAAAAATGTTTTGGTGATCGATGCTGGGAGTTGTATTACTTTTGATTTTATTACTTCCAAAAATGAATATTTGGGAGGTGCAATATCACCAGGAATCCGTATGAGGTTTCGATCATTAAATTATTTTACTGCAAATCTACCTTTGTTAGTCAAAGAAGAGCCTGTAGATTTCATAGGAACTGACACAAAAGAAAGTATCAATTCGGGTGTTGTAAATGGCGTACTTCAAGAAATAGATGGAGTTATAAACCATTATAAGAATAAATATTCACATTTAACAGTTGTTTTAACAGGTGGAGACACAAATTTCTTGTCAAAACAATTAAAAAGTAGCATATTTGCCCATCAAAATTTTCTTCTAAAAGGATTAAATGATATTTTGATATTTAACTTAAACAAATGATTAGATATATCTTATTCGTTTTTATACTAATGACTTCTTTTGCTATTTCAGCCCAAAGAACAAATTCATCACCTTATTCTTATTTTGGAGTAGGAGAAGAATTCAATCCTCTTACAATAGAACAGAGTGCTATGGGGGGTATAGGAGTTGCTTTTAGTCATTATAAGTATTTAAATTTNACCAATCCTGCAGCCTATGCAAACCTAAGATATACAACCTATTCTTTTGGGGTGTTGAATAATGATTTAACCGTAGACGATGGAAATGTAAGTCAAACATCCAACGCGACTAGTTTAAGTTATTTTACGTTGGCTTTTCCTCTNGGGTCAAAAGCGGGNATGTCTTTTGGAGTTCAACCCGTTTCTACCGTAGGTTACTCTTTATTTAATTCCGTTTTGGATTCAAATGGAGATACTTCAGAAATCTCGACCTTTTCAGGGAATGGTGGTGTAAGTAGGTTTTACGGGAGTTTTGGGATCAAAATAACCAAAGAACTTTCTTTAGGTGTTGAAGCTGACCTCAGTTTTGGTAAGGTAGATAATAGTATCGCTAACCAAAGACAAAATGTTCCCTTAGCAACAAAATTTAAAGAAAATAAACAAGTTAGAGGAGGTTCTGTCACCTTGGGGGCACAGTACAAAAAACAATTGAAAAATAAACTTGAAATAAGTGCTGGAGCTTCTATAAAATTAGGAAATGATTTAAAAGTATCAGGTAGCAGTCATACCTACTCATTATCATTCACTAGCTCAGGATCAGAAATAATAAAAGATACGCTTTCATTTATTGGTGCAGATGGGATAGCGAAAAAAATACAATCCATCGATGGGAAGTATCGATTACCTACAAAAACAAATTTTGGGATTGGTATGGGTAAGTTAGACAAATGGTATGTAGGTGTAGAATATGAAAATCAGAATGCAATAGAAACTTTGGGTTTTTCAAATACATCTAATTTAGCCTACAATTACGGTAATTCCAATAGAATCTCATTAGGAGGTTTTTACTTGCCAAAAATAAACTCAATATCTAGTTACTGGAGCCGAGTGACATACAGGGCTGGTATTCGTTTCGAAAACACAGGTTTAAAGGTAGATGGTTCAGGATTAAATACAAATTTCACTCCTATAGACGACATTGGCATATCTTTTGGACTAGGTTTACCACTGAAACAATTATCTTCTTTAAATCTAGGTTTTGAGTATGGTAAAAAGGGAACTACCGCTAATTCACTAATACAAGAAAACTATTTTAATTTTAGATTAGGTTTGTCTTTGACAGATACCAACTGGTTTCAGAAAAGAAAAATTGATTAAAAAATGAACAAAATGAAAAAAACAACGTTTTTATTAATTGCGATACTTTTGTTAAACATCACAAAAACAAGCGCTCAAGAGGATGCAAATAGAGAATGTACCATTAAGTACAATCTTTTCAAAGGAGATTTTCAGTCTAAAAAATATGACGAAGCGTATACGAATTGGTTATTTTTAATGGATAATTGTAAAGATTTATCCGTTAATATTTATAAGTACGGAGCTACTTTAGCAGAAGATGTTAAGAAAGACCCGGTTTTAGCCAAGAGAGTCTATGAACAAAGATTACAATATTTTCCAACAAAAAATCCTGCCAAGGTTCATAGTGACTATGCTACTTTTTTGTCAAAAAATAAATTAGCTTCTGATGATGAGATTTTTGCTATTTTAGAAAAAGGATATAGTATTGACCCAACGAAAATGGGTGTTAAAAATTTATACAGATATTTTCAGGGAGTAACAGATAGATATAAAGACACGAATCCTCAAAAAGTATTTGATACTTATGATGATGTTTTAGAAAATGTNACTTTAAAACTAGAAGGATATGCGAAAAAGTTAATTCCTTTATCAGACTCTACAAGANTTTTAGGGAAGAGAGAGAAAAGTTTAAAAAGAGCTTACACGATTAACTCTAGAGCGTTAGGTACTGTTGAGGGGAATTTAGATGCCATAATTTCTGAAATAGCAACCTGTGAAAGATTAGTGCCCTTATACCAGAGAGATTTTGAGATCAATAAGTCGAATGCTGTTTGGTTGAAAAGATCTGTTTCTAGAATGTTTAATAAAGGGTGTCAATCTGAGCCTTTGTTTGAAGTTTTAGTAAGAGCTTATGCAGAAGCATCTCCGTCTCCAGAAGCCTACGCTTTCTTGGCGAGTGTTTTAGAGGGTAAAAATGATTTGAATGGAGCTTCAGAAATGAGGCAAAAGTCTTTTGATCTTGAAACAGATCCTATTAAGAAAGCAAAAATAAAATTAAAATTTGCTCAAGCGGCCAAAGGAAGAGGGCAGTTAAGCAAAGCGAGGAGTTTAGCCAGAGAAGCTATTAAATTCAATTCTAATTACGGAAAAGCGTATTTATTTATTGCTAAATTATACCAAACTAGTGTAAATAAGTGTGGTAAAAACGAATTTGAGAAAAGAATGGTGTATGTTGCTGCTTTGAACAAAGCAAGAAAAGCTGCTTCTGTAGATCCAAGTATCTCAGGAATCGCTAAGAAATACATTAGAAATTACACTGCAAATGCACCTANTAAAAAAGTTATTTTCACCGCTGGTGTNACTCCTGGTAGTAGCTTCCAGATAAAATGTTGGATTGGAGAAACAGTTAAGGTTCCATTAAAATAATTTTTTGAAAAGTATAAAAAACATAATCCAAAAAAGCATTGCTGTACTAAGTCTTACAGTAATGCTTTTTTCTTGTTCTAACAATACGCAAGAAGTCAGAGATTTTCTTGCTTCCAAAAATTTGCCAATTGGTATTGCCAAAAATGCATTTCACGTTTACAAGGATTCAGGTAGAATTACCTCAAAATTAATCACCCCTTTATTACATGATTTTAGTAACCGAAAACAACATCCATACAACGAGTTTCCTGAGGGAATCAAAATTATAAATTTCGAAGAAAAAGATTCTGTAACAATTACCGGTAATTATGCCATATCTTATTCAAAGACATCTGTTTCTGAAATTACAGGAAATGTTGTTGTTTTAAATCATACTGAGCAATCTAAATTAGAAACAGAACGATTACTTTGGGATCAGAATACACAATATTTTTTCTCTGAAAAAGCATTTATACTAAGTACTNTGAAAGACACTGTTTACGGTATAGGATTTGAATGTAAAGAAGATTTAAGCATGCATTTAGCAAAAAAAACAATAGGAAATATAATCACCACAGAAAAATAATTTAATGAACACAATTTGGAAATTTTTTCAATACGGATATTTAATAGTTGCACTAGTATGTTTAATTGAAGCTTTTAGTAAATGGAGTCTAGAGAGAGAAAAAGCTTATTTATTTTTGGGTGCTTCAATTTTTATTATCTTAGTTTTTTTCTTTAAAAGACATTTTAGAAAAAAAATAGAAAAAAGAAACAACCTAAATAAATAGATTATAAATTTCTTCATGGAAATTGAAATCATCATTATACTTACTTCAATTGTTTTTTCCGCATTTTTTTCGGGAATGGAAATTGCTTTTGTCTCGGCGAATAAACTGCACATTGAATTAGAAAAAAAAAGAGAAGGTTTTCTTCCAAAAATTCTTAACAAAATCACCCATAAATCATCGAAGTTTATCACAACAATGTTGGTTGGTAATAACATCTCTTTGGTGATATATAGTTACTATATGGGAGTTTTTTTAGTTGATACTCTTCCGCTAGCGTCTTACAATAGGTTTTCTATTTTANTGGTTCAAACGTTAATTTCAACCATTGTTATATTAATTACAGCAGAGTTTTTACCCAAAGCTATTTTTAGAATTTACGCGAATGAAGTTTTAAAATTATTTGCAGTTCCTGCCTACATATTCTACATTCTATTTCATTTTTTTTCAGAATTCATTACCCTTATTTCAGACTTTTTTTTACGAATTTTTTTCAAAACAAGGGCCGATGAGCTCCAAACAGAATTTAGTAAAGAAGAGTTAGGTAATTATATTTCAGAACAATTAGAGACTGGAAATGATAACGATGAAATGGATTCAGAAATTCAGATTTTTCAAAATGCCCTCCATTTTCATAATGTTAAAGCAAGAGAGGTGATGGTTCCTAGAACAGAAATTGTTGCTGTAGAACTTCATGAAAAAGTAACGAACTTAAAAGACCTATTTATAGATACAGGATTGTCTAAAATCTTAGTTTATAAGTCTTCTTTAGACGATGTGATTGGATATGTGAATGCTTTCGAATTGTTTAAAAAACCAACAACAATTAAAGCTATTTTATTGCCATTAGAAATTGTACCAGAATCTATGATGATTAATCATGTTTTAAATAACTTGACAAAAAAACGAAAAAGTGTTGCAGTGGTAGTCGATGAATATGGTGGTACCTCGGGGATGATCACTTTGGAGGATATTGTTGAAGAATTATTTGGTGAAATTGAGGATGAACACGATACACAAGTTTTTATAGAAAAGAAAATATCTAAAATAGAATTTAACTTTTCTGCAAGGTTAGAAGTAGATTACTTGAATGAAGAATATGGTTTAAACATTCCTAAGTCTGAGGCATATGAAACCCTTGGAGGTTTTATTATTAATTTTACAGAAAGTATTCCTAAGAAAAATGAAGTCGTGAGTATTGAGGGTTTTGATATAAAAATCATAAAAATGAGCAGTACTAAAATTGAAGAGGTCTGCCTAAAAATAACAGAGGAAGACACATAGAGTTTAAGATTTTTTGACAAAGGCTTTATTACCCTCTCTTCTCCTTACTAATAAGTATAAAATCGGTTGCAATATTAAAAGCCAAATTGTATATTCGCACACCGAAATTAAATAAATGACGTATGGCAGTATTAGCAAAAATTAGAGAACGTTCAATGTTTCTCATCATTATAATTGGTTTAGCACTTTTTGCTTTTGTGCTAGATCCTTCTACTTTGGGTGATTTTTTCAACTCAACTAAAGTAATGAAATAGGGGAGATCAATGGAGAGTCTATTTCAAGACAAGCATTTGCATCTGAATTAGAAGTATATAAGCAACAAGTAGGAAATCGTGTTTCCGAAATGCAAGCTAGTAAAAATGTTTGGGAGAACATTGTCAGAAAAAAGATCTATCAAAATCAGTTGTCTGAAGCAGGCGTTACTGTTGGTGAATCTGATGTTTGGAATGAAGTGATTAATTCAGCTTCTGTAAAAAATAATCCTCAGTTTAAAAATGAAATAGGTGTATTTGATGAATTAAAATTCAAGAAATTTTTAGCAGATACCAAAGAAAATAATTCTCAAATGTGGGCTGCTTGGTCTGGATATTTGAACAAGGTTAGAGATAATGCAGAGAAGAATACTTACAACAATTTGGTCACTGCAGGTCTTGGGGCTTCTCTAAAAGAAGGAGAATTTCAGTATTTTTCANACAACACCAAATTAACTACTCAATTTGTATTTGTTCCTTATACTTCAATAGCAGACAGTTTGGTAACAGTAACGAAGAGTGAAATTTCTTCTTATATCAAAGAAAATGCTATTAATTTCAAAGTAGATGAAACGAGAGATATTTCATATGTAAAGTTTGATATTACTCCTACTTCAAGTGATGAAAATAAAATTAAAGAGGAGGTTTCAGGGTTTATCGAAGATTTAAAAATAAGTTCGAATGAAAAAGAATTTTTAAGTGAAAATGATTCAGATTCTGACTTAGACGAAAATTATAAATTTGAAAACAGCATCAATAAAATGGTGTCTTCANATATATTCAAAGGATCAAAAGGAGCTGTTTTTGGACCCTATAAAGATCAAGGATCTTTTAAAATATCAAAAATTACTGCGATTAAAAGAATGCCAGATTCGGTAAAAGCAAGCCACATTTTGATTCCTTTTGTTGGGGCACAAAGAGTTGCTCCTGANGTTANAAGAACAGAAGAAGATGCTAAAAAATTAGCGGATAGTATTTTAAAAGTTGTAAAAAGAAATCGCAGNAAGTTTGCGAGAATGGCCAAAGATTTNTCTTCAGANAAGGGATCTTCAGAAAAAGGAGGTTTTTACGACTGGTTTAATTACTCTAGAATGACTCCAGGATTTAGAGACTTTGTTTTTGAAGGTAAAAAGAGAGACATAGGAGTTGTCAAAACACCATTTGGTTATCATGTAATTAAGATTGATGGGCAAAAAAATATTCAACGCGCTNTGAAGTTAGCAACCTTTAGTAGAAAAATACTTCCTTCTGAAACTACCGAAAATATTGTTTTTCAAGAATCAGAGCAATTTGCGTTATCAATTTCTAAGGATAAAAAGTTTTTTCAAGTAGCAAATGAAAATAAGTACCAAACAAAACCAGCAATTGGTTTGAAAGTTTTAGATGAAAATGTTCCAGGTTTAGGTAGTCAAAGACAAATTATTTCTTGGGCCTTTGGAAAAGAAANAACTCNTNGAGACTTTAAACGATTTGATTTAGAAGGAAGTCACGTGGTTGCCTTTGTGACTGCTAAAACCGAAAAAGGACTNTTATCTGCTGCAAAAGCAACCAATATTGTCAAGCCAATTTTAATGAATGAAAAGAAAGCAGCATTAATTGCTGAGAAATTTGATGGCAATACTCTTGAAGCAATTTCAAAAGAAAATGCTACGGTTATTAAAAACGCAAATGGTGTTACTTTAAAAAGCCCTACGTTAGTTGGAGCTGGTTCTGAGCCTAAAGTTGTTGGAGCAATGTTTACTGCAGAATTAAATAAAGTATACAAAAACATNACAGGTAAAAGAGGCGTATATGCTTTTGTATTGTCAAATAAAGAGTTACCAGCTGCGTTACCAAATTACGAATCTCTGAGAAAAAATATTTCTGCAGATAGAAAAAGAAAAACAACAGTCATTTATGAGGCAATCAAAAATGCTTCTGATGTTGAAGATAATAGAGCAAGTTTATATACTGCAAACTAAGCGATATATTTTATAAGTTACTTTAAACCGTTCAAATTTTGAACGGTTTTTTTTATGAGGGATTTTTAACTTTTTATTTTAAAAAATAACATTGATATTTCAATTTTAAGAAACGTAACAAAATGGTTCAAAGATTGTGCTCTTGAGAGGTTTTTAAGGGCTCTTTTCAGCGGAAAATAAATATAACGACCCTAAAAAAACCTCTTTGTAAAATCAAAGAGGTTTTTTGTATTTATTTAGTTAAGATTGAAGTTGTTATTTCTAACCATTCATAGAGATTAAAAACTCATCATTGTTTTTTGAGAATTTAATTCTCTCATTGATAAATTCCATCGCTTCAATTGGATTCATGTCTGCAAGATATTTGCGTAAAACCCACATTCTCTGAACGGTCTTTTCGTCTAAAAGTAAATCATCACGTCTTGTAGAAGATTTAATTAAGTCGATTGCTGGATATATTCTTCTATTAGAAATATTTCGATCTAATTGAAGTTCCATATTACCAGTTCCCTTAAATTCTTCAAAAATTACTTCATCCATTTTAGAGCCAGTTTCTGTAAGGGCGGTAGCAATGATTGTTAAGGAACCTCCGTTTTCAATATTTCTTGCAGCACCAAAGAATCGTTTTGGTTTGTGAAGTGCATTTGCGTCAATACCTCCAGAAAGAATTTTCCCCGATGCAGGAGCAACCGTATTATACGCTCTAGCTAAACGTGTAATAGAATCTAATAGAATTACTACATCATGGCCACACTCTACGAGTCTTTTTGCTTTTTCTAAAACGATATTTGCAACACGTACATGTTTGTCTGCAGGTTCATCAAAGGTAGAAGCAACAACTTCTCCTCGAACACTTCTTTGCATGTCTGTAACTTCTTCTGGACGTTCATCAATTAGCAACACAATCTGATAAACTTCTGGGTGGTTTAAGGCAATAGATTTAGCAATGTCTTTAAGTAACATTGTTTTACCTGTTTTTGGTTGCGCTACAATCATACCCCGTTGACCTTTTCCTAATGGAGAAAATAAGTCTATAATCCTAGTTGATAAAGAGCTTCCTTTTTCTGCTAGATTGAATTTTTCTTGAGGAAATAAAGGGGTTAAATGTTCAAAAGAAATACGATCTCTAACTATATTTGGATTTAATCCGTTAATTTTTGAAACTCTAATTAATGGAAAATATTTTTCACCTTCTTTCGGTGGACGAACATTTCCTCTTACCGTATCTCCAGTTTTTAATCCAAACAGTTTAATTTGAGATTGAGAAACATAAATATCATCTGGTGATGATAGATAATTATAATCAGAAGAACGTAAAAAACCATACCCATCTGGCATCATTTCTAGCACTCCCTCACTTTCTATAATTCCATCAAATTCGAAATCTGGATCTTTGTATCTATTTTTAGATTTATTACCCCGACCTACAGTGTTGTTTTTTTCCCTATTCGTATCTCTGCTAGGTTTATTTTTATTGTTTTGAGATGAATTGTTTTTAGGATAGTTGTCGTTTCTTGGTTGATTAGGTTGATTAGGTTGATTTTGTTGATTTTGTTTCTTTTGTTGAACAGAATTTTGTGATGATAAAGGCTTCGTTTGCTCAACAGCTTTTTGAGGTTTATTTACTTGCTGCTTATTAGCAGTAGGTGCCTCCTTATTGTTCTCTTTTGCTTCATTGGATGTGTTTTTTTCAACACTTTCGATCTCTTTAGTAGTAGGAGTTGCCTCGTTAATTTTAACCTCTGAAGGCTTTGCTTGGTCTTTTGAAGATTTTGCAACTCTTTTTCTCTTGGGTTTTTCAACTTTTGGCTCGCTTTCATTTGGAGTCACTGTAGCTTTGCCTTTTGTTGGGTTTGCAGCTTGTACATCTAGAATTTGATACACCAAATCTAATTTTTTAAGTTGACTAATCTTTGTGAGCCCAATAGATTTTGCAATNACTTGTAAATCAGTAAGAGTTTTTGCTTTTAGTTCTGAAATTTCGAACATTCGTTATGTGTTAAGTTAAAATGTGAACCTTAATGATGTAAGATTGGTTATAATTTTTATTGATTTTATTTTATTGTATATAGTACTATACAAAATTTTATGTGTGGTTATGTTTTACAAATATATACAAATTTTTATAAGTTTTAGGTTTTCTTTTTTAAAAAGAAAACTCTACTTTTGTCCAGCTACTTTTTTAAGATGATTCAGAGAATACAGAGTATTTATTTATTATTAGCAACTGTTGCTTCGGGAGCATTAATATTTGTATTTAATTTATGGAATAATTTTAAAGAAGCAGTTTTTGCATTGGATTTGTTTTCAAGAGATTCCTATCTTTTAAAACTAATTCCTATGCTATTTTTGCTCTCTACTATTGCGAGCTTTCTTTCAATATTTTTGTTTCATGATAGAAAGTTGCAATTCGTTATAGGGCGGCTAATAATTTTGATCAATCTCTTTTTATTAGGAATATTGTCATATATATCTCTAACATTACCTGGAGAAGTTTCGATTTCGGAGAAAGGTATTGGGATGTTCTTACCAATTTTAGTCGTTTTATTTGTTGTTTTGGCAAATAAAGCTATAAAAAAGGATGAAGATCTTGTAAAATCTGTAGATAGATTGCGATAGACCTTACATATTAGTATATTTAGTGCGAAGAAAAACCGAGAAGTAAATTCTCGGTTTTTTTATTTTATAACTTTTTTCAAACACTCTCAAATTAATTCAAGATCAAAATATAGAAAAAATAAAATCTGAATCTTAAGTTAGAATTTTAAATGCGACCATAGATGGCAAAGAATCTGAAAGAAAACAAATTGCAGAAACATTACACGATAGTGTAAGTACCTTGTTGTCTTCTGCA
>JGI26080J50196_1001354_pt1 | contig 10693 bp, 11 predicted proteins | sample SaaInl0LU_22_DNA_FD_50196 | JGI IMG/M metagenome (IMG submission 50196)
CTTTTTTCGATACAAAGACTCATGACTTGTCCAACAAAATCAGATTTGGTAATGATCGATGCTTTGATATAGGGTTCTTCAACTCTATCCAGTCCTGAGGGGTCTGGTAAATCTGTTGGATTGTTTAATAAAATTATTTCGCTTGGATCTTTTTTGGTAAAAGCATGGTAGGATACATTGGGAACGGTTGTGATGACGGTCATGTTGAATTCGCGTTCTAGACGTTCTTGGATAATTTCCATGTGCAGCATTCCTAGGAATCCACATCGAAATCCAAATCCTAAAGCGGCGGAGCTTTCGGGAGCAAAAACCAGCGAAGCATCGTTCAACTGAAGTTTTTCCATGGAATAACGGAGTTCTTCGTAGTCTTCTGTGTCCACAGGATATATTCCTGCAAATACCATTGGTTTTACATCTTCAAAACCATCAATGGTTTCTTCGGTTGGTTTGGCTGCATCCGTAATGGTATCTCCTACTTTCACTTCTTTGGCAGTTTTGATTCCTGTAATGAGGTAACCAACATCGCCTGTTTTGACAGATTTTCGAACGACTTGTTCTAGTTTTAAAGTGCCCACTTCATCGGCAAAGTATTCGTTGTTGGTGGCCATGAATTTGATGCGCTGTCCTTTTTTGATTTCTCCATTGAGCACCCGAAAATAGGTTTCAATTCCTCGATATGAATTGTAAACAGAATCAAAGATCAAAGCTTGTAAAGGAGCTTCTGGGTCTCCTTCTGGAGCAGGAATCCTTTCGATAATTGCTTTTAAAATATTCTCAACACCAAAACCGGTTTTTCCACTGGCATGAATCACCTCTTCAGGAGCGCAGCCCAATAGGTCTACAATGTCGTCAGTTACTTCTTCAGGGTTGGCACTTGGCAAATCTACTTTGTTCAAGATAGGGATGATTTCCAAGTCATTTTCCAAGGCCAAATACAGGTTGGAAATGGTTTGTGCTTGAATGCTCTGTGCTGCATCTACGATTAAGAGCGCTCCTTCACAAGCGGCAATGGAACGAGATACTTCGTAGGAAAAATCGACATGCCCAGGGGTGTCAATTAAGTTGAAAACATATTCTTGTCCCTCGTGGGTATAGTCCATCTGAATGGCATGACTTTTTATGGTGATTCCGCGTTCACGTTCCAAGTCCATGTTGTCGAGCAATTGATCTTGTTTTTCACGTTCGGTAACGGCACCTGTAAAGTCCAACAATCTATCGGCGAGGGTACTTTTACCGTGGTCGATATGTGCAATGATGCAAAAATTTCTAATATTCTTCATATTTCGTATCTACTTTCAGTCCTGAAACTGGGTTTGCAAAGATAGGATTAAAATGTTGAATTACGGGTTCCACTATTTGAGTAAAATTTGCCATTTTACATCCGCTGTCTTGGGTTCTAGAATGCAAGAATTTGATTTTGAACCAATCAGGCATACTTGCTAAATGCGAAGTCTGTTGATTTTTTTGGTGCAAGCAGAAGCTTTGTTTTTTTACGAATCAAAAGGAGCGGTGTCGTGATTGGGGTATACAATTCCTGTTTTTTTGCGAATTTTATCCAACAATTGGATCAAATTCAAACTAAAAGACAAGGGGAGTATAGGGCTTTCTATTAAATTTTTATCCAGACATTCCATGACATGGCTTGCCTCGAATTGGTAACCATATCCATTGCCATCATTCATCTGTAGGGTTTTTTGCGCGCCGTTTTTCGAAATGAGAATTGGTTTGTTCATGTCTCTGGATATGCGAACACTCCCTTTCTCAAAATAGAATGCGCTGTCGTTGAAAGAGTTGCAGGTAAATCCTGATACGAGATGTGCCGCTTTGTTTTCAGGGTATTCAAAGGTCAAGGTCATGTATGCGTCGGATTTTGAAGGGCTCAATTGCGCTTTTGCATGGATTTTTTGAGGAGTTCCTAATGTCATGAGTGCTGTGAACACAGGATAAATACCGATGTCTAATAAAGCGCCTCCACCTAGGTTTAGGTTGTAGAGCCTGCTATTGGGGTCGTAAGGTGCATGGAAGAGCAAATCGGAATGCACTGTTTTTAAGTCTCCCAATTCCTTGGATTCGATAATTTTCAAAACTTTTTGAAAGGTTGGGACGAATCGGGTCCAAAAGGCTTCCATTAAAAAGGTCTGCTTTTTTTTAGAAGCAGCAATCATTTGTTGCACTTCTCTTTCATTGATTGCGAATGCTTTCTCACACAAAACAGCTTTTCGTTGCTCCAAACAAAGCAAGGTGTGCGTTTTGTGAAAAGTATGCGGTGTTGCAATGTAAACGATGTCGATTTCTGGGTTGCATACCATTTCGGCATAAGAACCATAAGCTTTTTCGAAGCCAAACTTGTCAGCGAATTTTTTTGCTTTGTCCAGCTTTCTCGAAGCACAAGCATACAAATTGGCTTTTTCCAGGAGTTGCAGGTCTTTTGAGAATTTTTGAGCGATTTTTCCGCAACCGAGAATGGCCCAGTTGTATCTTTTTTCTGCAGACATGGTTGTGTGGTTTTTGTACCGTGAAAAGTAATGAATTTTTCGTTTTCAAGTTTTTTTGTTTTTTGCAATGCACGAGGGCTGTAATTTTGACAGCAAAATCACAAGAGGAACCTACTTTGAATTTTCTTCCCATCTTTTATGCTTATCTTTGCCACTTTAAAATCAGAGAAGATTTGGTAAAAATTGGCGATATAGAATTGAATGATTTTCCGTTGTTGTTAGCTCCGATGGAAGATGTAAGTGATCCCCCTTTCCGAGCGTTGTGCAAAGAACAGGGAGCGGATGTGGTGTATACAGAATTTATTTCTTCGGAGGGATTGATTCGAGATGCTGCAAAAAGTGTAAAAAAATTAGATATTTACGAAAAAGAACGTCCTGTTGGCATTCAAATTTTTGGAGCCAATTTAGATTCCATGTTGAAAACGGTTGAGATTGTGGAGCAATCAAAGCCTGATATTATTGACATCAATTTTGGGTGTCCGGTGAAAAAAGTGGTGAGCAAAGGTGCCGGTGCAGGAATTTTAAAAGACATTGATTTGATGGTTTCTTTGACAGAGGCGATGGTGAAGCACACGCATTTGCCAGTTACTGTAAAAACCCGTTTGGGTTGGGACCACGATTCTATAAAAATAGTGGAAGTTGCCGAACGTTTGCAAGATGTGGGTTGCGCTGCCATTTCGATACACGGAAGAACGAGGGCACAAATGTACAAAGGGGATGCCGACTGGAAACCTATTGCAGCCGTAAAAAACAATTCAAGAATGCACATTCCTGTCTTTGGGAATGGAGATGTCAATACGCCAGAAGCAGCGGCGAAAATGCGAGATGAATTCGGTTTAGACGGTGCAATGATTGGTAGAGCAAGTATCGGAAACCCTTGGTTTTTTAAGGAAGTAAAACATTATTTTGCAACAGGAGAGCACTTGCCTCCTGTCACGATTGCGGAGCGTGTCGCTGTTGCACGACGTCATTTGGAAATGGAGATTGCTTGGAAAGAAAAAGAGATATTGGCCGTTTTGGAAACGAGACGTCATTATGGAACCTATTTCAAAGGAATTCCGAATTTTAAGGAATACCGCATGAAAATGGTGACTTCAAACGATGCACAGGAAGTGTTTGCCACATTTGACGAGGTGTTGGCAAAATTCGGAGACAAAACATTTGTGTAGCATGCGAATGAAGCGTTGTGTTACGTGCTCTTTTGAATTGCAATTCTAAGGTTGTTCAAAATCAGAGGGTTTCACAAATTGAACGTTTGTCTTTGTTTTTTTAGGCAATAAATTTGGCGGTAATTCTACCACTTGCAATTTTTGAGGCCGTCCCTCCTAAAACCAGAATGGTGATAGCGACAATGGCAAGATTTTTCAGCTGGAATTCAATGGGGTATGCAATGCTTTGGGTAATCATGAACAGGTCAAATTTATTTTGTAGAAAAATAAATAAGGTCCCGAGACTCGTTCCTAAAATCAGTCCCAAAAAAGACAAAAGAAACCCTTGAATTAAGAAAATGTTTTTGATTTCTTTCAAGTCAGCCCCAAGGTGAGACAGCGTTTTTAGGTTCTTTTTTTTGTCGAGAATCATCATAATGATGGACCCAATGACATTGAAAAGTGCGATGATGAGTACGAGTGTAAAAATCAGGTAAGCTACGAGTTTTTCGGTATTCAAGATTTTGTAAAACACAGAATTTTGTTCCTCTCTCGAAGAGATTTTGAAATCTTTGCCCCATTGTTGTTTGAGTTTTTCAATAACAAAAGGGGTTTGTGTAGGTTTTGTTTTTATTTCGAGTGCTCCAATTTGATTGCTTTTGTATTGCAGCAAATCTTGTGCGGCTTTCAAAGGAACAAAAACAAATTTATGATCGAGTTCTTCGGAGATGGAAAAGAGTCCGACTGTTTGCGTGTTCGTATAACGGAAAGCCTTGCTTGGATCGGTGGTGTATTTTTTGCCAGGTTTGGGAACAAAAATTTTCAAAAGCTCTCCGTAGTTTAGAATGCCAAGTGAGAGTTTGGTGGCAATTCCATTTCCAACAACGGCACCGTTGTTTTGAAAGTCAACCCATCTTCCCGCAAAAACGGCAGAATCCATGGGGACAACTTTTGTGAAGTTTTTGTCAATTCCTTTGAGGTGCGCAATTTGTTCTTTTTCTTTGTTTTTAAAGAAAGCCCGTTCTTCAATGATCTTCGAATAAGAAAGGATGTTCTTTTCACTCTCGAGAAAGGACAGGTGAGTGGCATCTAGAGAAAAGGATTTGCCTTTTTTTGCAGTGATTTTGATGTCTGGATCGGTACTGTTTAAGAAATTACCGCTAAAGGTTTTTAGTCCAGAAAAGACGGAGAGGACTAAAAACAAAGCCAAAGAACCCACAACAACACCCAAGGTAGCAATGACAGTTAGGATGTTAATGGCATTGTTACTGCTTTTTGACAACAAGTATCTTTTGGCGATGTACAGCGAAAAATTCAAATTTATGATTTGTTCCTTTTGGGTAAAATATCAGGATGTTGAATAGGATTTGTGTCTTCTCCTCTCAAGGAGGCGTCTATCTTTTCAATATAATCTAATGAGTCGTCTCCGTAAAAGGTCAAATTGGGGACTCTTCTTAATTGGTGTTTGGTTCTTTGTGCCAATTCGTGACGTAGTTTTAAGGAATTGCTCTGAATGGCGGCAACCAATTTGTCTCTTTTGTCTGAAGGAAAGATGCTCAGAAAAACTTGTGCTTGACTCAAGTCCGTCGTAACCCGTACCCTTGTTACAGAGATGATGACTCCTTGCATTCCTGCTTGGGCTGCTCCTTGCAATACAGCGACAAGGTCTTTTTGAATAACTCCGGCTATTTTCTTTTGTCTGTTCGTTTCTTCCATAGGGCAAATTTAAGATAATATTTAAGAACGATGGGTACGATTGATCCTGTTTTCGTAAGCTCTTGAAATCTCACGCGAATGGATTTGCTTGCATCCCTGCTTTTGAAAGAATTTGAGACAAAAAGAGGATTCAAAACCTATTATTTTAGTAACTTGCGACTTTTAAATTTAAAATAAAATGAGCAGTTCCTTTGAAAGCTATCAAAAAAGACGTTTGAAATCGTCTTATTTTTCTGTAGTGATTAGCATTGCACTCGTTTTATTCATGATCGGTGTCTTGGGCATGCTCCTCTTGAAGTCCAACAAAATTGCGGCACATTTTAAAGAGAAAGTAGCCGTCACGGTTTTTTTAAAAGACCAGGTAACGCCTAGTCAAACCAAAAAATTGGAGGCGCTTTTGACTTCAAAAAAATACACAAAAACCACGCGTTTTTTATCCAAAGAAAAGGCTGCAGAAATTTACAGCCAAGACATTGGAGAAGATTTTTTGGAGTTTTTGGGGAAAAATCCCTTGAAGAATTCCATTGATATCTTTTTGAAAGCTGATTTTGTTGCGCCCTTAAAAATGGTAGACATCAAAAATGAGTTGCTTGAAAACACCTATGTCACAGAAGTGGTTTATGACGAGCCTTTGATACAATTGTTGACTCAAAACATTCAAAAAATAAGTTTTTGGATTGTTGTGGTTGCTGCTTTTTTTGCCTTGGTGGCTGTTTTATTGATCAACAGTTCTATTCGTTTGTCTGTGCATTCGAAAAGATTTACAATCAAAACCATGCAAATGGTTGGGGCCACAAAACGATTTATAAGAACACCTTTCGTATGGAAAGGGATTCGATTGGGCTTGGCAGGCGCTTTTTTGGCGAGTGTCGGTTTGGGGTTTTTATTTTATTACTCAGATCAATATTTTCCAGAATTGAAATTGTGGGCCAACAAAAAAGAATTGTTGTTGGTTTTTACAGGAGTTTTTGTTGCAGGTTTTGTCATTACATGGTTGAGTACATTTTTTGCGACCCAACGATTTTTGAATTTAAAAACGGACCAACTCTACTATTCATAGCAGATGTTTGAACTGGTTAAAAGACGGGCTTTCTAAACAAAAAGACACAGATGAAAGAAAAAAAAATAAAAAACGAGTTTTTATTTGGCAGAAAGAATTACTTCTGGATGCTTATCGGTTTGTTCGTAATTGCTGCAGGATTTGCCTTTATGGCAGGCGGTGGGAGTGACAAACCAGAGTTGTTCAACGAAGCCTTGTACAATTTTCAAAGAATCCGTTTGGCACCGACCCTCGTTTTAATAGGTTTTGCGATTGAGGTCTATGCCATTTTATTAAATCCTAAGAAATAAAATGGATGTAATCGCTGTCGTTATTTTGGCAATTATTGAAGGTATGACAGAGTATCTGCCTGTTTCTTCAACAGGACATATGATCATCGCATCGTCCTTTATGAAAATTGCGGAAGATGATTTCACCAAATTGTTTACGATCGTCATCCAATTGGGAGCTATTTTCGCAGTAGTGGCCTTGTATTGGAAACGTTTTTTTCAAAGTTTCGATTTTTATTTGAAATTAGGGGTTGCTTTTTTACCAGCTGCTTTGTTGGGTTTGTTGTTCAACGATGCAATTGATGTTTTTTTAGAGAGTCCAGTAATCGTGGCTGCATCGCTCATTGTGGGTGGAATGATTTTGTTAAAAGTGGACGATTGGTTCAAAGAAAATGAAAGGATAGATGAAGAAGACCCCACAAAACATACCGAAATTAAGTATCAAACAGCTTTAAAAATTGGGTTTTTTCAATGTTTGGCTATGATTCCAGGAACCTCAAGAAGTGGGGCGAGTATTGTAGGAGGAATGACTCAAAAGATTCATAGAAAAACAGCGGCTGAATTTTCTTTCTTTTTGGCAGTGCCAACCATGTTGGGAGCAACTGCAAAAAAAAGTTATGATTACTACCAAGCAGGATTTGAACTGAGTGTCGATCAGATCAACTATCTCCTTCTTGGAAATGCAATTGCCTTTTTAGTGGCGCTTTTAGCCATCAAGTCTTTCATCAGTTTTTTGACGAAAAACGGATTCAAAGTTTTTGGATTGTACCGTATTTTCGGGGGATTTGCATTGTTAATAATTCACTTTTTTATTTACAAATTGAGTTTGTAGCGATGCGAACAGAAGCCGATTTTAAAACGGGGCAAGTACTCCTCATAGACAAACCTTTGAACTGGACTTCTTTTCAGGTAGTCAATAAGTTGCGGTGGGAAATCCGACAACGTTTCTCTATTAAAAAAATAAAAGTAGGTCATGCCGGCACCTTAGATCCGTTGGCAACAGGACTCTTGATTTTATGTACTGGAAAGTTCACCAAGAAAATTTCTGAATACCAAGCCCAGACAAAAGAGTANACGGGTGTCATTACNTTNGGAGCTACNACNCCNAGTTATGATCTGGAGACTGAAATCGATCAAACCTATTCTATTGCGCATCTTTCAGAAGAAATGATCCATGAAACGGCGCTTCAATTCGTCGGTGAACAAAATCAAAGACCTCCTATTTTTTCTGCTTTGAAAAAAGACGGGAAGCGTTTGTACGAATTGGCAAGAGCCGGAGAGACTACTGAGATTCCGACACGGAAAATTCAGATTGACGCTTTCGAAATTACAAAAATCAGTATGCCTGATGTACATTTTAGAGTGCTTTGTAGCAAAGGGACGTATATCCGTTCGTTGGCATATGATTTTGGAAAGGCCCTTGAATCGGGGGGTCATTTGTCAGCCTTGCGAAGAACCAAAATAGGAGATTTTTCGGTAGAAGATAGTATGGGAATAGAGTCGTTTATCGCCGCGTTGAAAGAATCCTAGAAACAGTTATTTTTGAAATAAATGATCGTACCAGCTCTCAGAGGCTGGGATTTCCCAAAAATTGTCAAACTCATTTTTAGTAGCAACCCTGTTGTCAAAAACAATGGTGTTTCGATTCACAGAACGATTTTTTATGAGTTGCTTGAAACTTTTGAGCTCTTTGTACTGCACATGTGTTCCCTGTTTGAAACACACATTCATTTTGTCAAGAAGCTCAAGATCGTAGGCCTGTTGCAGTTCTAAAATGAAGGAGACTAGCCGATCGACGGTTCCCGTTTTTAAAATCAATTCAGGACTTGTGAAGATGACAATAAAGCGATCGTAAAACAATGCGTACTTGCTCGAAACAGACGTCGTTTCTTGTGTCCAGTTCTTTAAAAAAATTTCTATTTTTGATCTGATTTCTGAAATTTCTTGTGGGTAAAATTTCCTGTTTGCAGGATAAATCCATACTTTGGAATTGTCAGGAAGAGTTTCGTAATTGGTTCTCATGAGAAATCGATTGCATTTTTTGAGCGTTCAACAAAGGTACGTGTTTGTGATGGATGCATCCCAAAGTATTTTTAAAAAAGGGAATGTTTTCGAGACTGTTGTGTGCTTCAAAAAAAGGAAATAGAAACCCGAAAAGCGATTTGTTGCAGGGTAAAATTCTTGTTGGGTAAAATAGAGTTTGAGGCAACTTTATTTTTTGAATAATTGTATCTTCGCAACACAAAACGGAACGATTTGCTTTTTAGATTTCAGATTCTTTTTTTCTTTTGCACAATTTTTCTTGCCTCTTGTGAGGGCAAGCAAGAGAATACGCCACAAAACGTCTTGGAGAAAACAACGGTCCAAACCGTTTTTCAGGACCAAAAAACCTACCTTTTTAAGGAAGAGCTGACCGCTGTTTCGAAGCAAGCGATCAAAGACTGGACGGGTTATGCAAAGCTGACTCGTTTTCTAAAGGAACACTATCAATCTACGAGTCCACAAACCGCTTTAGAAATGTCGGAAGATCTTTATGCCATTGTTGGCAAGGTCAAAGATTCCTTCCATGTGCAAGAATTGAAAAATGAAGGTTTTGACGCGCGATTGAATGTGTTGAATTCGGAAATATTGCGTTTGAAAGACATGTCGGAAATTACAGTGATCAAGGCAGAAGAGGTCGTCGAACAAACGGAGAAAATTATTGGAGTCTACAACGCCGTGAATGCGAAGATAAACGCGATTTATGCGCGCCAATTGCGGGACAATGAAGTTGATTTTGATGAAGGGATTTTTGACTTTCGGACTCCTCAAACAGCGCCAGAGGCAGCTCCAAAATCACCTAAGGGAGAAGCTTTGCAAAAGCGTCGTTGATGCTGTTGTATTCAAAACCTTGTCGCATCAGATAATCGATGGTTTTTTTCTTGCGTATTTGCAGCGTGCTTTCCCCGAATTGCGCCATTTTTTTTTCCAGCAACAATTCCAATGTTTTTTGGTATTCGTGCGGGTCAATTTCTTCCATCCCTTTTTCGATATTGTAGCTGGAGATATTGCGCCATTTCAATTCACGGACAATTCTCAATTTCCCCCATTTTTTTATTCTGAATTTTCCGCGTGCAAAGCTTTGTGAAAAACGGGTTTCGTTCAAGAAATTTTCTACAATCAAATGCGTGATGACTTCTTCAATTACTGCAGGGATGAGCCTCATTTTAGCAAGTTTTTCCTCCACTTCTTTGTGACAGCGATCTTGGTAGATGCAATAGTGTTCAAGCGCTCTTTTGGCTTCTGTCAACGTGTATGTTTTGATCTTGTTCATGAAGAAACCAAAGTTACAACAATTCACACATTTTTAGGGTTTCATGACAAGAGTTGTACGTTGTTAAAAAAGAGGCGTATGGTTTAGAAATACGCCTCTTTTGTTTTTTAGGCCCTTTTCAAATGCAGCCACATTTTGAGTTGTGTGATTAAGAAAAACAGAATAGGTACTACAATCAAGGTGAGGAAGGTAGCAACGAACAATCCATAAATAACGGTCCATGCCAAAGGTCCCCAGAAAATAACATTGTCTCCTCCAAAATAGATGTTTGGGTCAAATTCACGGAACAATGTATAGAAGTTTAAATTCAATCCAATGGCCAATGGAATCAACCCTAATATGGTTGTGATCGCAGTCAATAATACCGGTCGCAAACGTGCTTTTCCTGCCAAAACAACGCATTCAAACAGGGCATCTATTTTCAAATAGGCGTTCTCATCCAAGCCCAGTGTTTCTTTTTTTCGATCGATGAGCAATTGGGTATAATCCAAGAGTACCACGCCATTGTTTACCACAATACCTGCCAAAGAAATAATTCCCATCATGGTCATCATGATCACAAAGGGCGCTCCTGTAATTACAATTCCTCCGAACACTCCAATCAAACTTAAAAAGATGGCCAACATGATAATGGCGGGTTTGGAAACCGAGTTGAATTGGAAAATCAAAATAAAGAAAATCAAGGCCAATCC
>JGI26080J50196_1001356_pt1 | contig 10686 bp, 5 predicted proteins | sample SaaInl0LU_22_DNA_FD_50196 | JGI IMG/M metagenome (IMG submission 50196)
GAGGATATGTTTAATACATTAGATTGGATAATTGTTGGCACATATTGCTTGGGCATAATTTGCTTAGCTACATATGTTTCTAGAACTCAATCAGGAAAAGAGAGAAGTGCTGAAGATTATTTTCTTGCAGGAAGATCTCTTCCTTGGTGGGCAATTGGCGCCTCTTTAATAGCTGCAAATATATCTGCAGAACAAATTATAGGGATGTCAGGACAAGGTTTTGTTGTTGGCATGGCTATTGCAGTTTGGGAACTTACCGCAGCAATTGCGCTTATAGTAATGGCTAAGTTTTTCCTTCCCTTATTCTTAGAAAAAAGAATTTATACAATGCCTCAATTTTTAGAACAAAGGTTTGATAAAAGAGTTAGCCTTGTTTTATCATTTTTTTGGCTCGTTATTTATATCTTTATTAATCTAACAACTGTTTTATGGTTGGGTTCTTTAGCCATAAACACTCTAACTGGCCTATCTCTTACTAATGGTTTAATTATTTTAGCGATTCTATCCCTTGCTTATTCCTTGTCAGGTGGTTTAAAAGCTGTAGCAATGACAGATATTGTTCAAGTAGTTTTGCTTATATTTGGTGGTCTGGCAGTTTCCTTTATTGCNCTAGGAAAAATTTCTGAAGGCCAGGGGGTAATACAGGGTTTAAATATAGTCTATACAGAACTACCTGAGAAATTTGATATGATTCTATCNCCAGATAATCCCTCNTATNAGGATCTGCCTGGTATCTGGATANTAATTGGAGCTGGTGTATGGATTGGGCACTTTGCTTATTGGGGCTTNAATCAATATATTACTCAAAGGGCTCTTGGTGCAAAATCAATTAAAGAAGCNCAAAAAGGTGTTATGTTTGCTGCTTATTTAAAACTCTTAATGCCCATAGTTATAGTTTTACCTGGTATATGTGCTGCTATACTTTTTCCAGTTNTAGAAAAATCAGATCAAGCATATCCTACGATGATGTCACTTTTACCAAATGGTCTTTTAGGTTTAACTTTTGCTGCTTTGATTGCGGCCATAGTCTCCTCTTTAGCATCAATGACAAACAGTATCAGTACTATATTCACAATGGATATATATAAAACTTTTTCAAGTAAAGATGTTTCTCAAGCAAAATTAATTAGTACAGGCCGAAAAGCAGTAGTTGTGTCATTACTAATAGCAGTATTTGTAGCTAAGCCTCTGCTTGGCAGTTTTGATTCTATTTTTCAATTTATACAAAACTTTACAGGTTTATTTACTCCTGGAATATTAGTAATATTCTTAGTTGCTCTATTCTGGAAAAAAGCTACAACTCTATCAGTGCTAGTTGCAGCTATGTCATCACTTATATTATCCGCAGTGATGCTTAATCTTCTTCCGGATTTTTCATATATTCATAGAATGGGTATTGTATTTTTTGCCTCAGCATTTGGGTGTTATATAACTTCTTTAATTCAAGGATACCAAGACCAACCAAAAGCAATTGATTTAAAAGGTATTGATTTCAGTACTTCAAAATCATTTAACTTTAATGCTGTAATTATTGTAGGTATTCTTACTATAATTTATGGAATATTTAGTTAATAGGTATATATATATGAAAAGAAGTATATTTATTTTAACTATTTTGCTCACTTCTGCCTGCAGTCAAGAAATAGCGCAATCAGAAAAATTACTTAATAGTTCTGTAGATTGGTCAAATGCGAATTCTTGCGCAGTGTCTATAGATGACAACATGATAAACAATTTATTAAAAAAAATGACCTTAGAACAGAAGGTTGGTCAAATAATAATGCCAGATATTGATGAAGTTAATCCAGCTGAAGCTAAAGCTTATCAGCTAGGTACATTTTTAAATGGCGGTGGGAAATTTCCTAACAAAAATAAGAATAGTTCTATTAATGATTGGAAAAAACTAAGTAAAGCCTATTATGATGCCTCTCCTGTTGTTGATGGGATAGTAATACCTATTTTATGGGGTACAGATGCAGTTCATGGCCATAACAATGTTATTGGGGCAACAATTTTCCCACATAATATAGGTCTGGGATCAACAATGAACCCTGATCTTATTAAAGATATTGGAGAGGCTGTAGCGAAAGAGGTTCTATCTACTGGCATACCCTGGACATTTGCTCCCACAATAGCAGTTCCACAAAATGATTTATGGGGAAGAACCTATGAAGGATATTCAGAAGATCCTGAGCTTGTAGCTCTTCTTGGGACGGCAATGATCAATGGACTTCAAGGAGAGGGAGAGGAATTTCTAGATTATCATCACGTTCTAGCAACTGCAAAACACTTCTTAGGAGATGGCGGCACAAAAAATGGAGTAGACCAAGGCAATACCGTTATTAGCGAACAAAAACTAAAAGATATTCATGGTAAGCCATATTTTGATGCAATAAACTCATGCATACAATCAATTATGGCAAGTTTTAATTCATGGAATGGTCAGAAAGCCCATGGCAGTGAGTATCTATTAAATAATATCCTTCGCGATCAAATGGGGTTTAGGGGCTTGTTGTTGGGGACTGGAATGGGCATGGACAAGTTCCTGGGTGCTCAAAAGAAAGCTGCCCAGAATCTTTCAATGCTGGGGTAGATATTTTTATGGCTCCTGATGAATGGAAACCTCTTTATGCAAACACCTTAAGGCAAGTCAGGGAAGGTACCATTTCAGAAGAAAGATTAGATCAAGCTGTTAAAAATATATTATCTGTGAAATACCTCTTAGGTATGTTTGATGGAAGAAAACCCCATGAATATCCTTATAATTATATTGGTGATTCAAGTCATAGGGATATAGCAAGGCAAGCAGTAAGAGAGTCAATTGTCCTACTTAAAAACAATAACAAAACACTTCCAATATCTTCAAATAAGCATATTTTAGTTATTGGCCAATCAGCAAACAAGATCACAAAACATATGGGTGGCTGGACAATCACTTGGCAGGGTAGGGAAAATACTAACGATGAATTCCCAAACTCACTAAGCATTTTTGATGCAATTAAATTAAAAGCAGAGTCCATTGGAAGTACTGTAGAGTTTTCGAGCAATGCACTTTATAACAAAAAGCCAGATCTTGTTATATTTGTATATGGAGAAGATCCATATGCTGAAGGGGATGGTGATAGAAACAATCTGTTTTATCAAAACCAGGACAAATATTTTAAAAACTACATGGAAGAGATTAATAACCAAAAAATTTCTTCAGTTTCTTTATTTATTTCAGGCCGACCACTCATTATTAATGAGGAACTAAATTTATCAGATGCATTTGTGCAGCTATGGCTTCCAGGATCTGCAATAGAGGGAGTAACAGATGTAATTTTTACTGATAAAGAAAATAATATATCTCATGACTTTAAAGGAAGGCTATCTTATTCTTGGCCTAAAATTTCATCTCAATATGAGCTAAATTTTGGAGATGAAGACTATGACCCATTATTTGAATATAAGTATGGCCTTACTTATAAAGATAATACATTTATAGATACAATTAATATCGAAGGTGCTATTCCAGCTGCCCCCGAGATAACTTTGTTTGTTGGTTCTGCGTACCCATCATACAGAGAAGTAATATCTTATTTTGATGCTAATAAAAATGAAAACATGTATGAAGGGATTAGCTCTGACATATTTGAACATTTAAAATCAGATATTACTATAAGCAAATTTGATTTTAAAAAACAGGATGATGCAAAGACAATTGATTTTGGTAATAAAGATATATTTAAAAGCTGGCAAATAGCTAGTGGATCAAGCGAAGATTTAACCTACATGAACCAAGGCGCAATTCAACTTGTCATTAGACCAAAAAAAATAGCTAATCAAAAAATTAGCTTCAATATTGGCTGCTCTAAATCGCAGGAAACTATTGATAAAACTAACTCTAGTATTTGTTATCAGTCCTTTGATTTATCAAACAATCTTAATAGTAACACCTTAAATACATGGCAAGTTATTGAGATACCTCTTGCATGTTTGCAAGTGGATAACTTTGATATTACTTCAATTACGTCTAGAGCATCAATAGCAACCCAAGGAAATTGGGTAGTTGATGTTCACTCATTGAAATACATAAATAACAAAGGCTACAATGCTTGCAAAATAACATCAGAAAATTATGAGTAAAGTACTATTAATCGACATTGGTGGAACAAACTTACGATATGCTTATTCTGACGGCGATCTATCTTCACTTAATGATACAAATAAAATTAAACTTTCTTGTATTAAAGGGTTTAATGATATTTTAAAAAATCTTACTGAAGGTGAAGACGTTGATAGCTTAGTTATATCTGTAGCTGGACCAAAAATTAATGGCTCAATTACTATGACTAATAGAGATTTCTCTATCAACGAGAAAGATATACAAGACTCATTTAATTTTAAAACATGTTATTTACTGAATGATTGGGAGTCTATTGGGCATAGCCTGGCAGCTTTTGATGAAAAGGATATATCTCTTATAAAAGATGGCACTGAGTTTAATGGTAATAGTTTTTTTATTGGTCCAGGCACTGGCCTTGGTGCCGCATTACTAATTGGTGATGACAAAGTTACTCCAACTGAAATTGGAAATACTACTGGCCTCACAAAGGCACTTTTAAAAAACTATTCTATTAACAATGATGATCATTTTAGAACACTCGAAGATGTATTGTCTGGTAAGGCTATTTCTAGAATTTATGAATACAAGACAGGAGTTATAATGACCTCTGAAGATATAGTTGCTCGTTATGGCTCTGATGATGATATGGCCAATCTTGTTATAGATGGGTTTATTAAATCTTTAGCTGAGACAATTTCAGATATGGCATTAACTTTTATATCAGGTCGAGGCGTTTATATTGCAGGCGGTCTTATAAGATCAATTTTTAAAATTATGGATAAAGATAAGTTCATTGAATATTTTTATGGTGATAAAAAACTAGTACATCTGCAAATTCTTGAGATGATTAAGATTGGCGTTGTAAAAAAAGAACACGCCTGTCTTCACGGCAATCTTAACTTTTATAAAAAAATAATTAATAAGGCATAACAAATTATGACAAACCGAAAAGATCTGTATCTTGGGGATAGCTTAATAAATGCATCTGAATTAACTATCGAAGGAAAAGAGGTTGTTATAAATGACGAGAACTTCTATAAGATTTCAAACGTCAATAAGATGAGACCATTTTTTATGAGCATTGTTAGTGCTTATGATCATTGGCTTTTTATTTCATCAACAGGTGCTCTTAGTGCCGGAAGAAAAGACAGTAATAATGCATTATTTCCCTATTACACTGATGATAAAATTACTGAGTCTTATGAGATAACAGGAAGTAAATCTATATTTCATGTGCACAAAGGAAATAGGGATTATCTTTGGGAGCCTTTTACAAAAACCTCTGATTTTGTATATCAAAATAATCGAAACCTCTATAAAAACTTAAGAGGTAATAAAATAATTTTTGAAGAGATTAATAATGATCTAGGTATTAAGTTTTCATATCAATGGACGACATGTGACAAATATGGTTTTATAAAAACATCTTCGATAAAAAACCTAAATAACGAAGATATTTCAGTTACATTGCTTGACGGCATCCAGAATATTTTACCTTGGGGTCTTGATGAGGGCATTCAAAGCAATACAAGTAATCTAGCTGACGCTTATAAAAGAAATGAGTTAGATAGAAATTCAAAAATTGGTATTTTTGCTCTTAGTGCAACTATTGTTGATAGGGCTGAGCCAAGCGAGGCTTTAAAATCAAATGTAGTTTTTCATCTTGGCCTTAAAGAAAATAAAATACTTTTATCATCTCTTCAGTTAGATAAATTTAGAAAAGGTTTCAATGTAGATGAGGAGACTGATGTAAAAGCTGAAAAGGGTGCTTATTTTATTCATTCATTTTTAACTTTAAAAAGTGGACAGAAAGAAGATTGGGTACTTGCGGCTGATATTAGTAAATCTTCTTCAGATATTTTAAAACTAAAAAATGATTTATCTGTAAGCAAAAATATAATCAAAGATATTAATCAAGAAATTCTTAAATCATCTAATGAGCTCTATAAACTTGTGGGTTCNTCTGATGGTATTCAACTCTCAAATGATAGAAGAAGAAATATTAGGCATTTCGCTAATACCTTATTTAATATCATGAGAGGCGGAATATTTGATAAAGACTACATTGTAGAAAAGTCTGACTTTATACAATATATAAGTCGTGCCAATAAAAATTGTTTAAATCAAATGAAAACAACTTTTTTAGANTGGCCTGATCATTTTGATCTTACATTTTTAAGAAATACTATTGATCAAAGCAACTCTCAAGATTATAAAAGGCTTGCTACAGAGTACTTACCAATTAAGTTCAGCAGAAGGCATGGTGATCCAAGTCGACCATGGAATAAATTTTCTATTAACACAAGAGATGATATTACAGGCGAAAAGGTTTTAGATTATCAAGGCAATTGGAGAGATATTTTTCAGAACTGGGAAGCATTAGCTTATTCATATCCTCAGTTTATTGATGGCATGATATATCGATTTTTAAATGCATCTACTTTTGATGGATATAATCCATATAGATTAACTAAAGATGGCTTTGATTGGGAAACAATAGAAGCTGATAATCCATGGTCTTATATAGGTTATTGGGGTGATCATCAAATAATATATCTTCTAAAATTTTTNGAATTTTCTGAAAAATATTTTCCTCAAAGACTAAACTCCTTTCTTCAGAAAAATGAATTTGTATATGCTAATGTCCCATATGCTATCAAGGATTATAAATCTATTTATAAAGACCCTAAAAATACAATAGATTTTAATTTTGATTTATCGGAAAAAATTGAATTAGACAGAGAGAAAGAGGGTGCGGATGGAGCAATATTAAAGAACTATCAAGGGTCAAAACATCAAGTAAATTTCTTTGAAAAAATATTAACTACAATTTTAGCTAAACTTTCGAACTTTATTCCTGATGCTGGCATCTGGATGAATACACAAAGACCAGAATGGAATGATGCAAATAATGCTTTAGTTGGAAATGGGGTTTCAATGGTAACTCTCTTCTATTTAAGACGCTTTTTAAGTTTTTTTATTACTATTCTTAAAAATGATAATGCGCCATCATTTGAAATCTCTACTGAATTATTCCATTTCTTTGAAAAACTCAACTCATCCTTCACCAAACTAACATCAAGTTTATCTGGTAAAGCTCGTAAGAATTTTGTTGATGAAATTGGAGAAAGTGCTGCTGAGTACAGAGATAGGATTTACACATCTAATTTTTCAGGATTTAAAGAGCATTTAGACAGAGATAAGGTAATTAATTTTCTTGAAATGGTGCAACAAGCTTTAGAAGAAACAATTGATACCAATAAAAGAAAAGATGGTTTATATAATGCATATAATCTTGTAAGCCTGGGTATTAATGAAATCGCTATTGATAGACTTCCTGAGATGCTTGAAGGTCAGGTTGGAGTCTTGAGTTCAGGCTACCTTTCTGAAGAAGAAAGTTTAGCAGTATTAGACAGCCTAAAAAGCAGTTCTTTGTTTTGGGATGAGCAATACAGCTATATTCTCTACCCAAATAAGAATTTGCATGGCTTTTTAGATAAAAACATTATTCCTGAAATTGAATTTAATAAATCATCTCTTTTGCCTTTATTGGTTAAAGATGGCAATCAATTGATTGTAATAAAAGATATTTATAATAAATATCACTTTAATAGTTCATTTCATAATGCTAGCTGCTTAATTAGAGAGTTAGACAATTTACCATCGAAATATAGCGAGCTTGCAAGAGAAGAAAAGAATTTAATATTAGATATTTTTGAAGTTGTATTTGATCATAAATCCTTTACGGGTAGGTCTGGTACCTTTTATGGTTATGAGGGTCTGGGTTCCATTTATTGGCATATGGTATCAAAATTATTATTAGCCTCAGCAGAAGTTACACAAAGTTCTATTGATAAAAATATTGATCCAAAAACAATAGGGAGATTATTTGATCATTATTTTGAAATAAATGAAGGCATAGGTGTTAACAAATCTCCAGAATTATATGGGGCATTTCCAACTGATCCTTATTCTCATACCCCAAGAGGTAGAGGTGTTCAGCAGCCAGGAATGACAGGACAAGTTAAAGAAGATGTGATTAGCAGATTTTATGAATTAGGTTTTTTTGTTGCGAATGGAAAGATTAGCTTTGAACCCACTTTATTACGCAAAAATGAATTTATGGCTGAAGAAAAATCTTTCAAATTTGTTAACTTAAGCAATGAAATTGAATATATGCCTATTAGATCAAATTCGTTAGCCTATACAATTTGCCAAGTGCCAGTTATCTATAGCTTGTCAGACAAGGAAGACATAACAGTTATTACCATGGATGGTTCTCAAGAAACTATTAATGGTCATCAGCTAAACTTTGAAACCTCACAAAATATATTTAACAGAACAAACTTAATAAAGGCGTTGCATGTAAGCATTAAAAAATGAAGAATTTATTTATTATTTCTTTTTTTTTAATAGCTTTATGTAGCAAATCTGGAGACTTGGTTATGAGCAAGAACGCAAAAGATATTATCGGTAATAATAGTTATCCTGCGATATCTTATGGAGGTTATAGAGGAAAATCTCGAGAGATCCAACCTTCAATTGAGGATATTAAAGAAGACCTTAAGATAATGTTTGCNCAAGGTTTTAGGATCATTAGAACATATGACCTTCATCATCCTTTTGCTGAAAATACGCTCAAAGCTATAAGTGAACTTAAGAACTCAGACCCAGATTTTGAAATGTATGTGATGCTAGGTGCATGGATTCAGTGCAAGGATGCATTTAAAGATGTACCAATCCATAATGAAGAAGATTTAGAGNGTAATAAAGTTGAAATAGCAGAGGCTGTTAGATTGGCTCAAGATTATCAAGATATCGTAAAAGTCATTGCNGTTGGCAATGAAGCTATGGTGCATTGGGCAACAAGTTATNATTTAGAACCAAAATATATTTTAAAATGGGTAAAGCATCTTCAAGATCTCAAAATTAATGGAACTATTAATAATAATATATATATAACAAGTTCTGATAATTTTGCATCTTGGGGCGGTGGTTCAGAGGAATATCATAATGACGACCTAGATGAATTAATAAAGTCTGTTGATTATGTATCTATGCATACCTATGCATTCCATGATACTTATTACAATCCAGTTTTTTGGAATCAGTCTGAAAATTCAGAAGATTTAAGTAAAAAAGATATTATTAAAAAAGCCATACAAAACGCTGTTGAGTACGAGCTTAGTCAATTCAATAGTGTTCAAGAATATGTTCATGGTATTGATTTATCAAAGCAAGTTCATATTGGAGAAACAGGATGGTCAAGTGTAGCTTCAGATCTATATGGTTATGGTGGTACGGAAGCGGCAGATGAATATAAGCTGGGACTATACTATGAGATGATTACCGATGTGTGTGTAGCTAAATCAATTTCTTGTTTTTATTTCTCTGCATTTGATGAGCCATGGAAAGATTCACAAAATGAAAATGGCTCTGAAAATCACTTTGGGCTTTTTACTGTTCGTGGCGAAGCAAAATATCCATTATGGGAAAAAGTAGATCAAAATGTATTTGATGGTTTATCTAGAGGAGGCAGCCCTATTAAAAAAACTTTTAATGGCGATTTTGATGCTTTATTAGAGACTTCAAACTTACCTCCAATTAATAAATAATTATGAAAATTTTTTTGCAATTTCTTTTTTTAATATTTGTAGTTTCAGCACATTCTATTGAAGTTACGATCTCTAACAATACTTTGCTTGTAAATAACAACCCATTTTATATGAAGGGGATTTGTTATCATCCAGTTGAAATTGGAAAAACAAAAAGAAACTTTATAAATTTGGAAGAAGATTTATTACTCATGCAAGAGGCTGGTATAAATACTGTTAGAGTCTATGAGCCTATTGATGATATAGCAGTCTTAGATCAATTTAAAAAAGCTGGAATTAAGGTTGTTATTAGTTTTGGATATAATCAACAAGGTAAATTCGATATCGTTTCAGGTACTTTTATTAACTACATCAGAAAATATAAAAATCATGATGCAATTTTAATGTGGGAGCTTGGAAATGAATATAACTATAATCCACAATGGTTTGGTGGGGATATAAATAATTGGTATAAATCCATGGAACTTGTTTCTCAGATTATACAAATAGAAGATCCAAGTAGGCTGGTTTCTTCTGCACATGGTGATCTGCCAAGTAAAGATGCTCTTAAAATAGCTTCTAGTATCAATATTTGGGGTATGAATGTTTATAGATGGGATGAGCCGGCATCTATATTTGAAGAGTGGAAAAAACTTAGTAAAAAACCTATGTATTTTGCTGAGATTGGAGCTGATAGTTTCATGACAAAATCAACATCTAAATACGATAAAGGCGAAAATCAACAAGCTCAAGCTGACGCTAATAAAAAAATTATCAGCGAGGTATTAAATAATTCAGATAAAAATGTTGGCTCTTTTATTTTTCAGTTCACAGACGGTTTATGGAAAGCAGGAAATCCAAGTGAACAAGATACTGGTGGATCAGCTCCAAATAGCGATGGAACACCATATGACGGCACTGCAAATGAAGAGTACTGGGGCATAGTAGATATAAATAGAAATAAAAAAATAACTTTTGATGTAATAA
>JGI26080J50196_1001361_pt1 | contig 10675 bp, 11 predicted proteins | sample SaaInl0LU_22_DNA_FD_50196 | JGI IMG/M metagenome (IMG submission 50196)
GAAATCGATTTTGCCGATGTACTAGAAAAAAAGAACGCACTAGTGAGTTTACGTCAAATCATCCGCGAATTAGAAGCGACTCAAGAAACAGTATATAGCCCAATGATATTAAATGGCAGTGGGTTTGGTTTAGTCGCCAATCACTCATTGGTCATGGCTAATTATATTTCCCGCGCTAATGCCGCGCTTATTGAACTTTCAGAATTACTTAATCAAGGATAAACATAATGAATCATATTGCTAAACTCGGCTGTACTGTTTTAGCGCTAGGTGCTATTTCGAGCAGTGCTCACTCACATGCTGATACATTATTAGGCCTCTATGCGGGTGGTCAAATGTGGGCTATGGAAACTGAAGGTGCGTTTGCATCAAATAATGATTTAGCGACCTTTAATTATGATGATGAACGTAACGGTTCCTACTATTTAGCTGTTGAGCATTTTGTGCCTTTAATACCAAATGTGAAGATAATTCAAACTTCTATGGATACGAATGGTGCCACTAATCTCTCTGGAGAATTTAACTTTGGTGGTCAGGATTATGCGATTAATACAAGTTTGCGCACAGATTTATCTCTTACGACCACGGATTACATTTTATATTATGAAATTTTAGATAATGATGTTGTCAGTATCGATGTGGGTATCAATGCGAAAAATATTGATGGTGAAATCTCTGTATTAGATGAGCAATCTAATTCGGCTTCAGACGCTAGCTTTTCCGGGTATTGTGCCTATGGTATATTCTCGTGCAGAAGTAGGCTTACCATTTACTAGTTGGTCAGTGTTTGCTGAAGGCAGTTATTTGTCGTTTGATGATCATACTATCAGTGATATGCAAGCTGCTATTGAGTATCGNGCCATTGATAGTTTNGCNTTAAACTTGAATTTTCAACTTGGTTACCGCTCGATGAATATCGAACTAGATGATTTAGACAGCATCAATACCGAATTAGATTTTAGTGGTGTATTTGCTGGGGTCGAATTTCACTTCTAAGTTATATAGTTATAAATACATGTTGAGCCAATATAATTAAAGTTTATATTGGCTTTTTTATTTTTTTAGTCCATTAAGTAATAAAAAATCGCTATTTATTCTTTTATATTCTTAACCCCATCTATTATCCTTACATTATTCTTGATGAGGTAATCTTAAACATGTCAAATCAACAACAATTTGGTCCAGGCGGTGTCGTCGAACCAAATCAGCTTAATCAAATTACTCAAGCAATAACGGGGTTAGACTCGAATCAACTAACTTGGGTCAGTGGATATATTGCGGGGTTAGCAGCTGCCCAAGATCCCAATGCCAACAACCTTGCTCCAATCGCGATAACTCCAGTACCAGAGTCAGCTGGCACATTAACTATTATTTACGGATCTCAAACTGGTAACGCGAAGGGTATTGCCACAGCATATCAAGTCAAAGCCAGTGAAGCAGGGATCCCTGCTAAAGTGATATCGATGGCTGACTATAAACCTCGTCAAATTAAAAATGAAACACATATAGCTATAGTCGTATCGACTCATGGTGAAGGTGAAGCCCCGGATGATGCGGTTGAATTACATGAGTTCTTAGGCTCGAAAAAAGCCCCTAAGTTACCAAATTTGAAATATGCAGTATTAGGATTAGGGGATACTAGCTATGAGTTCTTTTGTCAAACGGCTAAAGATTTTGATACGTGTTTAGCAGCATTAGGTGCGACTGCTGTGCTAGAACGAGTGGATTGTGATGTGGATTATGATAGTGCAGCAGCTCAATGGCAAGATGATGTCTTAGCTAAAATCAAAGATGATTTAACTGCTAAAACAACTCAAGTAGCGTCAACGCCTGCTGCCAATACTGCTTCGGTTGCAAGTATTTATACGAAGAAAAACCCGTTTGCAGGTACATTACTCACGAGTCAAAAAATCACAGGTCGTGATTCCATTAAAGATATTCGACATATTGAAATTTCTTTAGAAGATTCAGGTATTCAATATCAAGTTGGTGATGCGCTGGGTGTATACTTTTTAAATGATGAAACTATAGTTCAGCGTATAATCAATGCTTATGGATTAAGCGCAGAAGAAACAGTTACTCTAGGTGATGAGTCACTGACGTTAGCCCAAGCTTTGACTGAAAAGTGTGAATTGACATTATCCTATCCAACCTTTGTAAAAGCATTAGCCGAATCATCGGGAGACGCGGCATTAANCGCATTATTAGCAGATAAAGCGGCATTACGCGAATACTTAGTACCACGACAAATTGTCGATATTGCCATTGATTACCCAGTGAAAGTAACGGCTCAACAAGTTGTTGATGCGTGTCGTCCATTGACGGCTCGTTTATATTCTATTGCCTCTAGCCAAAATGAAGTTGAAGATGAAGTACATCTGACCGTTGCATTAGTAGAATATGANGAACACGGTTTTGTGCATCAAGGTGGCGCGTCAGGTTATTTGGCGAAGCGGTTAGACGAAGGTGCGCCGGTGAAAGTTTACGTCGAAGGTAATGACAATTTCCGGTTACCCGCAGATCCCAATACCCCTGTGATTATGGTAGGTCCAGGAACAGGTATTGCGCCGTTTAGAGCATTTATGCAAGAGCGTGATGCGCAAGAAGCTGAAGGTAAAAACTGGCTATTCTTTGGTAATCCNAGTTTTACTCAGGATTTCTTGTATCAAACCGAATGGCAGGGCTATGTGAAATCAGGCTTATTATCAAAAATTAGCTTGGCTTTTTCACGAGACCAAGCTGAAAAAATTTATGTACAGCATCGCTTATTAGAGCAAGGTGCTGAGGTCTATCAATGGTTAGAAGCCGGTGCGCACTTTTATGTGTGTGGCGATGCAAATCATATGGCTAAAGATGTTGAGCAAGCATTATTAACCATCTACCAAACCCATGGTAAGCAATCTGCAGATGAAGCAAAGAAAAGTCTACTTGCCTTACGTAAAGCGAAACGTTACCAGAAGGATGTGTACTAATGAGTGACAACAAAAACTTAATTGTTGAGGGTAAGTTAGCTGTCAATGAACGTATTAAGAGTGAAAGTAACTTTTTACGTGGTACGATTACTGAAGATTTAGGGGACGACCTGACTGGTGGTTTCACCAGCGATAACTTCCAATTAATCCGCTTTCATGGCATGTATCAACAAGANGACCGTGATATTCGTGCTGAGCGTTTGAAACAAAAACTAGAACCCTTACATAACGTCATGTTACGAGCGCGTTTACCTGGTGGTGTGATCACATCCAAACAGTGGCTAGCAATTGATAAATTTGCAGATGACTACACNAGTTATGGCTCNATCCGCTTAACGACACGTCAAACGTTTCAGTTTCATGGCGTATTAAAACCGCATATTAAATTGATGCACCAGACGCTTAACGCAGTAGGTATTGATTCGATTGCTACTGCTGGGGATGTGAATCGTAATGTATTATGTACGTCGAACCCTGAAGTGTCGCATTTTCATCAAGAAGCGTATCAGTGGGCGATTAAGATTTCAGAGCACTTACTCCCTAAAACACGTGCCTATGCGGAAGTGTGGTTAGACGGAGAAAAAGTAGAAACTACCGATGAAGAGCCAATTTTAGGTAGCAATTACTTACCGCGTAAATTTAAAACGACCGTGGTGATCCCNCCACAAAACGATGTTGATGTGCATGCAAATGACTTGAACTTTGTGGCGATAGAAGATAACGGCAAGTTAATTGGATTTAACGTATTAGTCGGTGGCGGTTTAGCCATGACGCACGGGGACCATTCCACTTTCCCTCGTAAAGCCGATAACTTTGGCTTTATTAGTTTGGATGATACTTTAGCCATCGCTGAGGCAGTGGTTAAAACCCAACGCGACTGGGGTAACCGAGTTAATCGTAAGAATGCAAAAACTAAATATACTCTTGAACGAGTTGGTGTTGACACATTTAAAGCTGAAGTTGAAAAGCGTGCTGGGGTCATTTGCTGATGCTAAGCCTTTTGAGTTTACTGGGCGAGGCGATCGTTATGGTTGGGTTGAAGGTGTTGATGGTTTGCATCATTTAACTTGTTTCATCGAAAATGGTCGTATTCTAGATTATCCAGGTAAAACACTTAAATCGGGCTGTAAAGCGATTGCAGAAATCCACCCTGGTGAGTTTCGTATGACAGCGAATCAAAATTTAGTGATTGCTGGTGTACCTGCGGAGTTAAAAGAACAAATTCAAGCGCTTGCTCAAGCTAATGGTTTAATGCCGCAGGTAAGTTTACAACGCAAAGATTCAATGGCGTGTGTGTCGCTACCGACATGCCCATTGGCAATGGCTGAAGCTGAGCGTTATTTGCCTGATGCGGTGACTGAAATTGAAGGCTTACTAGCAAAACATGGCTTAGCGGATGAAAGTATTATCTATCGCATTACCGGTTGCCCGAATGGTTGTGGACGTGCCATGCTTGCCGAGGTTGGTTTAGTTGGCAAGGGGCCTGGTAAATATAACCTACATTTAGGCGGAAATCGCGCGGGTACGCGCATTCCAAAAATGTATAAAGAAAACATCACCGACACTGAAATCATGACAATTTTGGATGAGCTAATAGGTCAATGGGCTGCTGGTCGTGAAGTTAACGAAGGGTTTGGAGACTTTGTGATCCGCAGTGGTGTTATTGCTGAAGTGGTTGACTCTGCAAAGGACTTTTATGCCTAGTTCACTCCTACATCAAGCATTTGAGCACGACATTTTAGGGGAGTTTGATACCCATAATGCGCGTCTTGAAAGTTTGACGCCAATACAGCGAGTAGAATGGGCACTCGAATATTTACCTGAACAAGCGATTGTTTCATCATCTTTCGGTGCTCAATCAGCTGTCATGTTACATTTAATCAATACTGTTGCACCTGGTACACCGGTAGTATTAACGGATACCGGATATTTGTTTACTGAGACGTATCAATTTATAGATGCAATGACGGAACGATTAGGACTTAATTTGCACGTGTATAGCGCAAAAGAAAGTAGCGCATGGCAAGAAGCGCGTTCTGGTAAGTTATGGGAAAAAGGTGCTGATGGCATTACTCAATACAACCAAATAAACAAAGTCGAACCGATGCAGCGTGCACTAGAAGAGTTAAATGTAGGCACATGGTTCGCTGGACTTCGCCGCAGCCAATCAACTGGTCGAAGTAAACTTAGTGTACTTCAGCATATTGGTGCACAAATAAAAGTCTATCCAATTATTGATCAAACGAATAAACAGTTACATGAATATCTTAAAGTTCATAATTTACCATATCATCCATTATGGGAAAAAGGATATGTATCAATCGGTGACTGGCATACTACTCGTGCATTAGAAGCCGGTATGAATGAAGAGGATACACGTTTCTTTGGACTTAAGCGAGAGTGCGGTTTACACGAATTTGGTGATGGGATTTAACGCTAACTAAAAGAATAAGCGTCTAGTGAAACCCCGAATGTATTTAACTTTCGGGGTTTCGCACAATAGTTTTCTGGTTATCCGGAAAACCTCTCAACACTTAAAACACTCGGTTTAACCCATTAAGTGCTGCGACTCGATAAGCTTCTGCCATTGTTGGATAATTGAATGTTGTATTAACGAAATATTCAATCGTATTTTGTTCACCAGGTTGCTGCATAATGGCTTGACCGATGTGGATAATTTCTGAAGCACGCTCACCAAAACAGTGGATCCCAAGTATTTCTTTTGTTTCACGATGAAATAGTATTTTTAAGCTGCCTACGAGAGTGTTCGCAATTTGAGCTCTAGCAAGGTGTTTAAACTGAGCACGACCTACTTCATAAGGTACTTTATCTCGTGTTAGTTCTTGCTCAGTTTTCCCCACAGAGGAAATTTCAGGAATGGTATATATTCCTGTTGGAATGTCTTGCACGAGACTTTTGTGTTCATCAGTATCCGCTAACATTGACTCTGCAGCAAATCGGCCTTGGTTATAAGCTGCTGATGCTAAACTTGGATAACCAATCACATCACCTACAGCAAAGACGTGTTTAGCTGCCGTCTGATAGCGTTCATTAACTCTGACCTGACCTCTAGAGTCGGGCTCTAAACCCACTTCAGGTAAATTTAGCATTTCAGTATTTCCTGAACGACCGTTTGCGAATAATAGACAGTCTGCACGCATTTTTTTACCTGAATGGGTCGTTAAAATGACACAATCATCTTTTGCTTCAACACTAGCATAGGATTCATTATGTTTAATGACTACGCCGTTGTTCCATAAGTGATAGCTTAATGAGTCTGAAATTTCATCGTCAAGGAAACTGAGTAGACGGCTTTGTGTATTGAGTAAATCGACCTTGACACCCATACCTCTGAAAATAGAAGCATATTCAGTACCTATAACACCAGCGCCGTATATGATGATCGATTGTGGATCATGTTGCATAGATAAAATAGTATCTGAGTTGTAGATGCGTGGATGTGTAAAATCAATATCTGGTGGAGTATAAGGTCTTGAGCCGGTGGCTAGGACAAACTGTTTGCCAGAAATCGTCTCTTCAGTTCCATCCTCACGCTTAATGGATAGAGTATTTTGGCCAATAAACGTTGCTTCACCGTGAATCAAAGTCACACGATTACGGTTATAAAAACTCCCACGTAATTTAGTTTGTTTACGGATAACGCCACTAGCATGAGACATAATATCTGCGAACGTCAGTTGTCTAGACGCATCCTCTTGGTTAAACAAAATGGACTCGTTATATTCTATTAAACGACTAACTGAGTGACGCAAGGCTTTAGATGGGATAGTACCCCAATGAGTACAGCCTCCACCAACATGTTCATAACGCTCAATGACGGCAATATTTTGACCTGCTTTGGCTAGCTGCATGGCTGCACCTTCACCACCAGGGCCGGTTCCAATTACAATTGCATCAAACATGGTATTACTATGGGGCATAAATTATTTCCAAAAAAAAGCCAACAACAAATTGTTATTGGCTTATTGTACCAGTGGTTTGAACGACAGTCATGTGCTTATGCGGTTTGTAGACTCATAGTTCTCATCGCATTAAAACGCGACCTTTGTTCTTGAAATGCTATTTTTAATTCTTCGCATTTAGTATGCATATCAATTGCATCAACTGTGCGTTTTAATTGACGTTGTTGTATCCGCATTAAACGTTTTTTACTATTGTAATATTCATTGCATTTGCTTATGAGCAATTCATATTCGGCTTCAAGTTTTACCACTATCTCATCAGCATTGGTGTATTTTTTAACCGCATTCTCTTTGGCTGATTGTAATTGCATAGTGAATTTAGCTTGTTGGATTCTGTCTTCTGGACATTTACGTAAGTTACGTGTCCAGCCAATAAACGATAAAGACTTAATTAACCACTTAGTAGGATCGTAGTGCCACCACTTGATACCGTTGCGGTAGTCATATTCAAAGATATGGTGATAGTTGTGATAACCTTCGCCAAAAGTAAACAGCGCCAAAACTCCATTATCACGCGCTGTATTAGCATCAGTGTAGGTTTGTTTACCCCAGATATGACATAAAGAATTAATGAAAAAAGTCACATGGTGTACCAATACAATTCTGCATATTCCGGCTATTAGAATCATACCTACTATGCTTCCATTGAAGTAACCAAGTAAAGCAGTGATCCCAAAGTTAGCAATTAACACAATAGCAACGTAATGATTGTGCTGCCACATAACGATTTTGTCTTTTTGTAGATCTTTACAGTTTGAGTAATCTTCATAACGCGCAGCCTGATATTCGCGTAGCATCCACCCAATATGTGAGAACCAAAACCCACGTTTAGCTGAGTAGGGGTCTTTATCATTAACGTCAACATGGCGGTGATGTACTCTGTGATCTGAAGCCCAGTGCAAAATACTATTTTGTAAGGTCATTGCCCCACCGACCGCAAGTACAAATCGAACTATCGGATTAGCATCATAAGCTTTGTGAGACCATAAACGGTGGTAACCGGCTGTGATAGACATGCCTGTAAAAAAGAATAAGAATACGGTGGTTAATATCTCGAACGAATTAAAGCCAACGGTCAATGCCCAATAGGGGACTCCCACCACGCTGATAAGTGTGAGTAAGGTAAATAAGGCAACATTGAATTTGATTATGGGTGGTTTTTTCATTAAGACGTCTTACTATATATAGAATTAGTGCTAGAAATTTCAGCGTACAAGTGTAAGCTAAATGTAATTGAGATGCTTTTGATTAGCAAGGAATTTATTTTTGATGACGATAAAAAAGACCCGAGAACAACAAAAACAAGAAACGCGCCAAAATATAATTAACGCTGCTTTTTCCTGTCTAGATGCTGAGAAAAGTTTATCGTCAATCTCTTTACGCGAAATTGCAAGAGTTGCAGGTATTGCTCCAACATCATTTTATCGGCATTTTAAAGATGTGAATGATTTAGGCATGACCTTGGTAGATGAAGCAGGGCTAATGCTTAGGCAATTAATGCGAAGTGCTCGTCGTAGAATAACCGCTGATTCAAACGCGATAGATATTTCGGTTGATACTTTGATGGAGTTCATTAGTGAGAATAAGAATGTGTTTAGAGTCTTATTACGTGAACACACCGGCACATCAGCAGAGTTTCGTTCGGCGGTGCAACGTGAAATACAACATTTTATTAAAGAATTATCAGATTACATTATGCATCGTCAGCAGATCTCTCAACAACTGGCTGATTTGCAATCTGAGGCGATGGTCATGATTGTATTCAGTGCAGGAGCTCAAGCATTGGATGCTCAACCTAATCAGCAATTTGTCATTGCTGAAAAGGTAAAGTATCAATTAATGTTTGTTCAACTTGGAGTGAAACAATTCAAACCTAAACCTTAGCTGTTTCCCCAGGATGAAATTTGATAGTACTTCAGCGTCGCTTGAGTATAACGCCACTTTCAATATGATGAGTAAATGGAAATTGATCAAAAAGTGCCGCACGTTCGATCGTATGTGTTTTAGTTAATTCTTGTAAATTATGTGCCAGTGTATCAGGGTTGCATGAAATGTAGATGATGTACTCATATTGATTGATCATATTAATAGTAGCCATGTCTAAACCCGCTCTTGGTGGGTCGACTAGCACGGTAGTAAAATCATATGAATCTAAATCAATACCCTCAAGCCTTCGATATGCACGTTCTTTATTTTTCGCAGAGACAAATTCCTCACTCGACATTCTTAAGATAGTGCAGTTTTGTATATCATTATAGGCAATATTATCTTGAGCAGCATTAACGGATGTCTTTGAAATTTCCGTTGCCATGACATTATCAAAGTAATCACTCAAGGGAATAGTAAAGTTACCCGCACCGCAATATAACTCCAATAAATCACCTGCAATACTTTGTGTATGTGACGCCACCCACTCAATCATGTGACAATTCACTTCTGCGTTTGGTTGAGTAAAGGAATTTTCAATGTGTTTGAATGTGTATTCTTTACCATGGATGCATAATTTCTCAATCACGTAATCATGGTTGATGATAGTTTTTTGTTTTTTTGCTCGACCAATAAATTGTATCTGATACGTCTTAGACATTTCAGTATGTAATTCATTGATTTTTTCTACCCATTCATCAGAGAGTTTTTTGTGGTAAAGCATTGATACTACGATTTGATTAGTAGTCGCACTCAAATAATCAATTTGAAACAGCTTATCTCTAAGTATAGGTATGGTTTTAATACGAGTTATGAGTGCATCCATAACTTGATTAATCAATAGTGACGCAACTGGAAAATGGTCGACTCGATATTGTTGTTTCGTCTCTTGATTAAACATGATGTGATACAAATCGTCACCATCATGCCAAACACGAAACTCAGCACGTTGACGATAGTGTGAAGCTTGTGAGGGATAAATGTCTATGTTTAGGTTAGATGGATGTGTAAAAGGAGAAAGTAGTGAAGTTAAGCGAGCATTTTTCTCGCTTAACTGGCTTGCATAATCTGTCATTAATTAGTCTTCGCTTTTCTCTTTAGCTAATCTTAACGCGTAAGGTGCGTTCTTCAAATGTAGAGTCGTTCAGTTTAGTAATCATTTTATCAGCACTATTTATATCGACTTCAACAAAACCGAAACCTTTTCGTCTTCCTGTTTTACGATCTTTCATTAAACGAACAGAATCAACATAACCGTACTTTTCAAAATGAGTTTTAATGGCATTTTCGTTAACTTTATAGTTAAGGTTACCTATATATAATGTGGTTAGTTCTTCAGCTGATGATTTCTTCTGCAGAAGCCCCAGTTTTAAGTAATGATAAAATAACACCCGTTATTAATGCGCCGAGAGCAAAAGCGATGTTAGATTCAAATATGTCAAAAAATGGTAATAAAATAAACCCTGCGACAGCGACGATGCCTGTGATGATATAAATTGAGGCGTTAGATGATTTCATAAGAGACCCTTGTTGTTATAATAATGTGATAAAAAAGCCGCATTTATATTACTCTTATCATAATTTAGTGCAACTTTTACGGATTTATACCTTAAGACAGTGACTAAATTAGCGAAAACATTATAGAAAAGTTTACTTTTTGAGCGTTTCAATGAGTTATTGTACAGAAATATGTAAAAACCATAATTATATCTATATAACTGTTGACGATAAAAATTAAGTCTGTAGAATGCGCTCCTCACTTGCAGGACATCAGGTTAAGCCATCAGGCAAAAG
>JGI26080J50196_1001365_pt1 | contig 10653 bp, 10 predicted proteins | sample SaaInl0LU_22_DNA_FD_50196 | JGI IMG/M metagenome (IMG submission 50196)
CTCCAATAAAATTCTTAAAACCCAAAACCAAAACTTCCGGTTATGCTAAAAGGCCTGGCTCCTGGTACATCTAGGTAATTACCCCTAAAGTTAGCATCTATCCTAAACACCTTAAATATATTGCCAATCCCCAAACTGTACTCCCAATAAGCGTTTTTATCTGGGGCATTTAAAGTAAAGTTACTGGGGGCATTTAACGCGATGTTTTCTGCAGAAAGAGTTCCCCACACCCCCCTAACACCTATAATTTCCCTCAGGTTTAAAGCCCTTAAAAAAGGAATTCTAGAAAAAAGACGTCCATTAAAATTGTGCTCTAAATGGCCAGACACATAGGTGTCAGTCACAAATTCATAAAAGTCTAAATTGGGAAAAGTGTTGTAAATAGTAAATAAGGTTTGGTTTCCTGGTACCACATGTAATAGCGCCAAAGGAAGTGGATCAAAAGTCCTTCCCGCTTCTACACTGGTCCTCAAGGTTCCTATACCCCCTAGCTGCCAAGGTCTGGTGTAAGACAATTGTAGCCTGTTGAAATTAAAGTCCGAATCAAATAGATTTTTCTGACCGTGCACATACTGCAACATTAGTCTGGGATAATCTTCATTCACCGGTTTTGGATCTACCCCATAACCAATCACTTTTCTTCCTGGAGTATAAAGCATTCTAGCCGTGAAATCGAGTTGATTTAAACTGTTTTTACGCCCTAGTATGGTGGGTTCATAAACGAAATCTAGCGGAAATAATTCCGGCAAAGCCGCTTGAACCATCCTGTAAGAAGCACCCAGTGACATAGTTAGGTTTTTAACTGGCTCAGCACTAATTGTAAGTGCTGTGAGGTTAATCTGAGACAATTTATCATTNTTCCCTACAGTAAATACAGAAGAAGAGGCAATACTACGCCCCATTAAGTCATTGGTAGCCGTAAGACTGAGTCCCAATTGCTCTACATCCCTTCTGTGCCCACCTGAAATTAACAGGCGGATTTTGGGATCTAAAACGGCTTGAGCAAAAAAACCATGTTTGAATTTTTTATCGGAAAAACCATACGCCAAATACCCTTCTAATCGCCAAAGGTCGTTTTGGCCCCTAAAAGTTCTTGCGCCTGCCCTAAGTCTATTTCCCTCTGCCTGGTTGTAACCAAAAACACTGTACACATCTCCAATGTCCATATTTAACTTGTCCAATTCAATATATCCAGACTCTAAAATAGAAACCAAACTATAGTAGGTCTTGAATTTTGACACTGTTTTAAGGGTATCTATTAATGTGTAAATGCTTGCCTCGTCCTTGTTGAGCGATTCTAGTCTATTGGCTGCCCAAAAACTCGGATCGCGTTCAAATAAGTCAGGTCTTAAGGCATTGTAATCTTCTGCATAAAAGCGCCTTGCCTTTGGAATATCAAACACAAAACCATCGTAAACGGTAGTGCGTTTGCCGTATACGCCCTTAGACTTTTCTTTATTGCTATAGCTAAAATCTGACAACATAGACTCCCGCTTTAATAAAAAGACTGAATCACTCAACACCTCAAAATCTTGCTCCACATACAGCTCTTTAACCCAATTCAAATTGGCGCTTTTGGTCATGGCCATATTTATTTTAGCTATGGCAAAAGTGCTGTCATTAACCCAGAAATCTCCTTTAAAAGTCAATTCACTCTTTCTTCTGGGGTAGTAGATAATGTTGTAGCACCATTTATCTCCAATAAAAGTAGAGTCTGACAACACATAATTATAAGTGTCAATACCCGTCCTGGAAAGGGGTGACGTAAATGACTTTCCAAAAAAGTTTAGGTAATTGTCGTAAATATCATAAGTAGCATACAGGTCTTTTAGGTAGGCCATAATGGCCTGATTCCCGTTGAAACCAGAATTTTTAACTCCCCTAACGACTTCTTTTTCTTCCTTAATTTCGTTGTCTCCGTATACCTTAGAAACTGTTTCATTTAAAAAAATAGGCAAATAGGTTTTTCCAGTAATGCCAGAGGTATCTAAATCTTTAAATACAAATTCCAAGCCTTTAAACAGCTTGCTTTGCATCAGTGCAGAATCTATGGTATTGAGGTCAAATTCTATTTTCTCATACTTATCATAGGCGTATTGCTTGTATTTACCCAGTCCATTNCTGCGTTTTTTGGCCCAAATTTTTCGTAAAATATCAATGGCGGGATTGTTCTTTTTTGACTGCTTTCCTGAAACTAGTGTCACAGACTGTAGTTGTTCCGCAGCNGCCTCCAGAACAATTTCTAGCCCGTAATTACTTCCTTTATCCAAAACCAAAAGGACGGTTTTAAATCCAATAAATGAAACGGAAAGTTGGGTGTAGGTCTGGTCAGACGCTACATAAAAGGAACCGTCGTCATTGGTAATGGTTCCAATGGTGCTCCCCGGAAAAAGTACATTGGCAAATGCGATAGGAAAGCCGTCTGTATCTTTTACGTTTCCGCTGACCTTAGTTTGGGCTTGTAGGACCATGCCTGTAAGCCACAAAAGAAATAGAATATATTTTTTCATAGTAGGTTTGAATGGGTTCATAAACACCAAACAATAAGTGGACAGACTGGGGAATCGAAGGCTAAAAAAGCCCTCCGTGAGGAGGGCTTGTAATTTATTATATCTTATGCTTTGGTATACATGACACGGTTTACCGCGTCTATCACATCTTGTGCACTAGGCAACCATTCTTCCAACAAGACGGGAGAATATGGTGCTGGCGTGTCTGCTGTGTTAATCTTCTGTACTGGAGCATCTAAGTAATCAAAGGCTTTGTCTTGAACCTGGAAGGCAATTTCAGAAGCAATACTTCCAAAAGGCCAAGCTTCTTCAAGAATAACCAATCTGTTGGTTTTTTTAACAGAGCTAATAATGGTGTCCATGTCTAAAGGACGGATGGTCCTTAAATCTATAATCTCTAAAGATATCCCTTGCCCAGACAGCGTGTCTGCAGCTTTTACCGCCTCTTTTAAAATTTTACCAAATGAAACTACTGTGACATCTGATCCATTTCTAATCACATCTGCTACACCTAATGGGATGGTGTATTCTCCCTCAGGAACTTCTCCTTTATCTCCATACATTTGCTCAGATTCCATGAAAATAACAGGATCTGGATCTTGAATGGCTGCTTTTAATAAACCTTTAGCGTCTTTTGGATTAGAAGGCACCACTACTTTTAAACCAGGGGTGTTAGCAAACCAATTTTCAAAGGCTTGTGAGTGGGTTGCACCCAATTGACCCGCTGAGCCAGTAGGCCTCTAAAGACTATAGGACAGTTAAACTGACCTCCAGACATTTGTCTGATCTTAGCCGCATTGTTAATAATTTGGTCAATCCCTACTAAGGCAAAGTTAAAAGTCATGAATTCTATGATAGGTTTGTTCCCATTCATAGCAGACCCTATACCAATTCCAGCAAATCCTAGTTCAGAAATAGGCGTATCTATCACCCTTTCTGGACCAAATTCATCTAGCATTCCTTTTGAAGCTTTGTAAGCACCATTGTATTCCGCTACTTCTTCTCCCATTAAATAAATAGAAGGGTCTTTTCTCATTTCTTCTGACATAGCTTCTGCTATGGCTTCTCTAAACTGTAATGTTTTCATAGGTATGTCTTAAAACGCACGCAAAAATAAGCAATAAATATCTTATTTGGGAATTCATAAAGATTAAAAAAACAATAAAATTTACTATGCATGCATAGTAAATTATAAATTATTCTTATCTTAGTGGTTCAGAATTTAAAGCATAATTTGAGATGAAGATACTCGTGTGTATAAGTAATGTCCCAGACACTACTTCTAAAATCAATTTTAAAGATAACAACACCGCTTTTGATACAGCTGGTGTTCAATTTGTCATTAATCCAAATGATGAATTTGGACTCACCAGAGCCATGTGGTTTAAAGAAAAGCAAGGCGCTAGTGTAGCAGTAGTTACCGTGGGTGATGCCTCTGTAGAACCTACCCTAAGGAAAGCACTTGCCATTGGTGCAGATGAAGCTTATAGAATAGATGCTCCTGCGACAGATGGATTTTTTGTTGCCCAAGAATTGGCTGCACTAGTAAAAGAAATAGGTTTTGACTTGGTGATTGCTGGAAGAGAATCTATAGATTACAATGGCGGAATGGTACCAGGGTTTTTAGCGAGCGCATTGGATTACCAATACGTAACCAATTGTATCTCTTTAGAGATAGATGGAAATAACGCTACAGCTATAAGAGAGATAGATGGTGGTAAAGAAACATTGGGCACCCAACTTCCACTGGTTATTGGAGGGCAAAAGGGATTGGTAGAAGAAAGCGATCTGCGTATTCCAAATATGAGGGGTATTATGATGGCCAGACAAAAGCCGCTTCACGTGAGACCTGCAACTACTTCTGAGTCGCATACCAAAGAGATTTCATTTAGCAAACCAGAAGCCAAAGGCGCTGTAACAATGATTAATCCAGCCAATATAGACCAGCTCATTTCTTTATTACACAACGAAGCCAAGGTTTTATAACCTAGCCATAAAACACATTATTATGTCCGTACTCATATACACCGAAACAGAAAAAGGAGTTTTTAAGAAAAATGCATTTGAAGTGGCTTCTTATGGCGCTGCATTAGCGGAGCAATTGGGCACTGGTTGTGTCGCTGTCGCTATAAATCCATCAGATGCGAGCCAACTACAGTCTTATGGAGTGGCTAAAATATTAGCCATTAAAGAAGCCAAATTAGATACTTTTAATGCCAAGGCATACGCAACAGCTATAGCCCAAGCAGCCAAAGAGGCTAACGCACAAGTAGTACTTGTGAGTAGCTCTGCAGACAGTAAGTTCTTAAGCCCTCTTTTAGCGGCTCAATTGGGTGCAAGTTTTGCCCCCAATGTAGTGGCTCTTCCAGAGAGCACTGCCCCTTTTGTTGTGAAGAGAACNGCTTTTAGCAACAAAGGCTTTGCCCACACAGAACTCACTGGATCCATTAAAATGATTGGNGTAGCCAACAACTCTTATGGCATTCATGAAAAAGAAANNAGCGCTAGTGTCACAGCTTTTTCACCCAATTTAGAAGATCGTTTATTTGCCACTAAAACAACCTCAGTAGATAAAGTAAGCGGAAAAGCAACCATTGCAGACGCAGACGTGGTTGTATCTGGAGGAAGGGGACTTAAAGGACCAGAAAATTGGGGTTTAATTGAAGATTTAGCCAATGTCTTAGGAGCAGCTACTGCTTGTTCAAAACCAGTATCAGACCTTGGATGGAGGCCTCATGGAGAACACGTAGGACAGACAGGAAAGCCTGTAGCCACTAACCTATACATTGCCATTGGAATCTCTGGAGCCATACAACATTTAGCAGGGGTGAGTGCCTCAAAAGTAAAAGTGGTGATTAATACAGATCCAGAAGCACCATTCTTTAAAGCGGCAGACTACGGAATAGTAGGAGACGCCTTTACGGTTGTCCCTGAACTAATTGAAAAATTAAAAGCTTTTAAAGCACAGAACGCTTAAAATTTATTAAATTGNGCCCCTTAAACTGGGCCACACCATACAAGGCTGATTATTTTATTAATTGGCCTTTTTTTATGACCTTTAAACTATGACCTTAATTCCATTAAAAATAAAAGGGATCTCGTATAGTCAAACCCAAAATGGGGCCTATGCACTAATCCTCAATGAAATGGAGGGAGACCGAAAACTCCCCATAGTTATTGGTGCCTTTGAGGCTCAATCCATTGCCATAGCCCTTGAAAAGGAAATTAGTCCTCCTAGGCCCTTGACCCACGATTTATTTAAAAATTTTGCGCAGCACTTTCATATTGGCTTAAAAAAAGTAATCATTCACAAACTTATAGACGGCGTATTTTACGCCAATATTGTTTGTGAACAAGAAGGTGTTGAAGCTGTTTTTGACGCCAGAACTAGTGATGCCATAGCATTGGCCTTACGCTTTAACGCCCCTATTTTTACTTATGAAAGCATATTGAGTAAAGCGGGAATAAACCTATCCGTAAAAGAAATACCGACTGATCTTGGAGAAATACCTACAGACGCTATGAATGAAATAGCTCCAGAAAATAATTTAAAAAAGTTAGACCTAAACGGACTAGAAGCAGCTTTAGACAAAGCAGTTAAAGCAGAAGATTACGAAAAAGCTGCTAGAATCAGAGATGAAATATCCAAAAGAAATTAAGATGTCAAAATACTTGAAGTTTTCTATTTTAACTGCTGTTCTTGTTCTATTCATTGGTCTTGGCAGCGCCACTTTAGAAGCAGCACCCACTGCACTGTCTGTTGTTGAAACCAGCCTAAACACTATTGACATTCAAACCCAATCGGGCCCTGAAACCATTATTCCAAATGCCTCTTTTTCTATGAAAAGTTTGGGGAGGGGTTTGCTGGGAATGCTCTTTTTAATTGGAATTTCCTTTGTGTTTTCCTCTAACAAACGCGCTATTAATTGGAAGATGGTCGGTATTGGTCTCAGTATCCAAATAATCTTGGCTATTGGAATATTAAAAATACCTCTGATACAAAAAGGGTTTAGCTTCGTAGGACAAATTTTTGTCAATATCCTAGATTACACCCTAGTGGGAAGTAAGTTTTTACTAGGCAACTTATTGGACCTCAACAACCCCTCTATTGGCTATATCTTTGCGTTCCAAATACTCCCTACCATTATATTTTTCTCTGCTTTAACCTCAGTGCTTTTTTACCTTGGTGTAATACAGAAAGTAGTCAAAGGCCTTGCATGGCTGCTCACTAAGTCTTTAGGGATTTCTGGAGCGGAAAGCCTGTCTGTTGCCGGGAATATTTTCCTAGGACAAACAGAAGCCCCTTTGCTCATTAAGGCTTATTTAGAAAAGATGAGCAAGTCTGAAATTCTATTGGTAATGATAGGCGGAATGGCTACGGTGGCAGGAGGCGTACTGGCTGCTTATATTGGTTTTTTAGGTGGAGACGACCCTGTGTTAAGGTTAGAATTTGCCCGTCACTTATTGGCAGCATCAGTCATGGCAGCACCCGGAGCCATTATTATTTCTAAAATATTATACCCACAGACAGAAAAAATTAGTACTGACGTACATGTCTCTACTGAGAAAATTGGATCTAACTTTTTAGACGCCATATCTAATGGAACTTCCGAAGGATTAAAGCTTGCAGTAAATGTAGGCGCCATGTTATTGGTGTTTGTAGCTTTTATAGCCCTCTTCAATGGAATTTTTAACTGGGTTGGAGACGTCACATCACTCAATGAATGGATAGCCGCAAACAGCAGCTACTCTAGTCTTTCTCTTGAGGCTATCCTTGGAACCGTATTTGGGCCACTCATGTGGGTCATTGGCGTTGCGGCAGAAGACATGTTTCTTATGGGACAATTATTAGGTATTAAATTAGCCTCTAGCGAATTTGTAGGCTACACACAGTTGGCTACACTCAAGGAAGTGAGTAGTGCCACTCATTTTAGTTATAGTAAATCAGTTATAATGGCCACTTATATGCTATGTGGCTTTGCCAATTTTGCCTCAATAGGTATTCAGATTGGTGGGATTGGATCACTTGCCCCAGGACAGAGAAAAACCTTATCTGCCTTTGGNTTNAAGGCTGTTTTAGGCGGTTCATTGGCCTCTTTACTTTCTGCTACAATAGCTGGAATGATTTTAGGGTAAGCCCATTTTCTTATAGCAAAGCTAGCCCAACTACCTAAGCAATCTCTTTGAGTAAACTCAATTTAACAAAGGGTTTTCGTTAATAAGTTTTTAATAATCTGCGCTTAAACCTTGGCATTTTCTGCTTACAGCTTATACCTTTATAGAAGAAAAAATAACCCATGAAGCAATACCACGATTTATTGAATCACGTCTTAAAAAACGGTGTTCAAAAAGGAGACAGAACAGGTACAGGAACCCTCAGTGTTTTTGGATACCAGATGAGGTTTAACCTCAGTGAAGGTTTTCCTATGGTAACCACTAAAAAACTTCACCTTAAATCAATAGTATATGAACTTCTATGGTTCTTAAAAGGAGACACCAATATTGGCTATCTGCAGGAGAATGGAGTGCGTATTTGGAATGAATGGGCNGACAGCAATGGCGACCTAGGTCCAGTTTATGGCAAGCAGTGGCGCAACTGGAATGGAGAAGAAATTGATCAGATCAAAGAAGTCATTCAAAGCATAAAAGAAAATCCAAATAGCAGAAGAATGATTGTTTCTGCCTGGAACCCAAGTGTCCTTCCAGANCCTAAAACTTCCTTTGAAGAGAATGTAGCCAAGGGNAAAGCGGCACTCCCGCCTTGCCATGCATTTTTTCAATTCTATGTGGCAGAAGGGAAACTATCCTGCCAACTCTACCAACGATCTGCCGACATTTTTTTAGGCGTCCCCTTTAACATTGCCTCCTATGCCCTACTCACCATGATGATGGCACAGGTTTGTGGGCTTGAAGCAGGAGATTTTATTCATACTTTCGGTGACGCCCATATTTACAACAACCACATGGAGCAAATTGAACTTCAACTCAGCAGAACACCCAAAGACCTGCCAAAAATGACTTTAAATCCTGAAATTAAAGATATTTTTGATTTTGACTTTGAAGATTTCACNCTAGAAAATTACGATCCACACCCCCACATTAAAGGCGCAGTAGCCATTTAAGCTATGAGAGAAATTTGTATGATTGCTGCAGCTGCAGAGAACAATGCCATTGGAAAAGACAATGACTTGCTGTGGCACCTTCCTTTGGACTTTAAGCACTTTAAAACCCTCACCAGTGGCCATACCATTATCATGGGACGTAAGACCTTTGAGAGTTTTCCAAAACCACTGCCCAATAGGAAACATTTGGTCATTACAAGAAATAAAGACTACCAGATTGACCATCCAGACTGTGCCGTTCACTTCTCACTAGAAGCCGCTTTAGAGGCCTGTAAAACAGAAGTAAAGGTATTTATCATTGGGGGTGGGGAAATATACAAAATAGGATATCCTTTAGCCACCACCATTGAACTCACTCGGGTACATGTGAGCCTCCCGGCCCACGTCTTTTTCCCTGAAATTTTAACCAAAGATTTCGAGTGCATTCAAAAAACTCCTATGCCTGCAGATGAAAAACATGCCTATGCATATACTTTTGAACGATACGAAAGACTTGCCTAACTGGGTTTAAAAGTCAGTGCTGTAATGAAGTGTCGTACGAGGACATGAAGGCATAAAACTTTTCAATACATCCGTAGCGCCATTCGAGTAAAATTCATAGCTAGCTGCTTTAGATATTAGATCATTTGCGGTCAATTCTTCTGTAACTGTTTCACGGACCAATAGCCCTTCCTTTTCCAATACCTTTTTGGTTTGCTTGGCCACAGCGCCAGCAGCATCTATTATTTCTATCCGAGACGACAGTATTTTTTTTATGGCAGGGATTAAATAAGGATAGTGCGTACAACCTAAGACGAGGCGGTCAATCCCTTTTTCCTGCATAGGTAATAAATAGGATTTCAAAAGCTCAGCCACCTCCTCTCCGTCTGCAAAACCACCTTCGATTAAAGCGACCAATCCAGTACCTTCCTGCTCAATAATTTCAACCCCCCCTGCATTCTCAAGGACTGTTTTATGAAACAGTGCACTACCAAGGGTGCCCTTGGTAGCCAACAGGCCCACTTTCCCAGTGAGTGTTTGCAAAGCTGCTGGTTTAATTGCGGGCTCAATACCTATAAAAGGAATTGTATATTTTTCTCTGAGTACGGCTATTGCATTGGTTGTAGCAGTATTACAAGCCACCACAATCAGCTTACAACCTTTGCTGATTAGAAAGTCTGTGTTTTTAATAGATAAAGCTAAAATAGTTTCTGCGCTTCTTTCTCCATAGGGTGCGTTGGCACTGTCTGCCACGTAAATGGTAGATTCATTAGGCAATAGGTTGTTCACGGCAGACCAAACAGAAGTGCCCCCTACTCCAGAATCAAAAAAACCAATAGGACCAAAAGAATTACTCATACTACTAAAATAAAAAAACCGCCTCTAAAGAGGCGGCTTTATCTGAACAAAGATGGGAAATTATCTTAGAATCCCAATTCTTTTTTAACGTCTGTCATTAAGTTTTTACCTCTAGACACCAATAAACCATATCCTTGAGTAGCGTCTAAAACATAGTCAAAACCTTGTGCGGTAGCCACTTTTTCAATGGCTGCTTTAGCTTTTTCAGAGATAGGAGCAAATAACTCAGCCTGCTTTTTTTGCAATTCCTGCTGTGCAGCTTGTTGTGCTTCGTTAATTGATTTTTCAAAACCTTGAAGCTCTAAAGCTCTTTTTTCGTTTTCTTCTTGTGTCTTTGAAGCAGACTCATTCGAATACAAAGTGTATTTGTTTCTCAACTCAGTCATTGAATCTTCAATATCTGCTCTGTAAGTTTCCTGCAATTTCTTTAATTCAGCATCTGCCGCCTTCATCTCTGGCATCTCAGATAATAACGCTTGTACATTAATATGCGCTACTTTGCTTTGGGCTTGCGCAAAACTTGTCGCAGCTACAAATAGGAATAATGCAACGGCTATTTTCTTTAAATTCTTCATCGTGTTAATTAAATTGAGTGTTAATTTTTTGTTTGTTGTTAAATCTAGTGTTCAAATATAAAATTTATTCTGGTATACTGTCTTTTTGTTGGGCAGGAAGTTTGTCAG
>JGI26080J50196_1001376_pt1 | contig 10602 bp, 5 predicted proteins | sample SaaInl0LU_22_DNA_FD_50196 | JGI IMG/M metagenome (IMG submission 50196)
TAGGGCGTTTCAATTATTTAGGTTCGTTTAGTATAACTGGAGTTGATGGAATGTCGGCGGCAAAAAGTAATTCAACTTCAATTTTTGAAAATGACAGCTATTATTCAAAAAATGGATTGTTAAAGTTAGGATATAAAATGGATGCTAAATTAAGTATCGAAACGTTCTTAAATTACGATGAGTTTGAGTACGATTTTGATTCAGGGGCATTTTCTGACAGCGATGTAAATACAGGGAGTCAAGAGCAATTTCGAGTGGGAATAAAACCTACATATAAATACGCCAATGCGGAAGTTTATTTATTAGCTTCTGTCAATGTCGTAGAAAGAGATATTGAACAGTTTAATTCATTTTCAAATACCTTAGATACCTATCAATTCAAAGGGAGAAGTTTACATCTAGACTTGGTTCATAAATATGAGTTTTCTTCAAATTTCCAACTGATTACTGGACTAAATTATCAAGAGCATTCAAATCATTCTGTAACACCCTTCGCTGTTATAGATAAAGAAATAGCAAACTTTAATACAATCGATCCATATGCAAGTTTTGTCTATATTTCAGATCAAGGTCTGAGTGTAAATTTAGGCGGACGTTATAACATTCATAACGTATATGGAAGTCAGTTTGTTTATGACGGAAATACCGCTTATAATTTTCAAATGAACGATGATAATTCTATAAAATTTTTAGCTTCGTATAGTACTGCTTTTATCGCGCCGAGTTTATATCAATTATATGACGGATTTTCTGGAAATATAGATTTAAACCCTGAATCTAATGAAACCATTGAAGCAGGTTTTGAGTATCGTTTTAAAAATTGGTTTTCTTTGGACGCTGTTTATTTTAAAAGAACAGAAACAGATGCAATTGTTTATGACAATTTAACATACAAATATCAAAATGGCTCTTCAAATGCAAATGGTTTTGAAGTAAATTCAAAAATATCCCCTTCAAATTATTTAAACTTAACCACTTCATACACCTACATCGATAAAAATAATTTAGAGGATTTTAACGATTACATTCCGAAACACAAACTTGTAACAACTTTAGAGGTTAAACCTTCTNAACAATATTTTTTTAGTTTCACATACAGAAATGTAGGAGNNCGAACAATTTTTGATAGGTATGGCTCATTTGGAACTGCTGGGAGTGATGTAGTCTTACCCAAATACCAAGTAATGGATTTTATGACAAATTATAAATTATTAGAAGATACTGTTACTGTTTTTGCTGCCGTTACGAATTTATACAATGAAGCTTATGACGATATTTTAGGTTTTTCAACCCGAGGTAGAAATTATAAAATTGGGATAAGATTCCAATTTTAGATGAGATACATATTAGATGAACAACAAGGCTCCTAATAGGAGCCTTTGTTATTGTAACTATTTTTAAAAGTGAAAAATTGTGAATAAAAAAAAAGGANATCCCATCTTTTTAGAAGCAAAGAATCCCTAAATTCACATTTTAAAAAACTTGAAATAATTACTCTTGAATAATTACTTAGATTCACTAAACGAAGCCCAAAAACAAGCTGTTTTACAAAAAGATGGCCCCATGATTATTATTGCAGGTGCAGGTTCTGGAAAAACACGTGTTTTAACCTATAGAATAGCGCACTTAATGCAGCTAGGAGTTGATGCCTTTAATATTTTATCGCTGACCTTTACAAACAAAGCTGCAAGAGAAATGAAAGAGAGAATTGCAGGAGTAGTAGGTGCAAGTGAAGCAAAAAATCTTTGGATGGGAACTTTTCATTCTGTTTTTGCAAGAATNTTACGATCAGAGGCAGATAAATTAGGTTTTCCATCAAATTTTACGATTTACGATACACAGGATTCAGTNNNATTAATAAGCTCCATTATTAAAGAAATGGGCTTGGATAAGGAGCGTTATAAAGCCAAACAAATTTTAAATCGTATTTCCTCTTTTAAGAATAGCCTAATAACGGTGAGAGCTTATTTTAATAATACGGATTTACAAGAAGCTGATATGCATGCTAGTCGGCCAAAAGTTGGAGAGATATATAAACAGTATGTTGAAAGGTGTTTTAAATCAGGAGCAATGGATTTTGATGATCTTTTGTTAAGGACAAATGAGTTATTAACCCGTTTTCCAGAATCTCTTGCAAAATACCAGGATCGATTTAGATATATTATGGTCGATGAATATCAGGATACAAACCATTCTCAATATCTAATAGTAAAAGCGTTGGCGGACCGTTTTCAAAACATCTGCGTTGTGGGGGATGATTCTCAGAGTATTTATAGTTTTAGAGGGGCAAATATTCAGAACATATTAAGTTTTCAAAAAGATTATCCTGATGTAAAAACATTCAAACTTGAACAGAATTATAGATCTACAAAAAACATTGTAAATGCTGCCAATTCTGTCATCTCAAAAAATAAAACTAAATTAGATAAAGAAGTCTGGACAAGTAATGACCCTGGAGATTCCATTCATGTAATGCGAACTATATCTGACGGAGAAGAAGGGCGTTTTGTAGCTCAATCTATATGGGAAAACCAGATGAATCATCAACTAAGCTCAGATAGTTTTTGTGTATTGTACAGAACAAATTCTCAATCAAGAGCCATAGAAGATGCGCTACGTAAAAAAGGAATTGACTATGTAATTTATGGGGGAATTTCTTTTTACCAAAGAAAAGAAATCAAAGATATTTTATCTTATTTACGTATTTTGATCAATCCAAATGATGAAGAAGCATTAAAAAGAATTATCAATTACCCAGCAAGAGGTATAGGAGCAACAACTATAGACAAGCTAACGATCGCAGCAAATCACTACAAGAAATCAATTTTTGAAATTATTAAATACATTGATAAAATTGATTTAAAAATTAATTCTGGAACAAAAAATAAACTCCAAAATTTCATGAATATGATTTTGCGATTGCAAATAGAATCGCAAACTAAAAATGCTTTTGATATTGCTGAAGTTGTTGTGAAACAAACACAACTTATNAAAGATTTAGAAAAAGAAGGAACTCCAGAAGCTATTAGTAAAGTTGAGAATGTTCAAGAATTATTAAACGGAATTAAAGATTTTATTACAGACAAGATAGAGGAAGGAGAAGATGCATCATTAACCTCATTTTTAGAAGATGTTGCCCTAGCTACTGATTTTGATTCTAAAAAAGACGATCAAAAGCCAANCGTATCTTTAATGACCATTCATCAATCTAAAGGATTGGAGTATTTGTACGTTTATATTGTTGGTTTAGAGGAGAACTTATTTCCTTCGGCCATGAGCATGAATACAAGAAGTGAGTTAGAGGAGGAGCGTAGGTTGTTTTATGTAGCGNTGACTCGAGCTGAAAAAGTAGCTTACTTATCGTATGCACAAACTCGATATAGATGGGGTAAGCTAGTGGATGCAGAACCAAGTCGTTTTTTAGAAGAAATAGATGATCANTATTTAAACTATATAAAATCAAAAACTCCAGAGAGATCCATCAATTNTTTTGTTGATAAAAGTATTTTTGAAGATGCCCCTAAAGGGATCCGTTTTCAAAAACCAATTCAGCGCAAAAAAATGGAGCTAAATTTGAATAAAAAGAAGGAAATCATAGTTCCTAAAAAATTAAAAAAGGTGGCTTTTTTAGATTCAAAAACTAATTTATTTGATGGAAATATTGTTGTTGGAAATATAGTTGAGCACAATAGATTTGGAAGGGGAGAAGTTATAGCAATAGAAGGAAATGGCCCCAATAAAAAAGCAGAAATTAAATTTGGTACAGTTGGAAAAAAGAAATTATTATTACAATTTGCAAAATTAAAAGTGATTGGTTAAAAAACTTGAACATAACTAAAAATAAATTGCTATTTTGCACCTTAAAGTTTAGAAATAGACAAACTTGTCTGGTTGAAATTAATTGAGACCCCAGCGGATAGATTTTTAAACGATATTAGATATTAAAGAGACTTCTCAAAAATAAATAAATGACATTCGATTTAGAGTACAATTCAGAAAGACCGTTAATGATCATACCAGAATACGGTAGGCATATACAAAAGCTAGTAGACCATTGTGTAGCCCAAGAATCTAAAGAAGATCGAGATAAGATGGCCAAAGCCATTGTAGATGTGATGGGTAATTTACAACCTCACCTTCGAGATATTCCAGATTTTAAACACAAATTATGGGATCAGTTATATATCATGGCAGATTTTAAATTAGACGCTGAATCTCCATACCCAAAACCATCCAAAGAAGAATTGCAGGAAAAGCCAGAGGCATTAGCCTATCCAAAATCGGCATCGAGATATCGCTACTACGGTAATAATATCCAAACAATGATAAACATTGCCCTCGGTTGGGAAGCGGGTGATAAAAAAGATGCATTGGTATTTACGATTGCAAATCACATGAAAAAATGCTACCTAAATTGGAATAAAGATACCGTTGACGATGCCGTAATTTTTAAACATCTTCATGACCTGTCTGATGGTCAGATAGATATTAGAGATACTAAAGAAGAGTTGTCTGAAAGTAAAAATTTATTAAGAAAACCTCGTACTCAAGGTCAAAATCAGAATAATCAAAAAAATAAGCCGAAGAAACCTCAGCATAACAATCAACATAAAAATAGAAAAAGATAAGATTCTATGGCATCATTTAAAATTGAAGGCGGTCATAAATTAAATGGAACAATTACTCCACAAGGGGCAAAAAATGAAGTATTACAAATACTTTGTGCAGTCTTGTTAACACCAGAGAGAGTAATCGTAAATAATGTTCCTGATATTATTGATGTAAATAAATTGATTTTTATTCTTGGAGAATTAGGAGTCAAAATTGAAAAATTAAGTAAAAATTCGTATGCTTTTCAAGCAGATAACATCAATCTAGATTATCTTGAATCTTCAGATTTTAAAAGAGATGGAAGCTCTTTGCGTGGATCAATTATGATTGTAGGTCCATTATTGGCTAGATTTGGGAAAGGATATATTCCTCGTCCTGGAGGAGATAAAATTGGACGTAGAAGGTTAGATACCCATTTTGAAGGTTTTATCAAATTAGGTGCAACGTTTAGATACAACAAAGAAGAATATTTTTATGGAGTAGAGGCAGATGAATTAAAGGGCGTAGAAATGCTTTTAGATGAAGCTTCTGTGACTGGAACTGCAAACATATTAATGGCAGCTGTTTTAGCAAGTGGAACTACTAAAATCTACAATGCTGCTTGCGAGCCTTATATTCAACAATTATCCAAAATGTTGAATTCAATGGGGGCAAACATTTCAGGAGTTGGTTCAAACTTATTAATTATAGAGGGTGTTGACTCTCTAGTTGGTTGTGAACATCGAGTTTTACCAGACATGATTGAAATTGGCTCTTGGATTGGTGTGGCAGTGATGACAAGATCTGAATTAACCATTAAAGATGTAAGTTGGGAAAACTTAGGGCAAATACCAACTGTTTTCAGAAAACTAGGAATTCAATTAGAGAAAAGAGGAGACGATATTTTTATTCCTGAACAAGAATCTTACGAAATACAGAATTATATTGATGGTTCTGTTCTTACGGTTTCAGATGCACCTTGGCCAGGTTTTACACCTGATTTATTAAGTATTGTTTTAGTTATAGCTACTCAGGCAAAAGGAACCGTTTTGATTCATCAAAAGATGTTTGAGAGCCGTTTGTTCTTTGTTGATAAACTAATTGATATGGGAGCTAAAGTAATTTTATGCGACCCGCACAGAGCTACCGTCATTGGTCATAACTTTGAAAGTTCTCTAAAACCAACGACCATGAGTTCTCCAGATATTAGAGCTGGAATCTCTTTACTAATTGCTGCATTGTCTGCAAAAGGCACAAGTATTATTAATAATATTCAGCAAATTGATAGAGGTTACGAAAATATTGAAGCACGATTAAAATCTATTGGTGCTAAAATTGAAAGAATAGAAAATTAATAATTTATTCAATAATGATCCTTAAAATAGTGTCAGTTTGACACTATTTTTTTGTTGGCAACATTTTTGCAAATTCAGTATTTATAATTTAATGATTACAAACAAATGAGTAATAAAGAAGATTTAAAAGAAGAAGAAATTACTGCCACAGAAGAGTTAAACCAAACTATTGATAATCAAGACACTGTAGACGAAGTAGTAAAGGATGAACCAACTTCTGAAGAGTTAATTAAAATTGAAAAAGATAAGTTTTTACGTCTTTTTGCAGAGTTTGAGAATTACAAAAAAAGAACAACAAGAGAACGTATAGAGCTTTTTAAGACTGCTGGACAAGAAGTAATGACATCTTTACTGCCAGTTGTAGACGACTTTGAACGTGCTTTGTCACATATTGATGATGACAAAGAAGCAGAGGAATTAAGAAAAGGAGTCTTGCTAATTTATCAAAAGTTTTATAAAACTTTAGAGCAAAAAGGTCTGTCTAAAATAGAAACTAATCCAGGAGATACCTTCGATGCAGAATTTCATGAAGCAATTACACAAATTCCTGCACCTACAGATGATTTAAAAGGAAAAGTAATAGATTGTATTGAAAAAGGGTACAAGTTAGGAGATAAAATTATACGTTATCCAAAAGTGGTAATTGGGCAGTAAAAAATACACGGTAGTTGTAAAAAACTGATAACTGAGATCAAAAAAACATGGCAAAACAAGATTTTTACGAAGTATTAAACATTTCTAAATCAGCTTCACAAGCAGAAATAAAGAAAGGCTACAGAAAAATGGCAATTAAATATCACCCAGATAAAAACCAAGGGGATAAAACTGCTGAAGAAAATTTTAAAAAAGCAGCAGAGGCTTATGAAATTTTGAGTGACGAGAATAAAAAAGCAAGATATGATCAGTATGGACATCAAGCTTTTGACGGTCCTCAGGGTGGCGGTGGCTTTGGTGGTGGAATGAATATGGATGACATATTCAGTCAGTTTGGAGATATTTTTGGNGGCGGCGGCTTTGGAGGTTTTGGTGGTGGCGGTGGTCAGCGTCAAGCTCGTGTGAAAGGGAGTAACTTGCGTATTCGTGTTAAACTTACTTTAGAAGAAATAGCCAAAGGTGTAGAAAAGAAAGTAAAAGTTCGAAGAAAAGTTCAAGCTGACGGAGTTACTTACAAAACATGTCCTACCTGTAATGGTTCTGGACAACAAATGAGAATTACGAATACTATATTAGGGAGAATGCAAACTGCTGCAACTTGTTCTACTTGTATGGGAGCAGGAGAAATAATTCATAACAAACCGAATGGCTCAGATGCACAAGGTTTAATTGTTACNGAAGAAACAGTTACGATCAATATTCCTGAAGGAGTTACAGAAGGAGTTCAATTGAAAGTAGGAGGNAAAGGAAACGATGCCCCTGGAAAAAATTCAATTTCTGGAGATTTATTGGTGTTAATTGAAGAAATTCAACATGAAACCTTAAAGAGAGAAGGTACAAATATACATTTCGATCTGTATATTAATTTCTCTGAGGCTGTTCTTGGGACAAATAAAGAAGTAGATACTGTTACTGGAAAAGTCAAAATAAAAATTGACGCTGGTACACAATCAGGTAAAATATTAAGATTAAAAGGAAAAGGTCTGCCAAGTATTGAAAGTTATGGTACAGGAGATTTTTTAATACATATTAATGTTTGGACACCAAAAGAATTGACCAAAGAACAAAGACAATTTTTTGAGAAAATGTCTGAAGATGAAAACTTTATACCAAATCCTAATAAATCGGATAAATCATTTTTTGAAAAAGTAAAAGATATGTTCTCATAAACATATGTGAATAAATTGTAAATAATTTTTAAAATCGTAAATAATTATAAAATTTACCTTACATTTATATTGTTGTTAAGAAATTAACAGCACTTTTTCTTTTTCATAGCAATTTTTCCCACTCAAATTTTGAGTGGGTTTCTTTTTTATGACTAAGAAATTAAACTATATTTGAAAATTATAGAAAATGGAGACTCATCTTATCGTCACGTTAAATACGTGAAGGAAAGTCCGGACACCAAAGAGTAATCATAGCGGATAACATCCGTCCAGCGTAAGTTGAGGACAAGTGCAACAGAAAGCAAGTACAGTTCGGCTGTAGTGAAACCAGGTAAACTCTATGAGGTGCAATGTCATGTATATTAGAACTTGAGAGCTACTCGCTCGATTCTAAAGGGTAGACAGATTGATTCTAAGAGTAATTTTAGAACTAGATAAATGATAAGAACCTTTTTTAAAGGAACAGAATTCGGCTTATTAGTCTGCATTTTCTATAAATTTTTAACTCGTATTGTCTTCCTAATTAATTAACGTTATCCCTAATATTTATCTTTTAAAATTGATATAAAAAATGTAATTTTGCGAGAGTAAAATTTTAAAAAAAACAGATTGTATTTTTTTTTGAGAACTTAAATAATCAATTAAACTTACTGTAATTAAAGATTTCTTTCATGAGCATTTATAAAAATTACCTTGAGCAAATAGAACAACGCAAACTTCAGGGACTTCATCCCCAGCCAATTGATGGTTCAGAACTATTAAGCGAAATCATATTGCAAATTAAAGACATAGATAATGAACATAGAGAAGATTCTCTTCAGTTTTTTATCTATAATGTTTTACCTGGTACTACAAGTGCTGCAGTTGTAAAAGCTAAATTTTTAAAGGAAATTATATTAAAGGATTCAATAGTAAAAGAAATAACTACTTCTTTTGCTTTTGAACAACTATCACATATGAAAGGAGGGCCTTCCGTTGAGGTGCTACTAGATTTGGCTTTAGGTAATGATATTTCTATAGCTAAAGATGCTGCAGAAGTTTTAAAGACGCAAGTTTTTCTTTATGAAGCAGATACAGCTCGTTTAGAGACGGCCTTTTTAAGTGGGAGTGCAATAGCTAAGGATATTATAGAAAGTTATGCTAAAGCAGAGTTTTTTACAAAACTACCGGAAATAGATGAAGAAATTAAGGTGGTTACTTTTGTTGCAGGAGTTGGAGACATCTCTACAGATTTACTTTCACCCGGAGGTGACGCACATTCGAGATCAGATAGAGAGTTACATGGTCAATGTTTGTTNGAGCACAACAAAGANAAACAAAACGAATTGTTAGCTTTACAAAATGAACATCCAGATAAGAGAGTGATGTTAATTGCTGAAAAAGGAACCATGGGGGTTGGTTCTTCAAGAATGTCAGGTGTAAACAATGTAGCGCTATGGACAGGGATTAAATCGAGTCCATATGTTCCATTTATAAATATTGCTCCCATTATTGCCGGAACAAATGGGATCTCTCCAATTTTTTTAACAACTGTTGGGGTTACAGGAGGGATTGGTATAGATCTTAAAAATTGGGTCAAACAAAAAGATGCGGCGGGTAATATCATAAGAGATGAAGAAGGACAACCTGTTTTAAAAGAAACATACGCTATTGCAACCGGAACTGTTTTAACGGTTAATACAAAAGAAAAAAAATTATATAAAGGTGATCAGGAATTGATAGATATTTCTGAATCACTAACACCGCAAAAAGCTGAATTTATAAAAGCTGGAGGTTCCTATGCTATTGTTTTTGGTAAAAAACTTCAAACATTTGCTTCAAAATTACTCGGGATCGAAGTGCTTCCTGTATTTGCTCCCTCAAAAGAAATTTCTTTTGATGGACAAGGTCTTACTGCTGTAGAAAAAATATTTAATAAGAATGCTGTTGGTACTACTCCAGGGTTAGTGTTACATGCTGGATCTGATGTTCGTGTTCAAGTGAATATCGTAGGTTCCCAGGACACTACAGGTTTGATGACTTCCCAAGAATTAGAGATGATGGCGGCTACCGTGATTTCTCCAATTGTAGACGGTGCATATCAATCTGGGTGTCATACTGCTTCTGTGTGGGACGATAAATCTAAGGCAAACATTCCTAGATTAATGAAGTTTATGAATGATTTTGGTTTGATTACAGCACGAGACCCNGAAGGGAAGTATCATGCAATGACCGATGTTATTCACAAGGTTTTAAATGATATTACAATCGATGACTGGGCCATAATNATTGGTGGAGATTCTCATACAAGAATGTCTAAAGGTGTTGCTTTTGGTGCTGATTCAGGTACCGTTGCTTTNGCCCTTGCAACTGGTGAGGCCTCCATGCCAATTCCACAATCAGTAAAAGTTACCTTTAAAGGGGAAATGAAGAATTATATGGATTTTCGTGATGTTGTTCATGCGACACAATCTCAAATGCTTTCTCAGTTCGGTGGAGATAATGTTTTTCAGGGGAGAGTTATTGAGGTTCATATTGGAACACTAACTGCCGATCAAGCGTTCACATTTACAGATTGGACTGCAGAAATGAAAGCGAAAGCTTCTATTTGTATCTCTGAAGATAACACGTTAATAGAATCTTTAGAAATTGCCAAAGGCAGAATTCAGATAATGATTGACAAAGGAATGGATAATCATAAACAAGTTCTTCAAGGATTAATTGATATTGCAAATAGAAGGATAGCTGAAATTAAATCTGGTACTAAACCTGCTTTAGCTCCAGATGGAAACGCAAAGTATTTTGCTGAGGTTGTGATTGATTTAGATCAAATTGCTGAACCAATGATTGCAGAT
>JGI26080J50196_1001384_pt1 | contig 10572 bp, 10 predicted proteins | sample SaaInl0LU_22_DNA_FD_50196 | JGI IMG/M metagenome (IMG submission 50196)
ATCTGTGGTTCTGCAAGATTAAGGGTCTTAGCTGCAATTGTAGCCGTCTCGAGGGTGCGTAAAAAATCAGAACAGACCACNCGCGAGACTGCCTTATCTGCAAATAGTTTCGCTGAACGCTCGGCTTGCTCAGCCCCCAGTGCTGTTAGCCCGAACTGTCTACAGCCGATCTCTGCAGAGCTAACGATAACACCCCTAGCATTCGCTTCGCTCTGTCCGTGACGCATTATCAGGTAGGTATTACGAAAAAAACTCATTAAAACTCTCTCAATTTAACCCGGTTAGATACCAAGTGTTTAACTTAAAACTCTTTTCGTTGGCTCCATACTGTGAAAAAGACAACCCATAAAATATCTCTACCTAAAATGGATAAATATCATTACCTGGAATCAAAGGCACACAGGTGCTTCTAAAACCCATGCTCCAGTCGTGAATCATATAACCACCCGGTTTTGTCGTGTAACCAACAGGTGCGTCCGTTCGATAATCTACATCGAAACTGCTGCACGTTGCTGGACTAGAAATCGCAACGCGATTGCCAACAGAACCCACAACCATGGTGTGGAGATGACCACAAATAATTCGTATATCATTGGGTACTGACTGCAGCAACTCTGCAAAAGCATCANTACCTTTCAGCGAGATCGCATCCATAAAATGTACGCCCGAGATAAAGGGCGGATGATGCATAGCGATCATTGTCGGAATTTTAGGGTCACTGGACTTCTTTTGTAAGTCGATCAACATTCGTCGCGACCCAAAAAAACTAACCGTTATGCGAGAGCAGTTTGCTTTTAGCGTTAGTGCGTTTCTATCGATGCTTGTGACAACGCTTGTCGTTTTTTACTTCCAGTCAGGTTATGGAACCTTCTCGCTGGCCGTATTTCTAGCGCTGTGTATCAGTTATATATTCAAAGATCGTTTCAAAGAACTTTTTCGCGTATTTGTTGCTAAGAAACTTAATAAGGGCAAGTTTAGAATTCGAGTTAAGCTGAGTGATCACGATGATCGGGTTGTCGGCCGATGTTATGACCTGGCCGAATTTGTGTCGCCTGACGATGAAATACATAGCCTTAGGGGTCGAGGTAAATACAGAAAGCGCGATGAAGATGAGATGATTCTGCTTTATCGCAAACGCTATGAAATTGAAAAAGCGCTAAAAAAAGGGTTCTCTGAAATTCGCGATACCATAGACATTAACATCCATACACTTCTTGAACTGCTTCCCGATACCTCTCTTAGACACACAAGAAGAGAAGGAAACGAACTGATAAAGTCGAGTCATGAGATGCTATACGACGTGAATATAATATTTCGCATAAACGGCACTAAGATTGAACGCTACAGGCTAAAGGTATCCCACAAGGGGATTAAAAAGGCTGAGGCGGTCAAACTTCCGAGTCCGGCAAACTAGCCCTGAGTAAGTCACGAGCGCGCAAGGGGTAATCTGTAATGATTCCATCAACCCCCATGGCGTTCATCCGCTTCATATCGTCCGCTTCGTTTACCGTCCAGACGTTCACAGCTAAGCCCTCTGCATGCGCTTGAGCAAGGGTGTCTGGAGTTAAATCTTTAAAATAGGGACACCAAGCAGCACCGCCCTCTTGAGCAATCAACCGTGGTAAGTTGCCATCTGTTGACGCTAGTGAAAGCCCATCAATCCAGGGGGAACCGCTTACAATATTTGGCTGCATAGGGGGGTTTTCACGATCGTAATAACTCAGATAAGCGCGCTGTATTTTTGGATTGCGCTTATGTAGAGCACTAAGTACTCGCCAATCGAAAGAGGAGACTACAAGTGCATTAGGCAGAGCATACTCCTCTATAAGATCGGCAGTATGCTGAGCTAATATCCCTGGAGCTGAGCTAAGGTCTGTGCGATCTGCGTAGGATTTAATCTCAATATTGATCAGCATATTAGGGTGAACCTTCACCCATTCGAAAAACGCAGCCAGCGTGGGTATTCGAGCACCATCAATTGGCTCTTGAAGGGGGTATCGCGCGCCATAGTCTGAGTCGGGTTTAAAACGTCCAATATCAAAGCTTTGAAGCTCTTTTAATGTAGTTTCGATGACCTTTGGGCCTGGGCCGTCCAACCACTCACCCTTAGTATTGCGTGAGTGAGCTTGCGGAACAAAAGGATCGTGCAGCAATACGACCTGATCATCACTTGTTAATTGAATATCAAATTCAACAGCTGAAACACCGATATCTACCAGATACTCAAAGCTCTCAAGGGTATTCTCTGGAAGTATGCCACGGGCACCGCGGTGGCCATAAATTCTAGCCTGCTCACCCTCTTTACGACGCAAGCTATTATGAGCTGACTGTTCACGCCGACTCATTAAAGACGCAAACCTGTTTTCGTGTCGAACATATGAAGATTATCGCTAGATACTGAAAACCGCATACTCCGACCCTTTTCTTGTGAAAGATGAATCCCCGAAAGACTTGCAGTAAAGCTCTCGTCAAGGGCCAATAAGCGGCCATGAATCAATGTGTTAGCGCCAAGGGGCTCAGTCAATTGAACATTCACTTCAATTGGGCCTTGGTCATCCAGTACAAGATGTTCGGGACGTATACCCAGTTTTATATCAGCATCGGCTTTATCGGTGGTTCCAATAAGCTTATCACCCACAAGAACCTGACCATTTGATATGCATCCATCCACGACATTCATCGCAGGACTACCAATAAATTGCGCACTAAAAAGGGTTCGAGGGGTTTCATAGACCTCAAGCGGTGTCCCTATTTGCTCAGCAATACCTGCGTTCATTACAATCATGCGGTCAGCCATGGTCATCGCCTCTACCTGATCATGAGTCACATACAACGCGGTAATACCAAGCTTGGTTTGCAGCTCTTTAATCTCTAGACGCATCTGAACACGTAGTTTGGCATCAAGGTTTGAAAGTGGTTCGTCAAAAAGAAACACGGCAGGTTCACGAACAATTGCGCGCCCCATCGCCACGCGTTGACGCTGACCACCCGAGAGTTGTTTGGGGCGACGATCCAATAGCGGCTCTAGCTGTAACAAGCGAGCGGCCTCTTGAACCTTTGCTTTGATCTGATCTTTAGGCAATCCCGCAATTTTTAGACCATACCCCATATTCTGCTCAACGGACATATGAGGGTAGAGCGCATAGTTTTGAAATACCATCGCGATATCACGATCCATAGGCTCTTTATCATTAGCGCGCTGGCCACTGATGAGTACATCTCCCGCACTAATCGTCTCAAGCCCAGCCACCATTCTTAGAAGGGTTGATTTACCACAACCCGATGGCCCAACAATCACAATAAATTCACCGTCCGCTATATCGACGTCGATGCCGTGAATAACATCAGTGGATCCAAAGCTTTTTTTAACACCTTTAAGTGATACGGTTGCCATCTTACTTCTCGCTGTCTACAAGGCCGCGGATAAATAGTTTTTGCATCGAAATAACAACAATGACCGGTGGAATCATTGCCAAAATTGATGTCGCCATAATAACGGGCCAATCCGCTACATCGTCGCCCGATGGGAACATCTGTTTAATGCCCATGACAATAGTATTCATCTCGGGATCTGTTGTTATCAGAAGCGGCCAGAGGTATTGGTTCCAACCGTAAATAAACAGAATCACAAAAAGCGCCGCAATGTTCGTACGACTCATCGGTACCACTATGTCTATAAAGAAGCGCATCGGGCTAGCGCCATCTACCCTTGCAGCTTCGGCTAGTTCATCCGGTATGGTTAGAAAAAACTGTCTAAACAAGAAGGTGGCCGTAGCAGACGCAATCAACGGTAGGATAAGTCCTGAATAGCTGTTGAGCATGCCAAAACCAGCCACGACTTCATAGGTGGGCACGATCCTTACTTCTACAGGTAGCATGAGGGTTAAGAAGATCAGCCAGAAGAAAAAATTACGACCGGGAAATCGAAAATAGACAATAGCAAAGGCCGAAACAAGGGAGATAATAATCTTACCTACGGCAATACCTATCGCCATTACCAACGAGTTCAGCAGCATATTAATAACGGGGATATTTACACCTTGGAATAGTGCCGAACTATAGTTTTCAATGAACTGATCACCCGGCCACAAAGGCATGGGGGGTTTAATGATCTCTGGCTGAGTCACTGTCGAAGCAACAAACGCTAACCAAATTGGGAAAAATATCACTAAGACACCGGCAATCATAAGCAGGTGAGTTAGCCAAAGCCCTGCACCGCGTTTCTCAACCATACCTTGAGTTTCTTGTGTCATTAGTAGTGAACTCGTTTTTCGATATATTTGAACTGCAGCACCGTCAACAGACCCACGACAACTAACAATATGACTGACTGGGCTGAGGATGAGCCAAGGTCCTGACCGACAAATCCATCAGTGAATACCTTGTAAACAAGCACTGTGGTGGACTGCTGCGGTCCACCGCTAGTAATGGTATGTATTACTCCAAATGTTTCAAAAAAGGCATACACGACATTCACCACCAAAAGAAAGAAGGTGGTCGGTGAAAGAAGCGGCAGAACAATGGTGAAGAAGCGTCGCCAAAAGCGGGCACCATCAATAGCCGCCGCTTCAATAATTGATCGAGGAACAGCCTGTAGTGCAGCAAAGAAAAATAAGAAGTTGTAACTTATTCGCCCCCACGCAGAGGCGACAACAACAAGACCCATTGCTTCATCGCCATTAAGCACGTGATTCCAATCATAACCCAATTGACCAAGGTACCAGGAGACAACACCTACACGGGTATTGAACATGAAAAGCCAAAGAACACCGGCAACGGCAGGAGCTACAGCATAAGGCCAGATCAACAGGGTGCGATAAGCGCCTGACCCTTTGATTAATCGATCAGCGAGTACAGCAAGAAACAACGCAGGCAGCATGGATGCAAGTGTTACTAGAAGCGAGAACACCGCCGTCGTAACGAAAGACGCACGATAGTATTTATCGCCAAATAGATATTCAAAATTCCCAAGACCGACAAACTGCTTAGACAAACCAAAAGGATCAGGAATATAGAGCGATTGCCAAACCGCCTGTCCTGCAGGATAGAAAAAGAACACGCCCGAAATTATTAGCTGGGGGGCGATGAGGCATAGCGGTAACAGCCAGCCTTTAAATGTGACACGTTTTTCCATATGTGTATGTCAACTATTTAGACCAGCACAAAGCCGTCTGAGTCGTTAAATCCGCTATGAATTAAGTCGCTTTTGGTTGAACAGGTAAAGCCGTACATCAATCGCGACGAGCCCAAAGGACTCATCGCGAACTGAGTATTAGCGGTTCGCTTGTTGGAAGCGACGCAGCAACTGGTTGCCACGCTCTACGCCACTATCCAGTGCTTCCTGTGCAGATTTATCACCTGCCCAGACACCTTCTAGCTCTTCGTCAATAATGCCGCGAATCTGATCGAAAGACCCTAGACGCAACCCCTTAGAGTTTGCAGTGGGTGTATTGGCTGTCATCTGAATAACAGCCACATCGGTACCTGGGTTCTTATCGTAGAAACCCGACGCACGAGTCGCATCACCTGCAGCCGCTGTAATGGGCAGATAACCTGTATCCTGGTGCCATTTAGCCTGCACAGGCGTCGACGACAGGTAGGCTAGGAACTCGCCCACTGCTTTGTACTCAGCATCAGTCTGACCCGCAAGCGGCCAAAGCGATGCACCACCAATAATGGTGTTGAGTGGCGCATTACCTACACCGTCCCAGTAAGGTAGCGGGCGTACGTCGAAGTTAAATTTAGCTTCTGCACTGATGCCTGCGTAACCCGCGGAGCTCTCGGTAAATAGCGCACAATCACCCGCACGGAAGTTTGCACCCCCCTCGTTGCGACGCCCGGTATAAATAAACTTACCCTCTTTAGCCCAATCGCCCATCTTTGAGATATGCGCCACCTGTGCTTCACCGTTGAAACTCAACTCGGTATCCACGCCGGCAAAACCGTTATCCTGAGTGGCGAATGGAACATCGTGGTACGCCGAGTAGTTCTCGAGGTGAATCCAGCTCTGCCAAGCGGTAACCAGCGGACATTCATGGCCTGCCGCTTTAAGCTTATCGAGAACCGCTTCAACATTCTGCCAAGTCGTCATATCCACGTCAGGGTCGATACCGTTGGCTGAAAGCGCGTCGCGGTTTACCCAAAGAACGGGGGTTGATGCGTTAAATGGCAGGGATAACATACGGCCATCAGTGGTGGTGTAGTAACCTTTAACAGCGCCAATGTAGCTGTCTGGGTCAAACGTGGTTCCACTCTCTTCCATCACTTCATAGACAGGTTTAATGGCTCCTTGTGCGGCCATCATAGTTGCCGTACCCACTTCGAAGACCATCAAAATGTCGGGTTGTTCACCCGCACGAAATGCCGCAATACCCGCGTTTAGGGTCTCTGAATAGTTGCCTTTGTGTGTCGCAACTACTTTGTAATCTGGATTATTCGCGTTGAAATCCGCAACCTGAGCGGCAACTAGCTCACCGAGACGACCCGTAAAGGCGTGCCAGAATTCGATTTCAGTTTGTGCTGAAGCAGAGAAGCTCATNCCTGCAGTGGCAACTGCAACGGCTAGACTCGTAGCTTTCATCATCGTGTTCTCCTTTTTTCGTATTATTTTCAGGAATATTCGATAAATCACTAGAGTCTATTTTTTAACCTTTAGATTCTCTCGTGTCAATCAAACAGATGAGCTCGACCAGTGAAGCCTGAGGGCAGATATATTAGCTATTGATTTTATAAGTAACTAAACCCTTAGACATAAGACAGATTATGAATGGATCTAGATACACAATGGAGCATTCAGCAAATAGGGATATTAATTTCCGGATGTATTGTTACAAGGTGTTTCAGGGGAGTGGTGAAAATGGTCACGGACCATTGCTTGAATACTATAAATAGTCATCGATGTAAGCCCCCAGGTTAACCCTAGAACTACGCCTGCATCGATAATTCCGCGCCAAGGCTGCGGGATATAGTGCACCAGAATAATCAGCAGTATGATTCCGCCAGTCAGGCTAAATGCGACTATTTTACGTTTACGGGTGGTATAAAAAAATCCCATACAGAACACGGGTGCTAAAAGCGTACGCACCAGTGTCGGGTGGTGTTTTAAATAGCGTATACGTGCAGCAACGCGTGGGGAAAAGTTTTTCTGGAACCCTTTGTAGCCCTCTGAATAGGCCATAAAGACCATCCAAGACAGCAGTATTCCCCAGTGGTAAAAATCCAACTGAGCAAAGGGCAGTTCTAATGCCATGGGTGCCAAACGAAAAATAGCACTTGAGAGCAGCAAAAATATCCCAACAAAACCCCAGACAGCGGCAATCGCTCCCACGCACCTATCCTCTAAATGTTCCAGAGGCGCAGTATATCAATAGCATGCCCCTAATCGGAACTATAAGATTGACTACCCTGATAACATATTGGGAATGTCTAAGACCTATGTATAACTCGATCGAAGCCGTGCTCTTTTTAGGAGTTTAGCGGTTCTATCAATAGGTCAGCCGCCGCGAAAACCCTGTTATCAAAGCTTACCGGTGAAGCCTCGTAGTTAAACCAAAACCGATGAGAGGCGGTATCTCTTACCCTTAGGCCTGCAGGCAAAGCCATTGTTGCCACCCCAGCATCAGTTAACACTTGCGTGTAAAGGTTTCGGGCAAGTTCTGTATCAGGCCAGCCACACAGGTAGCTCAGTTGACCATCACTTATAAGAGCAGGATAACCCTCAACTGTTCGCAGTTTCACCAAGGCTTGAGGTAGCTGATACAGTTCAAACCAGTGCTCAATAGAACCCAGTTCTGTCGTATATCCGGCGCCTGGCCTAAGCGACTCTACCCGCTGCTGATATGCCTGATCAAATAACTGAGGCTGTGTGTTATCCATATGGAAATGGGGGGTTCGACTGCCCGTCCTAGGCCCCATAAAAAGATGGTTCCCTTGTCGCTTAAGCGCCTCTGTTAGACGCTCATCTAGGGACATCAAACCTGGAATAAACAGCACTTTGTATTTACCCATACAGGCACTGGATTTATCGACAATATCGATTGAAAGCCCGAGTTGGCGTAAGGCTTTGTACTGGTCAAATACTAAACGGAAATAATCAAAGGTTTGCCCTTGAGGNTGAGTCTCCCAAGCCCAAGCCGATTCATAATCGAATAGAATTGCGACCTCTGCGGGCTTGTGTTCTAGCGGCCCAACCTGTTCAATCTCTAGTGCAGTTTGGCGAGCCTCTAAAAGTCCTTGAGCGGGGCGTGCATCTGCGGTTAACAGACCCGCATGATGCTGCTCTTGCGCAAACGGAAGTTGGCGCCAGCGGAAGTAACTAACGACCTCAGCTCCATGCGCAAAGGCCTCCCAACTCCATAACCGCACCATACCATCCAAGGGTGCTGGGTTGAAGGGTGCCCAGTTCACAGGTCCCGGTTGCTGTTCCATCACCCACCAGCGACCGCGGCCAACTGCGCGGTATAGATCGTGGTGAAAGGCTTGAAAATCAGGGTCACCCTGACGGGCAAAACGTGCACGCCAATCCTCACCATAATCACTGCGATCCTCCAAAAATCCTAGAGGATAGGCATCCCAACTAGCGATATCCAGATCGGATCCGACCGCAAAGTGATCAAACTCCGTAATTCGCCCCATATAGTTGTGGATAAGCGGTGCTTGCGTGTACTGGCGTAGGATCTCAGTTTGAACGCGGTTAAAGCTAACCACCTGATCCGAACTGAAACGTTTAAAGTCCATGACCTGTGCGGGAAGTGACTCTGTCACTGTAAGATTAGGCAAACCTATCTCATCGAAACTGCGATACTCCATTGACCAAAACACAGTTCCCCAAGCCACATTTAATTGATCGATGCTGTCATAGCGTATTTTTAACCAGTTGCGAAATGCACTGCAGGCGGCCGCGCTATAGGAGCGAACAGTAGCGTGGCAACCGTACTCGTTATCCGTTTGCCAAGCGACTACTGCCCTATGATGCCCGTATCGCTGCGCCATAAGTTCGACTATTTTTGCCGCCGATTGCTTATACCCCTGATGGCTGAAACAGTAGTGACGCCGCGAGCCAAAGCGGCGTTCACGGCCCTGCTCATCTAGCGCCAACATATCGGGGTGTCGCTCTAGCATCCACCGAGGTGGCGTTGCCGTAGGGGTACCTAACACTATCTTCAAACCTTGGGCGGCAAGGATCTCTATAGCACGATCGAGCCAGCCCCATTGATACTGACCTGGCGCAGGTTCAAGTCGTCCCCAAGCAAACTCGCCAATACGCACCCAAGATAAACCCACATCGCGCATCTGCTGTGCATCTATAGCCCAGCGCTCTTCTGGCCAGTGTTCCGGGTAATAACAGCAACCCAGCTCAGGTTTCATAACCAATCTCCAATCAATATACTTGGGGAGGATGAATCAGCTCAGTTGATCGTAGGCCGCGACTAACTCACACGCTGTGCGGCTAATCTGCTCGATGCGCATGCCTGGCTTATACAGCGACCCACCAATACCAAAGCCCTGGACGCCTGCTGCACGCCATTCGCTTAGGTTGCTCGCTGCAACACCACCCACCGCATAAAGATTAATGTTAGATGGCAATACTGCACGCATTGCTTTTACACCTGCCACGCCGACCAATTCGGCAGGGAAGAGCTTCAAACCGGTTGCGCCCGCCTCAATAGCAGCAAAGCACTCTGTTGGCGTCATTGCCCCCGGGAATGAACTGAGCCCCAGTTCACAGGTGCGCTTAATGACGTGGATATTTGTGTTGGGAGAGACAATCAGTTTAGCTCCAGTGGCGGCGACCTGATCAACCTGATCAACGCTTAATACTGTGCCCGCGCCAATTAAGGCCTCAGTACCGACAGCTTCAACCATACGCCGGATACTCTCGATAGGCTGAGGCGAGTTAAGCGGCACCTCAATACGTGTGATGCCTGCTGCAATTAACACCTTTGCTACAGCAACAGACTCGTCCGGTGTAATCCCGCGTAAAATTGCAATAAGGTCTCTGTTTCCCATGCTATCGCTCATATTTCCACTCAGCTTTTCATCAACTTTCTATCAACTTTGACTAACCAGATCGCAAGTCGCTTTATCACTCGGTCTGTTGATACGCGGATCTTAGTCCTGCAAGCGTCAGTTGCTGCGCATCGAGTAGGTGGGCATTTTTACCTAAGAGTGCCAACGCACGGTGGTAATTCATCGCTAATTTGTTAGCACCAATAATATAAACATCAGCACTGTGCCAGTACTCGCGTGCAGCCGCCAATTCTAGACCGATGAGATAACCAGAGAGTAACGCCGCGTTACCTAAAACCGCATGTTCGCTCACTAGATCGTTTGCCCGCAGGGAGAACAACTTGGCTGATATATCACCGGGCGCATCGACCGCTTGCAAAACGCCTTCGTCAAAGCGGGCCTCTTGCCACTCATCTAGATCAATCGAAAAACGCAGTACGGATTGCTTTGCCAGCAAACTAAAAAGCTCACCGGTCATAAAGGTTTGAAAACGCTCAAGTCGCTCATTTGCAACAAGCGCCCACTTTGAGTGCGTACCGGGCAGACAGACCACCCCCTCGAAAT
>JGI26080J50196_1001387_pt1 | contig 10561 bp, 9 predicted proteins | sample SaaInl0LU_22_DNA_FD_50196 | JGI IMG/M metagenome (IMG submission 50196)
CCGCGAAATCAGATAAGTCATAGCCCGAAGAAGCTAACGACGCCATGGGGATACGAATAGTTTTCCATTCTCCGACAGGTAAAACACCGAGAGACTGGTCGCCTGTCGAATTCTCAACGGGGTCAACGCCATCTAACTTGAATACCATGGGGAAATTATTTGGATTGGACACAACTTTGACGTCGAAGGCGACCTCACCTGCGGACCAGGGGGTAAGATCGATACTTGAGCTCGAACCTATAAAGGTCACGCCACTCGCCCCGCCAGCACTGAAGGTTGTCTCGATCACCGTACCAATCGACTCGTCACCCGAGTCGATGACTTCCCACGAAACGTGGTTACCTTGAGACTCAGAGTAATTGGTATTTTGATCCGTATCGTAGCCAATAATACCTCTGTCAAATTGCTCCGAAGCCTCGCCGTCAAAGACCGTAAACGTAGTAGTAGCTACTGCTTGAATACCGCAAAAATCTTTCGCACCGCAATCCAGGCGAATGTCATTAAGCAAGAAGCTTGCTGATGCAGTCGGCTCGAAGGTAATTAAATTTACAAGCGCGGAAATATCCGCAGGGCCACCACCATACAAGCCGCGACCTCCCCTCAGGATATCCGCGACAGGGACAGATACCTGCTGCCACCCGTCCGCCGCTAATTCGCTCATGGGTATAGTCGCGACGGCAACGTCTGGAAAACCACTGTCGAACTTAACTTGCAACTCGCCGCTGGGGTCAGTTCTGGACGTGTCAATGTTTATGGCAAACTTGAAGTCCGCGGTGCTCAGTGGATAGTCGACTGAACCCATATTGACAAGATCGAACGTCGCCCCCGTAACATCGGTTAACGATACGTTGCCGCCGCCTGATGTCGTCACACTGATAACGGTCTCTCCGGCATCATCAGTCGTCTCAATCGCTGAGAAAGCGCCATTGTTATCGAAGACAGCGAGCTTTAACTCTCTCTCCACATTAGTGCCCGCAAACAGAGACGCGGACCCGTCACGGTATAGGGTTGACGACGTAACAATAGGGGCGTCCTCGGCGACATCAAAGGAAATGTAATCGTCAACAGGGTCTATGCTGTCGCGGCATCCCTTGCCGGTAGCACGGTCCACAGGACACTCGTATAAGCGGACATAGTCAACCTGCATTTGTGAAGGGAAGACCGAGGGATCTTCAGGCGTCCCAGGAAGGTTTCCGCCAACGGCAAGGTTTAAGATGACGTGGTGATCCTCATCAAAAGGCGCACTGGCGCCACCCAAAACAAACCCTTCATTTCGGTTTTTATAATAGTAGTTGTAATAAGTGTCGCTGTTTACCGTATAAAAATTAACGCCATCGACAAAGAAACGAATAAATTCAGCGTCCCACTCTACGGCGTAAACATGGAAATCGTCAGCAATATCGGTCGCAGAATACTCACCAGAAACGCTTTCGTTCTGTGGGAAATAACTACCGTAATGAACAGCACTACTAAAGAAGCCGGGGAGGTATTTTTCTAAAATATCAATCTCACCCCTTGCCGGCCAGTCGCCGTAGACAGCAGGATCAGAACCAAGCAACCAAAACGCAGACCACAGCCCTTGTCCGCTAGGCACTTTAATTCGGGCCTCGACGCGGCCAAACGTGAAATCTACCTTGCCCTGAGTTCGAATCCTGCCGGAGGTGTAGTTAAAACCTGGATTAGGCGCTTCCGCTCGAGCTTCAATGGTCAGCAAACCGTCAGAGACTGTTACATTATCCTCTTGGTAATACTGCAGCTCATTGTTCCCCCATCCCGGAATACCTTCTTCGGCACCATTGCCCGTTTGAACATCCCAGCTACCGGTGTCGAGTGCATCACCATCAAAAGTATCCTCCCAGACGAGCTCCCAACTTCCGCTTGTTACCGGTGGCGGATTTGCAAGAGACCCGCCCTGAGCCGCGTCGCTGTTGCCGCCTCCGCAGCCGCCGAGCAAAAGGCTGGCCGCTATTAACGCATACCAACGCGTACGCAGGGATTCAGTCATTAAGTGATGCATGTTTAAGGCTCCCAAATACTGACAATTGGCCTTGCCGACGATTGGACGCACGGCAGCCAAAAATAGAAATTTCAAGGGCCCGAGTATGACGGATTTGCTGCCTCATTCAACGAAGCGCGCGCTAGGGAGGTGCTTAGACGAGACGAACGGGAATAACATGCCTTCAGACTGAGTGATTGCGCCGCCGCCAGAGGACTGTGTACGTCGATAAAACTGTGATTATTGCCCAGCTAAAGCTGGCCTACTTAAAAAGCGGTTTTACGGCTTTTCGATAATTGCGACTGACCTTTAAACAAGTCTCTCCGTCTAGGTAAAGCATGCTCTCACCCTTGGCCATCGCCTTAACCGACTGTACGCGATGCAAGTTCACGATTGTCGACCTATGAATGCGCACAAAATGTTGCGGCAATCGCTGCTCAAGCTCTTTCATGGTAGAGCGCATTATGTGGGTGTGACTATTTTCATGGACACACATATAGTCACCCGCAGCATCGATCCAGTCGATATCATCGAAGCTGATCAAAAGTGTCTGACCGCCATCCTTAATCGGCAACTTATTCGCTTCCTCGAGCATGGGGGCGAGGAGCTCATCATTCTCGCTTTCCATAGCTTTTAAAGCACTTATAGCCGACGCTTTATAGGACAACGGCGATTGACTCCGTAATCGCTCTCTAGCGCGCTCTAGGGACACGAGCAATCGCTCTGGGTCTACTGGCTTCATAATATAATCGACCGCATTAAGCTCGAAGGCCTCGAGGGCAAACTTGTTATAGGCCGTTACAAAAATAATCATCGGGAAATTATCGACTTGAAGCTCAGCGACAAGTTGTAACCCCGTCATTGAAGGCATTTGGATATCGAGAAACACCAGATCTACTGGATTTTGCTCAATATAGCGCAATGCCTTTTTGCCGTTGCCTAATTCAGCGACTATGTCGACATCGGACTCTGTCTTCAGCAACGAGCGCAAGTAGTCCAACGCTAACGGCTCATCATCAACCAGAAGCACGCGCATTCTGTCTGTCATAACGATGGCTCACTGCCAGTCATGGGTAACCGAATAGCCACACAAACCCCCCCGAGAGGCGACGGCTTTATCTCGACTCGACCACATTCGTCGTACAGGTTTTTCAGTCTCTCTCGCGTGTTTTTCAAACCAATACCCGTGCCCGTCTCGATCTTATTTTTAGCCGGTACCGCCGCATCCGACCCACTATCCTCAACGCTTACCACAAGATCCGTGCCGTCGGCGTACGCCGTAATACGAATGGTACCCCCTCGCTCCGATTGCGCAATAGCATACTTCACGGCATTTTCTAGTAGTGGCTGGAGAATAAGACCTGGGACCTGAACATCACCGAGACCACTGCCGATAGATGTTAGCACCGAAAGCCTATCGGAAAAGCGCTCCTTTTCGATTTCCAAATAGAGCAATGCCGCTTCAAATTCTTGGTCAAGCGCAACGGTAAGCTGATCATCAGATTCCAACGAATAGCGGAGAAAACGGCTAAGGCGAACCAGCATGTGTTTTGCGTCATCTGCCCGCTGCGTTGCGATCAACGCACTGATCGCATTGAGGGTGTTAAATAGGAAATGGGGATTTAGCTGGTAGCGCAGTAACTGCAGCTGCGATTCTCGCGCGGCAGATTCAGCCTCCGTGCGCTTGAGTGCCTCTCGCCGCTGCTGCGATTCGAGCATCAGCAACTGCTCATGCTCGCGCTGGAGCAACTGGTGATACTTCACTCCGTGATAAAGCGCAGCCCATGTAAGAAAAACAAAAATCGAAGGGAATAACCAACCGCCAAAGTCATTCCATAAGTCTCGCTCGCCCGTCATAGCCATAAACAAAAGCAGCCGGGCAGCCGCCCAGGATGTTGACAAAACTAATACGGCTAAAACCGAGATAACAATGCGTAAGGGGGTCGGCCAAGCCCAGCAGGCTCTGAAGAGGTAGCGCATGGGCAGACATAAGATCAGCCCGACAACAGACTGCAGCACGTTGTGGGCTAAATAGCTCAATTCAAACTGATTGTAAGGCAGGCTTAAACTAAAATAAGTGATCAAAGAAATGCCAAACCACCCAAGAAGATTCATCACCCAGAATTGCGCATTCGGATCACATTCGGATCACTGGTGACTCGGTAGTAACGGGCTTTTGTCGGATCTTCAATCGGCATTGACGGGATCTCTGAAGGATTCGCGTTTGTCTCGGAGTTTAGCAGTCTCAGCGCCACATGAAACAACCGAGTTGCGGAGAAGAATAAGTCTTCAAGTTTGCCACTTATCGAGTACAGTTAGCTCTTGAATAATACTCAACACCCGCACAGTAATTCGGAGCAGAAACGGCAATGAGCGAAGAGCAAACTTACACCCCCCCAAAAGTTTGGGTTTGGGACGATCAAAGTGGGGGGAAATTCACCCATATCAACCGCCCTATTAGCGGCGCAACTCACAAAAAAGAGCTGCCTGTCGGTGAACATCCCTTTCAACTCTACTCACTCGCCACGCCTAACGGCGTAAAAGTCACCGTAATGCTTGAAGAGCTGTTGGCACTGGGTATCGAAGAAGCCGAGTACGACGCCTACACGGTAAACATTCTTGAAGGCGAGCAATTTAGCAGCGGTTTTGTTGACGTAAATCCTAACTCCAAAATCCCCGCGCTATTGGATCTCAGTAACGAGCAGCCGCTTCGCGTGTTCGAATCTGGAGCCATCCTCCTGCACCTTGCAACTAAGTTTGATCGCTTTTTACCCGTAGAAGCTCACGCTCGTACCGAAGCGCTCAATTGGTTGTTCTGGCTNCAAGGTTCAGTGCCCTACTTAGGCGGTGGCTTTGGCCATTTTTATGCCTATGCACCCAGTAAAATGGAATACCCTATCAACCGCTTCACGATGGAAGTGAAGCGGCACTTAGATTTGCTCGACAACACGTTGGCTCGGCACCAATACCTCGCTGGGGACGATTATACGCTGGCTGATATTGCAACCTGGCCTTGGTATGGCGCCCTAGTTAAAGGCCTACTTTATGAAGGTGGCGAATTCTTAGACGTAAACTCTTATCACCATGTTATGCGATGGGCCGATGAGATTGGTGAGCGACCGGCTGCAAAGCGGGGCCGTCTTGTAAACCGAGTCTGGGGTGACGACGATAAACAAATGAAAGAACGTCACTCTGCGAGTGATTTTGACAGCGTCAATTGGCAATAAGCAGGTCCACAGGGCTAATTGCATTGACACCTGAGAGCAGTGTCCACGGTGATTGTTGCGCTGTCAGGTAGGGTGAAAAAGCTCTCAGAAGTGATAAACTCCGCGGCCGTCACCGCACCAGCGGCGGGAACTAGGACACATCACTTTTGTTACCACCCGGATTTTCATTATGAGTCATCTCGACCAGGTAGCGACGACGACGCTGCTTACTGATAACAACAAAGATCTTTTAGCACGCATGTTAGAGACTGCATTGCAGCAGCCATTGGTACCGATGGAACCCGCCGCTGCAAAACAATACATGGAGCAAGTTGCTACGCGCACTGCTCTAGACGACGGCGTGTCAATACGCCTATTCCAAATGGTCCAATTATCGAGCAGCGAATCGGTCTACGTTATGCGCGTCGCGCTCTTAAGTGACGACCGCGCTATTGGGCTAGACATCATGGATGCTGAGAATGGACAGTTTTTCATTCCTGAATCCTGCCCAGTCTGCCAACTCGCAGCCGTCGCTGTGAATTAATGAGCTTCAATTGAACGAACGGATCGCTTACGCGACATTGGTCGGGCTCGTCGCTTATGCGGCAGTCGCTACCGACCTCTATCTGCCGGCGCTACCGGCAATCGTCCATGAATTTAATGTGAGCGAAGCGCAAGGCCAATTAACCTTGAGCCTGTTTATGTTGGGAATGGCTTTTGGCCAGCTTCTTTTTGGCCCCTTCTCTGACTATTACGGCAGACTGCCTGTGGTAACTGCAGGCACCCTTTTTTTTATTGCCACCTCCATAGCTTGTGCGGCTGCAACATCCATGGAGTTCATGTGGATAGCGCGATTCGTTCAAGGCTTAGCGGCAAGTTCAGGGCCTGTCATCGCTCGCGCAATCGTCAGCGATCGCTATCGCGGCAACCGCGCAGCACAAGTCATGTCAATGCTTGGGGCAGCCATGGCCGTCGTGCCGTTAATTGCGCCGACCATAGGGTCTTGGGTGTTGGTATTATTCAATTGGAGGGCTACGTATCTGGCACTGGCCTTGTTTGCCATCGCAGTATTAATCGGCCTGCGCCAATTCGAAGAGTCAGCGCCCAGCATTGGACAAGGAACGATTGGTATTGGCCGCGTCTTAGCGCTGTTTTCGCGCTGTTTAACAAACAGTCGTTTTATAGGCTATCAGATCTGCGGTACGGCCACGTACGCAGCCATTCTCGCTTATTTATCAACCGTGCCGTTTTTCATGCGCGATGTCTTCGATTTGCCCACGGAGTATTTCGGCTACGCCTTTGCATTGTCAGTTGCGGGCTTCATGGTAGGCGCCCTTCTCTGCTCACGTCTGGTTATGCGTCTAGGTACTGACAACACACTAACCATCGGCGTAATACTTTCATTGCTGGCCTCCGCAACGCAATGGTGGGCGGCACCAGAAGGCACTGCCAACGTAGCAATATTGGCGGCAAGTTCGTTCAGCCTGTTTTTTGGCATCGGGCTAACATCCGCAAACGCGGCTATGGGCGCCGTATCACTATTTCCTCATACGGCAGGCGCAGCCTCGGCCGTTTTTGGCTTCGTTCACGCGACAATCGCCGCCGCTGCAGGCTTCATTGCGGGTAAATTTTATGACGGGACGCTCNTACCTACAGCGACTATTATGCTTATTTGCGCGCTTGCTGGCGTTGTCGGCATTCCTCTAGCCCGAGGCATTCTTCAGAGAACGGACAGCGATTAATTTTTTTCCGTGGACGTGACGCCCTGGCTTACCAACGGCACAAAATCGACCTCGCTTTCTCGGATACAGCTCACAGCACCTGAAGCGAACTCGCGTTCCGCCAAGACCAAAGCAATCAATGACGTTGCAACGACGAAGGCGACGTTACCTCCGACCCAACACATTACCGCAAGACCAAAATAATACGCACGAAGGCAGCTATTATTATCGTGACCGGCTAGATCCATAAGCCGACCGAGCTGCAGGGCAAATCGCTGTCGGTCTTCGGGCGATAAATCCTCCTCAGGCATAGGAGCACTGCCTACCATCACGCTGACGAAACCGTATTGGCGTAAAGACCACGTCACTTTAAAAAAGGCATAAATAAGTATCAACGCCAAGACCAAAAATTTAAATTCCAACTCGGCGACACTATTACTTATGAAGGGTATAGATTGCGTGATTTCAGCCAATTCACTTGCGCGAGATAACGCAGTTAGCACGGCAGCCAGAAGCAGCAACGTCGTCGACGCGAAAAAACCCACTACCCGCTCCTGGTTTGCGAGCAGCGCCGCATCACCAATGCGATTGTCTCGATAGAGCATGCGCTCAGCCCATAGATCTCTGTGCCTGCGCATAGCGCCCGACAAAGTCGCTTTTGCACTTCCTTTCGCTCGACTCTTGGCATAAAGCCCATAGCCTACCCAGATAACAACGAAGTACGCCAAACCGAGAGCATTCCATGGAATATCGCTAGTCATTACAGGTCCTTTAAGTTTCTTCTAAACTACCGTATCGGGGAGTACATCTTAATTGAAACGCACCTGATAATGCGCGCTATAGTGAGACTTAATACTAGCTGTAGGAGGATGTGTGCACGAACTGACAAAAGACATGGAGGTACTGACTCAGGCCATTGTTCGCTATGCTGTAGAGCGAGTGCGCATGGATCCACCGACATTGGATGCACCGCGACCTGAAGCTGACCTGCGCGCTATGGCTGGCCAAACTGTTACCAAAGAGGGTATCGGGGGTCTTGAAGCTTTACGCTTGTTTACTGACGTGTTGGCACCTGCCTGTATTTCGGTGGACCATCCGCGACTATTAGCCTTTGTGCCAGCAGCACCAACGGAGGCTGCAACACTATTTGATCTGGTGGTTGGTGCATCCAGTATTTTTGGCGGAACATGGCTCGAAGGCTCTGGTGCAATTTACGCCGAAAATCAGGCATTGCGTTGGATTGCAGACCTAGCTGGCTTTCCCGCCGATGCGGGCGGCGTCTTTGTCAGTGGCGGAACTGCGGGGAACCTATCTGCGTTAGCCGCGGCCCGACATAAGTGGCGCAGCGAAAACCCAGATATGCGACGCACCCGAGGACTTATTATCTCATCAAAAGGCGCTCACGCATCAATTGCGCAAGCAGCTCAGATAATGGATGCAGACCTCGTTGAAGCTGGGGGTCACCGGCTGGAAGGCTCTCACGTAGCGCGCGCTATCGCCGAGCTTAGTCAAGAAGATCGCGCTCGCCTGTTTGCTGTGGCAACTACATCCGGCACTACCAACTTAGGTATTATTGACGACCTTGATGGCATTGCAGACATCTGCGAGAAAGAGCACTTGTGGCTGCATGTAGATGGCGCCTACGGCGCCGCCGGTTTGGCAGCGCCATCGGTACGTGCCGACTTCAATGGCATTGAGCGTGCAGACAGCTTTATTGTTGATCCCCATAAATGGTTGTTCGCACCGTTCGACTGTTGCGCGCTGATTTACCGTGATCCGTCCATTGCACGGAGCACGCACAGGCAGCACGGAGACTACCTCGAGGTGCTGTACGACGGGGTTTGGAATCCCTCAGATTATGCGCACCATTTGTCGCGCCGTGCCCGCGGCCTACCCTTGTGGTTTAGCATTGCATGTTACGGCACCCAAGCCTATACCGATGCCGTTGAGCAGACCATTGAAACCGCGCGACAAGCAGCTTTAATGATTGACGCGCATCCCCATCTTGAGATGGTCGTTGAACAGCGCCTTTCAATTTGCGTCTTCCGGCGTATAGGCTGGTCGCCAGACGAATACCAAGCGTGGAGCAACCGTTTATTGGACGAGGGCCTCGCCTTTGTTACTCCCACCAAGCACGAGGGCGAAACCGTTTTACGCTTTTGTATTGTCAATCCAAGAACAAGTACGGATGACATTCAAATGATCTTGGATGCCCTTTAAATAATGGCTGACAACTGGCCATTTCGTTGGGATCTTCTCTTCCGCTACCGATTTATCGAAGTAATAGCGCTATGGGAAGGTCGGCTGACAACGCGGCATCTCGTCGAAACATTTGGTATTGGTCGTCAGCAAGCCAGCAAAGATATCAACACCTACAATCGAGAAGTCGGTCCAAATAATTTGGTCTATAACAAGTATCTGAAAGGCTATGAGCCATCAGCGGCGTTCGAACCGAAAGTCACTCGCGGACTAGCCGAGGAATACCTCCAACTACTCGCTAATCGGAGTGAGTTGAGCCGAACTTTTAGCTCGCTTGTACTTCCATTGGGACACACGGAAGTACTCGACCCACCCACACGGCAAGTATCACCTGACGTGCTCAGACCACTGCTGCAGGCGGCGCGAGATCAGCAGCGGATCGAGGTGGACTACGTGTCAGTCAACAACCCCGATCGCGAAGGTCGAATCATCGCCCCCCACACTCTCGTTTGGACGGGTTTACGCTGGCACGTACGAGGGTGGTGCGAGAAGAATGGTGATTTTCGTGACTTCGTACTTAGCCGCTTCAGGGGACTGCCTGAGTTACTTGGGCCCGCAGATCATAGGTCCGCCGATGACAGCGACTGGAACACCCTGATTACCCTTGAAATAGTTCCTGACGCTCGCCTGAGCGCCGAGCAACAAGAAGTCATTGCAGTGGACTTTGGCATGCAAAATGGTGCGCTCAAAATTCCTGTACGCGCACGACTGGTCAATTATTTGGTGCAACTGCTCAACATCAACACCGGTGAGCCGCACCCAGATCCTCGCGCCCAACAAGTGGTCATTGCCAATCGCGATGCCATTCTACAATGGCTGATCTAAGCAGTTTTATCCTCGAGACCTTTTTTTCTGTGACGCACCTCGCATAAGCACACATAGCTACTTTGCTCGACAGNAAGCCAGACATATGATGACTCGGTAAGGGCAATCATCTCCGGCTCCCGNAGGGAAAGAAGGTATTTATGCAAGCACTCTCTACTAAGGCCACTATTAACGAGCGTCGCGGACGGGAAGCAGCAAGACCCGAGAACCTCGAGCGCTCCTTGAGTTTTGAGCAAATGGTGACGCTCACTGCCAAAGAACAGTTTGGATGGTCGGTAGCCTTCGTTCGCAGACCTTTGTTTATGCAGCCTGAGGTGGTCATTATCAGCCCCGACAAAACGGAGTATGTGCTGATTGCTGAGGACGGGACTGAGAAAATCTTCTTCAATGTTCGAAGTGTAGACTTCGACTAGGGTCCACGCCGACAGCTTATTGCCCATAGAACCCGCACTAGCGGGTTTTTTTATGGCTGTTAAACTTATCCCAGAAGGTTTTAGGAGAAGCGTCCGTCATGAGTATTACACGGCGCGATTTCATCGCGGGATTAGGTGTCG
>JGI26080J50196_1001392_pt1 | contig 10538 bp, 9 predicted proteins | sample SaaInl0LU_22_DNA_FD_50196 | JGI IMG/M metagenome (IMG submission 50196)
AAGTAGCTGTTGTGGGTTACCCTGGGGTGGCCATTTCAGAAAAAAGTAGGCCCGTTTTAAAAGCAGGAGGTAAAGAATTAGATGCCAGCGGCATGTATTTAATGCCTGGTTTTATAGACATGCATGGTCATATAGGCGGGCGTGCACAAGGCGCTGACCCTGATTATGTATTTAGACTCTGGATGGCCCATGGGGTGACCACCGTAAGAGAGCCCTCTGGAAGAGGCTTAGACTTCACTTTAGATCTAAAAAGAAAATCAGAAAAGAACAGTATTGTGGCGCCAAGGCTTTTTGCATACACTGGCTTTGGTCAGGGCAGCAAGAATGAAATTTCTTCTGCAGAACAAGCGGTTGAATGGGTTAGAGACAATGCTAAAGCTGGTGCAGACGGAATTAAGTTCTTCGGTGCGTCTCCAGAAATTATGCAAGCGGCCCTTGAAGAAAATAAAAGATTGGGATTGGGATCTGCCTGTCACCATGCACAAATGGACGTGGCCCGCTGGAATGTACTGCATTCTGCCAGAGCAGGGTTAACTAGTATGGAACATTGGTATGGTTTACCAGAAGCCTTGTTTACAGATAGAACCGTTCAAAATTATCCTTTGGATTACAACTATCAGAATGAGCAACACCGCTTTGAGGGGGCTGGTGAGCTTTGGGAACAAGCAGCTGAGCCTTATTCAGACCACTGGAACAATGTAATGAATGAACTCATTGCACTAGACTTTACCATGGATCCAACCTTTAATATCTACGAGGCTAATAGAGACCTTCAAAGAGCTAGAAGGGCTGAATGGCATGAAGATTACACCCTACCCTCCCTATGGAAATTTTATGAACCCAGTAAAATATCTCACGGTTCTTACTGGCACAATTGGGGGACAGAACAAGAGGTGACTTGGAAAAGAAATTACACCCTTTGGATGACTTTTATTAACGAGTACAAAAACCGAGGTGGTAGAGTCACTACAGGATCAGACTCAGGATTTATATATCAGTTATACGGCTTTGCATATGTGAGGGAATTGGAGTTATTGAGAGAAGCAGGATTCCACCCCTTAGAAATTATTAGATCTGCTACTTTAAACGGAGCAGAGGCTTTGGGAATGGACCGTCTAATTGGTTCAGTAGAAGTCGGTAAATTGGCAGACTTTGTGATTGTAGAGGAAAACCCGCTTCAAAACCTAAAAGTACTTTATGGAACAGGGGCCGTTTCTTTAACGGAAGACAATGAAGTGGTTAGAAAAGGAGGCGTTAAATACACCATTAAAGATGGTATTATTTACGACGCTAAAGCCCTGTTAAAAGAAGTAAAAGACATGGTAGACGCAGCCAAAGAAAAAGAAGGCTTTAGCATTACACAGCCTGGTGTAAATCAGTAAGTTCCCTTAGTATTTATAGGCTGTTTTTTTGTAACTTGTTACACAAAAAAACAGCCTATGTTATCCAAAACTTTTATCACAAATACTTTTATATGGAGTGCTTTAGCGCTTGGCTTAGTCGTAAAAGCACCTGAAAAAGACCTCCAAAATCCCTACTCAGAAACAGCCTATTTTGCCAGTGGTTGTTTTTGGTGTGTAGAAGCTATCTTTGAATCTGTAGCAGGTGTTGGAGATGTGGTTTCTGGCTATGCGGGAGGAACAGAAAAAGATCCCACCTATAATCAGGTGGCTGGAGGCAGAACCACACATGCAGAGGCCGTAATGGTTCCTTACAATCCAGCAGTAGTATCCTATGAAACCTTAGTGAAGGTGTTTTTTGGATCACACGACCCCACTACCCTCAACAGGCAAGGGCCTGACAGAGGCACGCAATACAGATCTATCGCATTTTATAAAACCACTAGTGAAAAAGCAGCCATTGAGGCCCATATAGCGGATTTGAATAGAAAAAATACCTTTAAAAGCCCTATTATCACTCAAGTCAGTCCATTTACTACATTTTATAAAGCAGAAGACTACCATCAAGACTTTGAAGCTAGAAATCCAAATAATCCCTATGTGAGGGCGGTCTCTATTCCAAGACTACTAAAATTTAAAGCCGCTTTTCCCGCCCTACTTAAAAGCAGTCATTAAACAATGGCCCCTCAGCAAACAACTATAGAGGTATACCATTTAGAAAATGACTTTCTAAAAATGGAAGTACTCAATTATGGCGCGATTATTAAAAGACTTCGTTTAAAAATAAACCACGGAGCAGATCAAGACTTAGTTGTTGGGTTAAAAAGTCCGGAGGATTATCTCAATGACGCTTGGTTTTTAGGCGCATGCTTAGGTCCTTTTGCTAGTAGAATTCAAGAAGACAAAATCCTTGAAACGTCTCAAGCTACAGAAGCGTCCCATGATAAGGCACCCCATATTTTATTGCACGGAGGAGATCAATCCTATGCCAAGCAATTTTGGACCATGGAAAACATTCAAAGTGGTCCAGCAGCGTCCATTTGCTTATCCTATACCCAAATAGTAGGGACTAAACATGAGGCTCTTGAAAACAAAAAGACTCCTCTAAATGCAAAAAGTGAGACAGATGTTTACTTAAAATCTCATGAAAGTACAACGATCAAAACTTTTGTCACCTATTCCCTAGTGAACAGTGAACTGAGAATTACATACCACAGTACAAGCAGTATACCACAAGTGTTTAATTTGAGTAACCACAGCTATTTTACACTAGACAACGCTACGGATATTTCTGAATATGAACTGTGCATAAAAGCCCATTCTTATCTTGAGACAAATACCAGCTTACTACCTACTGGCAAATTAATTCCTACGCCTGGAAGCACTTATGACTTTAGAAAACCAATACAAATAGGTCACACAACTTTAGACACACCCTTCGTATTAGAGAAAAAAAACCATGGAAAAGAAAAAGGAGCCAGTGTAGATAGCCAAAAAAGTGAAAGTGTTGAAAAAGTTGCTAGTGTATATAGTCAAAAAAGCACTATTTTTTTAGAAGTATTTACGGACCAAGAAGTCATTGTGTGTTTTACACCCAAAGAGTTTCCCGGTATTTGTTTTGAAACTCAGGGCTTTCCAGATGCACCCAATCACCCGAACTTTAAAACCATTCGCATTGATAAAAACAATCCCTACACCCAAGAAACGCACTATAAGTTTTCTTTAAAAACCAATCCATTTAACGCATAAACCTTGAATGAGACATAATCTTTCTATATCTGTACCAAAATTGATCAAAGGGATTAGACATGGAGAAATTCCCGCTTTGAGCAAGGCTATTAGCTTGGTAGAAAGCAAGCTTCCCCTCCATCAAAAGTGGGCTCAAGAATTAGAAGCTGCCTTTTCAAAAGAAAATTCAAATACCATACGAGTAGGTATTTCTGGAGTTCCAGGCGTAGGAAAAAGCACTTTTATAGAAGCCTTGGGCATGTACTTGGTAGAAAAAGGACATAAACTAGCCGTACTGACCATAGATCCTAGTAGCCAACAAACAGGTGGCAGTATCCTGGGAGACAAGGCCAGAATGGACCAATTGGCGGCACATAAGAGCGCCTATATTAGAACCACCGCAGCGGCAAGTACCTTAGGGGGTGTAGCGCAAAATACCCGTTCAAGCATTCTTTTATGTGAAGCCGCGGGATTTGATATTATCCTTGTAGAAACGGTTGGCGTAGGACAAAATGAATTAGACGTCCATGAAATGGTAGACGCCCTATTACTTTTACAATTACCAGGAGGGGGAGATGAAATTCAAGGNATTAAAAGGGGTTTACTCGAGGTGGCAGACGCCTTGTTAATTAACAAGGCAGACGGGGCNCAAGCCCCGTTGGCCAAAAAAGCCCAGCAGTANTTAAAAGCGGCCACACATGGCTTTAGAGCCAGAGAAAACGGATGGGAGCCTCCAGTTCTTTTGGCCTCTGCCCTGGAGAATCGCGGTATAAAAGAAGCATGGCAACATATAGAAGCGTTCATTAGCCTTCAAAAAAAACAAGGTAATTTTGAGCAAAAAAGAACCCATCAAAAAATTCAGGGACTTCAAAAAAGCATCGGCCATAGGCTAGAAGAAACCTTTTTTGCAGACGAGTGGGTTCAAAAAGAGCTTCCAGACATTAAAAGACAGCTCACCAACGGNAGCATNAGCATTTCAGAGGCCACCAAAATACTTATTGAGGGATTCAGAAGCCACTAAAATGCTTATTGAGGGATTCGAAAGTCACTGAAATGCTTATGAAGGATTCAGATGGCATTGAAATGCTCATTGAAAGAATTAAAGAGCACCTCCTATAGCCTTCCAGAAATTTTTTCCCCGTCCTTAGAGCGTTTTATTTTAAAAAATACTGTAGAAACACTATAAATAAGCAGCAATTCTATAAAATGGCTTAAATTTGTGGGACTAAATGACCAAGATGAACATTCACACACAGGAACTTCTTTCCGTTGTAGTACCCCTTTATAACGAACAAGATAATGTGAGCCTACTCACGGAAAAAATTCATGAAAGCCTTGAGGGCTACCTATATGAAATTGTTTATGTAGATGATTTTTCTACTGATCAAACGAAGAAGGTGGTGAATGACATGGAAGATGAAAAGGTCCATTTAATTGCGCTCAAGAAAAATTATGGCCAGAGTTTGGCATTAGCAGCTGGAATAGATTACGCTTCTGGCACCTATATTATTACCATGGATGGGGATCTTCAAAACGATCCTTCTGACATTCCTTCTATGTTAAAAGAAGCCATTGACGGTGATTATGATCTTGTGACAGGAATTAGACAGAAAAGAAAGGACAGCTTGCTTAAAAAAATACCGTCTAAAATTGCTAATTTTTTAGTGAGAAGGGTCACTAAACTAGATATTAAAGACAACGGATGTGCCTTAAAAGTCTTTCATAGAGATGTAGCCAAAGACCTTAATTTATATGGGGAAATGCACCGTTTTATTACACTTTTAGCATTCTTAGAAGGGGCACAAATAAAACAAGTCCCTGTAAAACATCATGCCAGACATGCTGGCGTCTCTAAATATGGATTGGAGCGTGTATTCAAGGTGATTGCAGACATGATGCTACTACTCTTCATTAGAAAATATATTCAAAGGCCCATACACCTCTTTGGGATTTTTGGCGTTCTGCTTATAGGTGCAGGACTCTGTGTAAACGCCTATTTGGTATATCTAAAATTTTTAGGAGAAGATATTGGGACTAGACCCCTACTCACCCTAGGGACAATGCTCATTTTTGCAGGAATTCAACTGTTCACCATTGGAATTGTCATGGAACTGCTCATTAGAACCTACTACGAGTCTCAACAGAAAAGACCTTACAGAATTAGAAAGGTGACCAAAGGAGGAACGACCATATCACAATAGCTTTCAGGACTTAAAAAGGCATTAGATATTGGTGTGAGGCAAACACCCAAAAACAAAAAGCCCAAAAAACATGAAAAAACAACTGCTTTTATTGCTTAAGATAGGAATAAGCGCAGTGCTTTTATACCTCATATTTCTAAAGATTCCCTTTAGCGAGGTATCCCAAACCTTATTAAAAGCGCAATGGGGGTTTTTAGTATTGGCATTACTTTTTTTTACTATATCTAAAGTATTAGCCGCTTATAGACTTCAATACTTTTGGAGGTCTATAGGGGTGCATTTAAGTCATTCATATAACTTAAAGCTCTACCTATTAGGAATGTTTTACAACTTGTTTTTACCTGGCGGTATTGGCGGAGACGCCTATAAAGGCTATTTAGTTAAGAAGGCTTATAAAACGCCTACAAAAAAAATCTTCGGGGTTTTATTAGTAGACAGACTGTCCGGATTATTACTCTTGTGTGTCTTTAGTGCCCTTCTTGCCGCTTTGGGTGTTCATGAGATACTGAGTCCATTTAGATATCTTTTTGTAGTTGCTATTCCATTGGGGATATTGGTGTACTATTTAGGGGTAAAAAAAATATACCCTTACACCCTAGCTGTTTTCTGGAAAGCATTCGCTTTGTCTGCTGGGGTTCAAATGGCTCAATTAGTAGCCGCAGCATTTATCCTATTGTCACTGGGTCAAGAACAAGAGTTCGGTGTGTACCTTCTGGTCTTCTTAGTATCTTCTATAGTAGCTGTAATTCCTCTAACTATTGGTGGTATTGGCAGTAGAGAGCTCACCTTTTTATATGGTGCGCAGTGGCTTGCGTTAGATTATAAGACCGCTATAGCCATGAGTTTGCTGTTCTTTTTTATTACTGCTGCGGTTTCTATTACCGGAATAGTGTATCACTTTAGGTCGCTTCCAGCACCAGGTAAAAACACCAAATAACGTTTCTCTAATGTTTTGAGTCTGGTCGCAGGGTTCAGAAAAGATCCTTTTAATCGAGTAATCCTATAGGAAGGGACCCAAAATTCTATAGTGTAGCTTATATCTGTTGTAGAAAGTACCTCTAATTGAGATTCCGTAAGGTATACCCAAACGCTTGACAATGCCTTAAAATCTTCTAACTGAGCTACTATTTTTAAGGGCGATCTCAATCCAAAATCCATGGCCCAACTGTGTGCATTACCCCATTTATAAATCTTATCTGGGGAGATGTAAGAAGATTGCATGATTTTCTCCGAAACAGTTTTACCCGCCTGATACCTAAGCAGTTTAGGATAAAAACCCGTATTTAAAATCCCGTTCACTAAAACCGCTGTGAGTACTCCAGTAATCACCACACTGTTAAAAACACCTTTTAACTGGTACATCCAATAAATGGAAGCAAGTACAAACAAAGCCAACATCAGATAGGAACCCCAAAAAGTATAAGGGAAAATCCATAGACAAAGCGCCAAAGCAACAGCAATCAATAGCACAAAAAGGCCTCTTTGAATATAGAGTAAGGGTTTCCAAAGCTTTCTATGGCCTCCTACTCTCCCGGCTACTAAAACAGCCCAAAGAGGCATACTACTGTTTAAATAGTGAGGCAATTTAAACTGCGCAAAACTTATTAAGAGTAAAATAGCCAAAGATCCATACAAAAGTCCTTGAGTACGATCCTTGGTGTTGAGAGACTTGGATTTAAACCGTTTGAAAAACAGATAGATGGCCAAAGGAGTAAATGGTAAAAAAGCCCATAAAAAAGTATGGAAAAAGAATAAATAATCTGGGCTGTTTGTGCCCATTCCCTGACCACTCATTCGCTCAAAGCTCTGTTCAAAAAGAATGAAAAAAATACCAGAACGTTCAGACTGCCCTCTGATGACTAGTTCAGGATGAAGGTCAAATTGCACATAGTAAGCGTACAAAATGGGACAAATACCTAAAATAAAAGTGAAAACCCCTAAAAGAATTTCTTTCTTCAAAAGAACCGACCATTGCCTTTCGTGTATTAAATATCCTAATACCGGGAACCCAATCATCACAAGAGCCAAATGCCCTTTTGTAGAAAAAGCCATGGCAGCAGCCAATGCCCCATACACCATCGGGCGCCAATGAGGCGCTTTTAAGAATGCCAAAAATTGCCACAAAGACAAGGCTACAAAACCTGTAAGCACTGCGTCTGTCCTTAAATCAATTCCAGATAAAACGATTGTTTGGGCACTTAAAAAAATAAGCGCAGCCGCTCTAGCAATAGGGGTTGAATACAACAACTGAGCCATTTTAAAGACACTAAAAGCGCCTAAAAGCAAGGCTAAAAAACCTGGTAATTTATAAGAGAATTCATAGATTCCAAAAACAGTATATGAGGCCGCAGCCAACCAATAATGCAAATGTGGTTTATCTAGATATGGTTCAGTGCCTTTGTATAGCGAAAGAAAATCCCCTTCTTGAACCATTCTCATGGACATGACCGCAAATTGTGCAGAATCATTTTCTAATAACCCACTGAAGAGGCCTATGGCATACACCCCTAAAAGCAAAAAAAGTAAGCTTAGAAAAATCTTTTTTGACTCCATATTATAAAGGCTTAAAAAGGAAGTATTTCTTGAATATAAACTGCGCTATAAAAGCAAAGAAAGCGCCTATAAAAAATCCAATCAGTACGTCAAAAGGATAATGAACCCCTAAATATATTCTGCTAAAACCAACCATTAAGGCCAGAAGTACGCCAATAAATATAAACCAAGACCAAAGCTGTCTTAGGAGCATTCCCATAAATATGGCTACCGCCATACTATTGGCCGCATGGGCAGAGAAAAAACCATAAGCACCCCCACAGCTAGACTTCACCAATCTAAACATACCATTTAAATCAGTTTCGTGGCAGGGCCTAGGACGTGCAAAACCATATTTAAACACATTGGCCAATTGATCAGTGGCTAAAATTAAGAGTCCTATAGCAAGAATGGCTTTTAAACTTACTACTAGCCCATGTGTATCATAGATCTTCCACAGGAAAAAAAGCACTAAAGGAGCACCAACAGTCTTTTGTGAAAGTAACAACCAAAAGGCGTCCCATGAGGGGCTTCCCAAACCATTGAGAAACACAAAAAGTGTGCGATCTATGGATTGAAGTTGCTCTAACATTAGTCTTCGTACCTAGAAACTTCTCTGTCGTAAAAATCAGTAGCCGCCTGAATGAGCCCTTCTGTTTCTGTTTCTAATTCTTTTTCATCTTCGGGAGAAAAATCTTCCAACCATTCCACACTGTCGTCTTCAAGATTTATAATGAACCTCGGATATTCGGTGTGTATCACAAAAATAGAAGTAGGAAAATCGGTATTATCTCCGAGTAAAAATTTAGGAAACTCCATGGGTGAAAATTTTAAAACGTATGTTATTAATTATATGCTAGCGCGTCAATGAATCGAATAAATGTAGGGTATGACTGCATGCTAATTTAGTGAGAATCTTAAGAAATAGGAAGCGAAACAGTCTCTATATGTTTTTTTGTCAGGTAATTAAAACGAAGGTACAGCATAATAGCAGACGCTGTTAATCCCGCCAAAAGTCCCAACCAAATACCCATGCTTTCTAAAGAGGTGTACAGACCCAAATAAAAACTCACAGGGAAACCAATCATCCAATAAGCAACAAAGGTAATTAAAGTAGGGATTTTTACATCCTGGAAACCTCTTAAGGCACCTAATACTACTACTTGCAATCCGTCTGAAATCTGAAAGAACGCAGCCACAAAAAGTAATTGAGCGGTTAAAAAGATCACTTCTGCATTGTCTGCCGCATTCAATAAGTCATTGTTATTTAAATAAATAGTGGGCAAGAGATCTCTAAAGACTAAAAATAAAATAGCAAAGATTACTTCTAAAATAAAGGTTAATAAAAAGATAGACATGGCAATTCTCCTCAGGGCTACAAAGTCTTTTAAACCCTTCTGGTTTCCAACTCTAATCATAGCGGCCACTCCTAATCCCATACCCACCATAAAAGTCATACTAGACAGGTTGAGTGCAATTTGATTGGCTGCTTGCGCATTTTTCCCCAACACACCACTCAGCCAAATGGCCGATGTAAAGATGGCTACCTCAAAAAACATTTGCAGCGCAGAGGGAAAGCCTAAATTGATGATTTTAGAAAGTACTTTTTTCTCAATGAGTCGGAAGTTTAAATCGTATACATAGGCCTTGAATTTTTTTTTATATCTAAATACCACCCACAGTAAAATAACCATCACTACCCTAGAGACTAATGTTCCAACAGCAGCGCCTACAATACCCATTTCAGGGAAACCAAAAGTTCCGTAAATCAACAAATAATTCAAAACAATATTGACCACATTAGCCACCACGGTCACGTACATGGGGTATTTAGTTTGGGAGAGGCCTTCAGAAAACTGCTTTAGTGCTTGAAATACAATTAATGGAACCAATGAAAAAGCGACTAAATCCAAATAAGGCATGGCTAATGCAACTACCTCTTGAGGCTGTTTCATATGGTACATAAGCGGCTTACAGAGTAATATAAGAAAAAACAAGGCCAGTCCTAAGACTGTACAAAGTACCAATCCGTGTTTGAGTGCAGATTTTCCTGAAGCGGTGTCTTTTGCGCCGTCAGATTCTGCTACTAGTGGTGTAATGGCTGTAGAAAAACCAATTCCTAGAGACATAGCAATGAACACAAAACTGTTTCCTAAAGAGACCGCGGCTAGTTCTGCAGTACCCAGTTGTCCCACCATGATATTGTCTGCAAAAGCAACAAAGGTATGACCCAGCAAGCCTAGGATTACTGGAAAAGACAGGCTTAAATTATATCTGAATTCTTTGGTGTATTGTTGTAACAATTGGTCAAAATTTTGCTTGCAAATATAGGCTTTCTAAAGCAGCTATAAACATCTGAGTGAAAATGTATATGCTTATTGAAATTAAAGGTGATAAGTTGGCGCTTTGCGTCATTGTCAAAACATTTCAAGCACTGACAGATAGCTGTTGGCCGTAGTTATAATTTTTTAGCGGCATTCCAGAAAACATCCATCTCTTCTAATGACATTTCACTCAAGGACAAGCCTTTTAACTGTGCCTGAGATTCCAAATAGGTAAATCTCTTTTTAAATTTAGTATTGGTTCTCTCGAGCGCGTTTTCTGGATTTATCCCAATAGCCCTTGCATAATTAATCATAGAGAAAATTAGGTCTCCAAACTCGGCTTCCATGGCGTC
>JGI26080J50196_1001412_pt1 | contig 10440 bp, 10 predicted proteins | sample SaaInl0LU_22_DNA_FD_50196 | JGI IMG/M metagenome (IMG submission 50196)
GAGAGTATTTCAGGACACTTTATAATGTAATACCAGAATAAACTAGATCAGATGAAGTCTGTTGAAATTCAAGGAAACGAAAGAACCAACTTTGGTTCTAAATACGCTCAACTAGAGCGCAAAGCGGGCAACGTACCGTGTGTTATTTATGGTGGTGAAGCACCTATTCACTTCTCTGCACCTACACTAGCTTTCAAAGGCTTGGTATACACTGCTGAGGCAAAAACTGCGAAAGTAACTGTAGGAGGTTCCACGGTTGAAGCTGTAATCCAAGATTTACAGTTCCACCCCGTAACCGATCAGTTGATGCACATTGACTTCATCCAGTTGGTTGAAGGCAAACCTGTGACAATTGATATTCCAGTTAAACTGCACGGTCAAGCTCGCGGTGTGTTGAATGGTGGTAAGTTGAAGTCTGTTCTTCGCAAGCTAAGTGTTCGCGCAGTACCAGCGAGCATACCAGAAAGCATCGACTTAGACATAACCGACTTGCGTATTGGTAAGTCTATCCGTGTTAGCGATGTGACGCCTGAAGGATTCGAAATCCTAAATGCAACTACTGCAGTAATCGTTACTGTCAAGAAAGCGCGTGGTGCTGTCGACGATGAAGAGGAAGAAGGTACTGAAGAAGGCGCTGAAGCTGCTACAGAAGCTGCTGCAGAAGCTGCTGCAGAATAATTTTTACCTTTACGGGTATGAAGAAATTCCTCATTGTAGGCCTTGGGAATCCAGGTGCTGAATATGAAAATACCCGTCATAACATAGGTTATTTGACATTGGACGCCTTCGCGAAGGCGTCCAATGTTGTTTTTGAACCTGGGCGCTACGCGCTTACGGCGGAGGCAAAGATTAAGGGCCGTACATTCCGTTTGGTCAAGCCTACTACCTTCATGAATCTTAGCGGAAATGCGGTACGCTATTGGATGCAGGAGGAAAAGATTCCCCTAGAAAATATTTTAGTCATCGTTGATGATCTCGCACTTCCATTGGGTGCTATTCGTATACGAGAAAAAGGCTCTGACGCAGGGCATAACGGCTTGAAGGACATTCAAGAAAAATTGGGCCGTAACGATTACCCTCGACTTAAATTTGGCATCGGAAATGACTTCCCAAAAGGCCGCCAAGTCGACTACGTGCTCGGTGAATGGAACAAAGATGAAATGCTGGATCTGCCCGGTCTTATCGATCACAGCGTGAAGGCCATACAGAGTTTTGCTCTTGCCGGCGCTAAACTGACCATGACCCAATTCAATAAATCATGACCAAGGCACAGCGCATCTTAGCATTCTACCATGGGTTAGACTTTGACCGCGCTTACCTCGATGACGATTTAGATGTTCTCAATCCTTTTGAAGGTGCCAGTCCTGAGCAAGAGCGTTCCCTTGCCGATTTCTACAACAAGTTTTATAGCGACAGTAAACCGCGCAACCTCATCCTAGGTATTAACCCGGGAAGACTCGGCGCTGGAGCAACTGGCATCCCCTTCACAGATACAAAGCGCCTGCGTGAATGTGGCATTACTTTCGATGCCTTCAGTACGCACGAGCCCAGTTCTGTTTTTGTTTATGAAGCCATCAATGCCTTTGGTGGCCCGGCAAAATTTTATGCCGATTTCCTTATTGGCTCCGTATGTCCATTGGGCTTCACCGTGCGTAAGAATGGTAATTCGATCAACTTTAATTACTACGACCGTGCAAGTTTTGCGAAAGCGCTAGCTCCCTATTTATTAGCACAGATTCGTGCGCAAATTGAATTGGCAGGTAAAAATGAGCGCATCATCGTCTTTGGGACGGGTAAAAATCTAAAATTTCTTACCCAATTGAACAAGGAATTCAACTTCACACCAGCGTTGGTAGCCCTCGAACATCCGCGGTATGTTATGCAGTACAAGTACCGTGAACGAGAGGCGTACATCGCCAAATACCTTGAAGCCTTTTCGCTGTAACGCTTCCTCACAAACAGGTCATTTAGCTTCTGCCAAATGAAAAAGCCACCCCAAATGGAGTGGCTTTCAAAGTTAAATCGAGAGCATCGAGCGTGATTACATCATTCCCATGCCGCCGCCCATTCCTCCTGGAGGCATTGGTGGCTCTTCCTTTGGAATCTCAGTAATCGTTGCTTCTGTGGTCAGCAATAAGCCTGCAACAGACGCCGCGTTTTCCAGTGCAACTCGCGTTACTTTCGTTGGATCAATGACACCTGCATCATACATGTTCTCATATATGTCGGTTTTCGCGTTGAACCCAAAGTCGCCTTTGCCTTCTTTTACTTTAGCTACAACTACAGAACCTTCGAGACCTGCGTTGTGCACGATCTGACGCAACGGCTCTTCGATGGCTTTTGCAATAATCTGAATACCTGTACTCTCATCGTCATTCTCACCTTTTAGGTGCTCTAAGACTGAGCTTACACGAACGAAAGCTACGCCGCCACCGGGAACAAACCCTTCTTCTACAGCAGCTTTTGTTGCTGCTAATGCATCATCAACACGGTCCTTCTTCTCCTTCATCTCTACTTCAGAAGCAGCACCAACGTATAGTACAGCAACGCCACCTGCGAGCTTCGCTAGACGCTCTTGTAGTTTTTCGCGGTCGTAATCTGAGGTGGTGTTTTCGATTTGTGCTTTGATTTGGTTAACACGACTTGCAATTGCTTCGCTTTCACCAGCGCCATTTACGATGGTCGTATTGTCCTTGTCAATCGTCACTTTCTCGGCAGTACCCAACATATCTAGTGTAGCACCTTCAAGCGTCATACCGCGCTCTTCGCTCACGACTTGACCACCTGTTAGGATAGCGATATCTTCTAGCATTGCCTTGCGACGGTCGCCAAATCCTGGCGCCTTAACGGCAGCAATCTTGAGCGAGCCACGGATGCGGTTTACTACCAATGTAGCCAACGCTTCGCCGTCTACATCTTCTGCGATAATCAACAGCGGGCGACCACTTTGAGCTGCAGGCTCAAGAATCGGCAATAACTCCTTCATAGAGCTCACCTTCTTGTCGTAAATTAAGATGTACGGGTTCTCTAACTCCGCAACCATCTTCTCCGTATTGGTTGTGAAGTATGGGCTTAAGTAACCGCGGTCAAACTGCATTCCTTCTACAACATCCACATACGTTTCTGTTCCTTTTGCCTCTTCTACGGTAATTACGCCTTCGTTCTTCACTTTGGCCATCGCCTCAGCGATCAATTTACCTATAGTACTGTCGTTGTTTGAAGAGATCGACGCCACTTGCTCAATCTTACTGTTATCATCACCAACTTCTTGGCTCAATGACTTCAACTCAGCTACTAAAGCAGTAACCGCTTTATCGATACCGCGTTTCAAATCCATTGGATTTGCGCCAGCTGCAACGTTTTTCAAGCCATGGTGGTAGATCGCTTGGGCCAAAACGGTGGCGGTAGTCGTTCCGTCTCCTGCAATATCTGCAGTTCTAGAAGCGACTTCTTTTACCATCTGTGCACCTAAGTTTTGCAACCGGTCTTCCAATTCAATTTCTTTCGCTACCGTTACGCCGTCTTTAGTTACATGCGGGGCACCGAATGATTTTTCAATAATTACGTTACGGCCTTTAGGACCCAAGGTCACTTTTACCGCATCCGCTAATGCATCAACTCCAGCTTTGAGACTGTTTCTTGCTTCAACGTCAAATGATATTTGCTTTGCCATGATTTATGGTTTTTTACGTTTGATTAAACTATTGCCATGATGTCCGCCTCACGCATAATGAGGTAATCACCACTTTCGTACTTGAACTCTGTACCGCTGTACTTTCCATACAATACGACGTCTCCAACACTAACCGACATGGGCTCGTCTTTTTTACCGGGTCCAACGGCTACTACAATGCCTTTTTGAGGCTTCTCTTGCGCTGTATCTGGAATAATGATNCCTGATGCTGTCTTAGTTTCAGCCGCTGCAGGTTCAATTATTACTCTGTCAGCTAATGGACGAATGTTTAAATCTGCCATGATTTATGTTTTTAGTTAAAGTTACTACCCTTATACAAGGAATTTTATGCCAAAGCATTTTCAGTGTCAGAGTGTCATCGCGCGGCGACTGCCGCGCGAAATTTTGGCACCAAAAAACAAAAAACCCGCGCAGCGGAGCTGCGCGGGCTATACTAAATAGTCAAATTGACGGATTACTCAACGCTCTCTGGCATTCCTTCTACAGGAGCATCGCCAGTAGGTGCAACTTCACTAGCAGGGATCTGCTGTTGGAACGGCATAGCGTCTTGCACTTGCTCATTGATCAATGTATCTTCTAGTACGACATCACTATCCGTTGAAACGAGGTTCATTCCGATCACTAACACGAACAAACCAATAACTAAAGCCCAAGTTGCTTTGTCTAAAAAGTCTGTTGTCTTTTTAACGCCGCCCAACATCTGTGGGCTATCACCACCAAAAGCAGAGCTCAAACCGCCGCCTTTAGGATTTTGAACGAGAATCACCAAAACGAGTAGGATCGATACTACTACGATCAAAATGGAGAATAATGCTATCATGAGTTTTTTTCTTTCTTAATTGCTCTAATTCGGTCGGCAAAGAAACTACTTTTTTCCGGGTATTTCAAACTTAGTACCTCGTAGGATTTAATTGCTTTCTCAAAAAGTCCTTGCTTCAGGTAAATCTCTGCCAGTGTTTCGGTTACGAAGCGACCTTGACCATCTGCCTCTAGACTAAAAACATTGATTTTTCCATCGCGTTTGTTGCCTTCAAATTTGGGCAACTCCCGAATAATTTTTTTTATGTCTGACCCAGCAGCATCAGCCTTTTGCTTATCCACAGCGGGCGCAGGCGCTACACGAGTCTCCGCATTCAACCACTGTAAGAAAGAGGCTTTTTCACTGAACGGCATCTCACGCACTTCAGGTGCTTCCCATGCCGGTTCTTGCTTTGATTCGTCTTTCGTTTTTTCTATGACCGCCTCTGGAACTGCATCCAAATTAGTCTCCAATTCAAACGAAGGAACATCAGGTGCCTCAGCAACTGCTGCCTTCTTTTCCTGGCTTTTCCCTTTTTTTGGCGTCGCAGCGTTTTCCGTCACGGCACGCGTTTCAATGGGCTCTTTCTTAGCTTCAGCTTTCTTTGCAGGAACAACTTCTGGCGCAACCGGCTTTTCCTTCACTGGCTTGTCCAGTTCAACGCTTGTAGCTGAAGGTGACTCCTCCCCACGCAAAGCGCGCGAGCGTAAGATAGCATTGCGCACTGCCTCTGATAAGTGCGAAAGATCTTCAGAAACAGCAGTAGCCTTCTTAGGCTTGGCTGGTGCTGTGGCCGCTACTTTGCCCGATGCTGCCGCCTTCTTATCTGCTGTTTCAGGTGCATCAGGCGTTGCTGATTTCTTTGGCTTTGTAGGAGCCGGATCAGCTGGCTTAGGCTGAGATGACTTAGGCTGAGCCGATTTTTTAACCGCAACCTCAGCGGAAGCGTCAGTCGAAATTTTCTCTTTGGTTTCTGATACCGCAACCGCCTCCAGATGACTTTCGTAATAGGCTTTTAATGCCTCCCTATTGGGTGTTGCGATCGCAGTACGTTTGACTTGCGCCGGTAGTAAATAACTCTCTTGTTGCTGCAACGCTTTCATGTAAAGTGCATGCAATGGCGCTGCGTAAGGAAAATCGGACACCGCTTGTTTGAGCATAGCAAGTTCCGTCGCATTTAAGCGCTCCGGGTGGGCGTACAATTCTTCGATTTTCTTTGCGTTCATTTACCAATTGGCGATAGCCCGGTTTAATATGTCTTCGGTCAATTCTTTCATGATTTCAGCCGCCAATTCTCTTTCAATATCGGAAAAATTCAAATCCGCATCGTAGTCTCTAGACCGGCTAAAACGTTGCTCAAAACTATTTTCTTCCGCGATACTATTCTCAAAGGAAACCTTAACGGCGATGGTAAAACGCATCTGAGCAACCTCACTAGGGCCGCGCGCGGCTTGCGGACGAAGACTGTAATCTGTAATGGCGCCTGAAAATTCCAAATCTGCTGGCCCGTCAACTAAACGCAACGAAGTTTGCTGAACAAAAATATCTTTCAACGATTCGGTAAAAATCTGAGACATCTCGGGATTCACAATCGCTGCTGTATTATCAAAAAAGTCGATGTTTAGCGTCTTCGCCTCCCCCACATTCCCTCCGGTAAAGCTATAGCCACCCTTGCACCCGGAAAGGATGATAAAAAGCAGCATTACGATGGGGAAACGAAGGGTGCGCATTATTCGAGGTTGTATTGTTTGATCTTACGGTACAAGGTACGTTCGGAAATTCCCAATTCTTTTGCCGCAGCTTTGCGTTTTCCTTGGGTCTTGTCCAATGCCTTTTTAATCAGTTCAATTTCTTTATCCACCAAACTCAGGTTNTCAATTTCGATGGTGTGCTCATCGTCCTCAAACGAATCGTATTCGTCCGGGTTTACAAAGGAAACGTCGTTAGACTCCGTTCCGGTATAAGGCTTAACTGAAGAGCGTTCGGCAAATTCAGTACCAATTTGGGGGAACTCGCGTTGCACACCTTCATAAAACCCTTCACCGCTTTGAACNGCCTTCTTTAAGGCATTTAGTTCCGTGCGCATCTCAAACAAGAGTTTGTAAAGCGCTTCTCGTTCCTTTGCAAAGTCCGCATTACTTACCCCGTCGCTAATACGTGAATTGGCCAGTGCAGGGAGATTCGGCGCATCTACCTCCGGTAAATACGCTTTAAGCACGTCTTTGCCCACCATACGCGTCGTTTCAATCACACTCATCTGCTCGGCAAGATTGCGCAATTGACGAATGTTTCCAGGCCAGCGGTAATGCTCGAGCAAACGCACCGCCTCATCATCTAAACGCAATGGAGGCAGGTGGTATTTATTGGCAAAATCTGCCGCGAATTTTCGGAACAATAAATGAATATCCGAAGGACGCTCGCGCAATGGCGGCAGATGAATTTCTACGGTGTTTAATCGGTAAAATAAATCCTCACGGAATTTATGGTTCTTGATGGCATTGAGCATACCCACATTGGTGGCGCCCACGACGCGTACGTCAATCTTGTTGGCACGGGACGCACCTACGCGAATAAATTCACCCGTTTCCAAAACGCGCAAAAGACGCACCTGGGATGGCATAGGCAACTCACCCACCTCATCCAAAAAGATAGTACCCGCATCGGCCTCTTCAAAATATCCTTTTCGTGCACCTGTAGCCCCTGTGAAGGCACCTTTCTCGTGACCAAACAGTTCTGAATCGATCGTTCCTTCAGGTATCGCACCGCAGTTAACGGCGATGTACGGGTTATGTTTTCTATGACTCAGTGCATGAATAATNTTCGGAATGCTTTCTTTACCAACACCACTCTCACCAGTGACAAGAACACTGATATCAGTCGGCGCAACTTGGACGGCCTTCTCTAAAGCGCGATCCAGCAATGGACTCACCCCAATAATTCCGAAACGTTGTTTTATGCTCTTGATATCTGACATTGGTCCAATTAATTTATGCCTTTGGGCCCTCTACCACTGTTCCCAATAAGGTGGCAGTAGTACAGCTTTCAATCTTAACGTGTACAAAGTCGCCTGGTTTAAAATCATGTCGATCAAAAACAACCACGCTGTTGGTATCGGTGCGGCCGAACAATTGTTCTTCACTCTTCTTCGAGGTTCCTTCCACCAAAACTTCATAAGTCTTACCGATCATTTGCTCGTGACGGTACAAACTGTGCTTGCTTTGTAATTGGATNATTTCTGTCAAGCGACGCTTCTTTTCTACTTCAGGGATATCGTCTTCCAATTTTCTCGCCGCATAGGTGTTGGGACGCTCGCTGTAGAAGAACATGTAACCAAAATCATACTTCACATAGTCCATCAAGCTCAAAGTCTCCTGATGGTCCTCCTCCGTTTCGGTTGGGAATCCTGAAATCATATCATGACTGATCGCGCAGCCCGGGATGATACGATGTATACGGTCGATGAGGGCCATATATTCTTCACGGTTGTGTCCGCGGTTCATTAATTCTAGGATGCGCGACGACCCAGACTGTACTGGTAAATGAATGTAATTACAAATGTTCTTGTATTTCGCAATGGTCTCTAGCACGTCATCACGCATATCCTGCGGGTTTGACGTGGAGAAGCGAATTCGCATGTGTGGAACGGCTTCTGCAACCATGGACATCAGATCAGCGAAATGAACGGCGCTTGCCTTAGCCAGGTCAGATGCCTTCTCGTAATCTTTTTTCAAACCGCCACCGTACCATAAATAACTGTCGACGTTTTGGCCCAGCAGGGTGATTTCCTTGTACCCGCGTTTTGATAAATCCAATACTTCGTCTACAATAGTCTGTGGGTTACGTGATCGCTCGCGGCCTCTAGTAAAAGGAACCACACAAAACGTACACATATTATCACAACCGCGTGTTATAGAAACAAAGGCACTCACACCATTGCCACCCAAACGAACCGGTTCGATGTCGTCGTAAGTCTCTTCCTTGCTCAGAATAACATTCACGGCTTTTCTTCCTCCGTCCAATTCTTGCAAAAGGTTAGGTAAATCGCGATACGCATCAGGACCTACCACAAGATCAACCAATTTTTCCTCTTCCAGCAGTTTGCCTTTTACCCGCTCTGCCATACAACCAAGCACCCCGATTTTCATATCAGGGTTCTTTTTCTTGTGGTTGTTAAAATGGTTGAGTCGGTTGCGAACGGTTTGCTCCGCTTTATCCCGGATGGAACATGTATTCAGTAACACCAAATCCGCTTCTTCGGAATTTTGCGTGGTGGTGTAGCCTTCCTTTCCTAGGACTGAGGCAACAATCTCACTGTCAGAAAAATTCATTTGGCAACCGTACGACTCTATATAGAGCTTCTTTGTGCCCGTCGGGTTTTTAGTCTCTAAGACCGTACCGTCGTGTTCGTGTGGGTTCTTATCGCCCTCGGCATAGAGACCCCTTCCGCTTGCGCGCTTTGTTTTTGCTTCCATAATTATAACCGCTCAAAACTTTACTTTCTTTTGCGTCGGTACAAAGATACAAGCAATGCTGACAATTTGTCCGATTTTAAAAAATCTATTACGTAGTAATACCGAAGGCCAGAAAACAACTCCTTTATAAGTGGGCTTGAAAGTTGCCGATTTTTAGCCTTTACTTTGCGGCAATAATTAAAATGCACCCCGCATCCTATGGCAAAGAATCTCGTAATCGTTGAGTCACCTGCAAAGGCAAAGACCATCCAGAAGTACCTAGGCGCCGATTTCCAAGTCCTGTCCTCTTATGGGCACATTCGCGATTTGTGCGACAAAGGAATGGCTATTGACATCGAAAACAACTTCCAACCGGAATACTGCGTTTCGAAAGACAAGACTTCTTTGGTTAAAGAACTAAAAGCTGCGGCGAAAAAAGTCGACAAGGTTTGGCTGGCTTCGGATGAGGATCGTGAGGGAGAAGCCATTGCTTGGCACCTTTACGAGAGCTTAGGACTAAAAGACGAGAATACCGAACGTATTGTTTTTAACGAGATTACGAAAACCGCNATCCTACGTGCGGTAGAAAACCCACGCAAAATCAATAAGGAATTGGTTGATGCACAACAAGCGCGTCGTGTTCTTGACCGACTCGTGGGTTATGAACTAAGTCCCGTGCTTTGGAAAAGCATCCAGCGNGGCTTAAGCGCCGGGCGCGTTCAGAGTGTGGCCGTACGTTTAATCGTTGAAAAAGAAAGAGAAATAGAAGGCCACGAGGTGACCTCAAGCTATAAAGTCAGCGGTATTTTCAGTGATGGAAAAATCAGCTTCAAGGCAGATGTAAGTACCAATTTTAAGACGCAAGAAGAAGCAAAATCTTTCCTCGAGGGATGTGTTGGCGCTACGTANGAGGTAGAAAGTGTTGAAATGCGCCCAGGAAAGCGCAGTCCAGCGGCACCTTTTACTACGTCTACATTGCAACAAGAGGCCAGCAGAAAATTGGGCTACAGCGTGAGTCAAACCATGACCCTTGCACAGCGTTTATATGAGGCAGGGCACATCACTTACATGAGAACNGACAGCTTCAATTTGAGCAACGACGCCATCGCAGGCATTGCCGCTCAAGTAGAGCACAGCTATGGCAGTGAATACCACCAAGTGCGTAAATTCACTACAAAGAATAAAGGCGCGCAGGAAGCGCACGAAGCCATTCGTCCAACCAATTTTGCGAAAAACATTGCTGGAGGTGACGACCGCCAAAAGAAGCTGTACGACCTCATCTACAAGCGTACTATTGCCTCTCAAATGGCCGATGCGAAACTAGAAAACACCACCATCAAGTTGTTCAATCAAGGACATCCAGATGCCCAGCGTTTTACGGCGCGTGGACAGGTGATAAAGTTTGACGGTTTCATCCGGGTTTACCAAGAAGGAACGGATGATGAAAGTACTGATGAGTTGGACGGTCAATTACCAGCAGTAAATGAAGGAAGCAC
>JGI26080J50196_1001419_pt1 | contig 10417 bp, 6 predicted proteins | sample SaaInl0LU_22_DNA_FD_50196 | JGI IMG/M metagenome (IMG submission 50196)
TATTTGCTCACGATTTAGGAGCGGATAAAATTCGAAGTTTTCAATTTAATATCTCTAGCGAAAAACTTCAAAGTCAACAAGTAATTAAAACAAAATTAGGCAGTGGTCCAAGACATTTTGTGTTTCATCCCAATGGGAAATTTGGCTACGGTATAAATGAGTTGAGCGGCAAAATTAATTCTTATAAATATGATAATGGGAATTTAGTGTTTATAGAAGACTATTTGTCTTATCAACACAAACAAGAAATTTACAGAGCTGCAGACATTCATATTTCTGCTGATGGTAATTTTTTATATGCTTCAAACCGTGGGCCAAAAGAAGATAGTATTGTTGTGTTTTCAATCAATAAAAACAATGGAAAGTTACGTTTTGTTGGTCATACGTCAACATTTGGCAATCATCCCAGAAATTTTGCTATTTCCCCAACAGGAAAATTTTTGTTAGTAGCCAATCAATTTTCAAATACTATTGTCATATTCAGGAGAGATTTTAAAACGGGCAAACTCACAAAACTACCGAACGAAATTAGCGTAAATAGCCCGTCTAGTCTACAAATGAAAACATATGCTGTGAATTAAAGCGATTCTCTGTCTATAAAATTAAAGGGAACTTTTACTTTACCTGTTTCTTTATTAAGTATCATTTTTGCAGTGGTTTCTCCCATTACTTTAAAATCCGTAGACATAACTGTAATACCTAAAAGTTCTTTTAAAGGCGTGTCATTGTATGAAATAATTCCGATTTCACTTCCTAATTTATACTCATCTTCTCTAACTTGTTTTACAAGATTTACAAGATCTGATTCTTCAATGGTAATAAATAAATCCCCTTTTTTTAGAATCATATCATCATAAACCTTTTCAAGAATTTCAAAATCTAATTTATATTTGACACAAAATTTTCTAAAACCGTGTAAAATTCTTTTTGGATACGGATAAATAGCTTTTTCTGGGTAAATTAATATGACTTTTTTGTATTCTTTTATTTTGTCTAACCCTTCAATTAATGCATTGTAAATATCATTTTCAAAATCCTGAAAGATTTCAATGTGCTTTCCTTTTAGTTCAGGTTTTATATTATCTAAAATTATTAATTTCTCTTGTGGTAGTGAATTAATAGCCTTGATAACTTTATCGGTAAAACTAGTGTGCTTTAATTCTTCTGTTTTAAAGTGAGGCATGATAATATAATAGTCATAGGCAGATTTATTTTTATCTAACAAATTTAAAAAAAGGGTCTCATCGCAATGGTAAATATGTAAATCTGTGTGAGAGTTGTTTCCTATGTTTTCAATAAAACAATTATAAGTTTTTAATTTATAAGAGCTTAATTTATTCACTAGAAACAAAATATTTGTTTTAGAAATTAACTTAGTTCTAGAAATATAGAAACCTTTACCTCTAATAGCAGTAATAATATTTCGCTCTTTAAGTATACTGTAAGCTTTTTCAACGGTATCACGAGATAAATAAAACTCTTCACTAAATAAATTAATTGATGGAATTTTTTGATCCATTGTGAGATTACCAACTGAAATATTATGTATAATAGAGTCTATTATTTGTTGATATTTTGGTATTCTTGAGTTTTCATCAATCTTAATAAATTTCATCAAATTCATTGCTAAGTATTTTTATGACATAATTACTACATTCCAAATGTAATAAACAGAAGTTAATATATATTAAAATTTGATATTGAAATTAATAAAAAATAAATCATCTGTTTAAAAATAACCAAAGTCAAAAGTTTGAGGGAGATCTGATTTTTTTCCATAACTTAAGAAAATCAGTTATTTGAATCAATTATACAATGTTTTTTAGCTTTATAAGTTATGTTATTTTAGTTCAAAGTAAATTCAAAAAAATGAAGAATTAATATGTTTTAGTTGCCGATTGCATTTACTCTTTTTTAATATTTTTTGTAGCGGTACAGTACAGGATGCAAAGTTTTGGTTTAAAATATATTTTTGAGTTTAAATATAATTAGAATACAAAATATGAAGGAAATTACCAAAAGTTATAAATATGTCGATTATTTATGGGATGAACAAAAAGCACTATCATTTGGAGATAATCAAGTTGAATTATTTTTATACCGCTCTAATATTCTAGGGGCAGATTTAAGAATCACCAATTATGGTGGAGGTAATACAAGTTGTAAAACTATTGAGAAGGACCCTTTAACAAACAAAGATGTCGAAGTTATGTGGGTAAAAGGCTCTGGCGGTGACATAGGTACTTTGACGCGTTCTGGAATTGCAGGATTATACACAGAAAGATTAAGAGATTTAAAAAACGTCTATCAAGGGTTGCATGATGAAGATAGAATGGTAGGTTTGTTTAACCATTGCATATATGACTTAGAGAGTAAGGCTCCTTCTATCGACACTCCTTTACACGGATTGTTGCCATTCAAACATATAGATCACTTACATCCAGATGCATTGATTGCTGTGGCAGCTGCAAAAGATAGTGAAAAGGTAACTAAAGAAATTTGGGGTGACACTATGGGCTGGGTTCCTTGGCAAAAACCAGGCTTCGATTTAGGATTACAATTGGAAAAATGTTTGGCGGATAACCCAGGAATTAGAGGCATTGTGCTAGGTAGTCATGGTTTGTTTACTTGGGGCGATACGTCTTACGAATGTTATATGAATAGCTTAGAGGTTATTGAAATGGCTTCTGAATATATCGAGCAAAAATTAAAAGAACAAGGCGAAGTTTTTGGAGGTCAAAAAGTTGAAAGCTTACCAAAAGAAGAACGTTTAGAAAGAGCTTCTCAACTGATGCCTTTATTAAGAGGTTTGTGCTCTTCTGAAAATAGAATGATTGGTCATTTTTCGGATACTGATGTTGTAATGCAATACATCAATAGTAATGATTTAGAACGATTAGCACCAATGGGAACATCGTGTCCAGACCATTTTTTAAGAACTAAAATTCAACCATTAGTTCTAAATTTGGATAAAAATGAAGATTTATCAGATGTTGATGCTGTTTTAAAGAATCTAGAACCAGCATTTGAAGCATACCGTCAAGAATATGTAGACTATTATAATACTTGTAAAAAAGATAATAGCCCTGCAATTCGTGACGCTAACCCAGTTATAATTATTTATCCCGGAGTAGGGATGTTCAGTTTTGCGAAAAATAAACAAACCACACGTGTTGCAAGTGAGTTTTATATCAACGCTATCAATGTAATGCGTGGTGCAGAAGCCATAACAGAATATACGTCTTTGCCAAGACAAGAAGCTTTCGATATTGAGTATTGGTTGTTAGAGGAGGCTAAATTACAGCGTATGCCAAAAGAAAAACCACTATCACGTAAGGTAGCTTTTGTTACTGGAGCCGGCGGTGGAATAGGCAAAGCTATTGCTGATAAACTAGCTAAAGAGGGTGCTAATGTAGTGTTGACCGACATCAATGAAGAGAGTTTAGTAGTTGCAAATTCAACTTATAACCGCGATATCTCAACGTATGCACTATGTGATGTTACAAATACAGAATCTATTGCTAGTGCCTATAAGAAAGCCATCTTAGAATTTGGTGGAGTAGATATAGTTGTGCACAGTGCAGGTTTGGCTATCTCTAAGCCCTTGTTGGATACTACAGATAAGGATTGGAATATATTGCAAGGAATTTTGGTAAAAGGTCAGTTTGATTTGGCTAAGCAATTTTCTGCTATATCGCGTAAACAAAATCTTGGTGGAGATTATATTGCTATTGCAAGTAAAAACGGGTTAGTTGCAGGGCCTAATAATGTAGCTTACGGAACAGCTAAAGCAGCACAACAACATATGGTTCGTTTATTGGCTGCTGAATTAGCGCAAGATAAAGTAAGAGTAAATACAGTAAATCCAGACGGAGTTATTGTTGGTAGTAAAATATGGGAAGGTGCTTGGGCAGAAGGAAGAGCAAAAGCTAACGGTATTTCCGTAGACGAGTTGCCAGCTTTCTATGCAAAAAGAAACTTGTTAAATGAAATTATAACCCCTGATGATATTGCCAATGGAGTATTCTCTTTAGTAGGTATTCTTGATAAATCAACAGGGAATATTATTAATGTTGACGGCGGAATGGCAAATGCATTTGTACGATAAATAAATATAAATTAGTTGATTAGTTGTGTAGTTCGAAAAAGAAATCTTACTTAGCTACAAATCAAAACACATTCATTTTTTTAAAGATCGATATTCAATGTAATGACATTATATGTGCTATTTTTGACTTAAAAAAATAATAAATATTACCACATGAAAATACAAAAAGATCAGATATCTGATTATAATAAAAAAGAGATAGAAGGTCATAACGAGAACTTTGATTTTTTAGCAAATAAGTTAAGTAAACAAGGTCATAATGTAAATGATATTGTTTCAAGATTAGCTAAATTTCAGGTTGCTATACCAAGTTGGGCTTTAGGAGCTGGAGGGACGCGTTTTGGACGTTTTGGGTTCTACGGAGAACCGTCAAACTTAGAACAAAAAATCGATGATATTGGTATTTTACAGAGTTTAACACAAACAGCGGGTGCAGTATCGCTTCATATTCCGTGGGATATTCCTTCAGATTATACAGCCGTAAAAGAACAAGCTGATGCACTTAATATAAAATTTGACTCTGTAAACTCCAATACGTTTCAAGATCAAAAAAATGCTAAAGAAAGTTATAAATACGGTTCTTTGAGCAATACCAGTAAAGCAGTTCGTGAGCAAGCTATTCAACATAATTTAGATGTTATAAATATTGGAAACAAATTAGGTTCAAAAAGTTTAACTGTGTGGTTAGCAGATGGCTCTTGTTTTCCAGGTCAGAATAACTTCCAAACAGCGTTTCAAAATACGCAAGATAGCTTAATAGATATTTATAAAGGTATTCCAGATGATTGGAGTCTATTAATTGAATACAAACCTTACGAACCAAACTTTTATAGCACCGTAATTCAAGATTGGGGAGCATCCTTAATGTTAGCAAATGGATGTGGTGATAAAGCATATACCCTTGTAGATTTAGGACATCACTTACCAAACAGTAACATAGAACAAATCGTTTCTATTTTACAATTAAAAGGAAAACTAGGAGGCTTCCATTTTAATGATAGCAAATACGGAGACGATGATTTAACCGTGGGCAGTATTAAACCTTATGCCTTATTCTTAATTTTTAATGAGTTGGTTTATGGTATGCAAAACAATCCACAAAATCCAGATTTAGCCTGGATGATTGACGCTAGCCATAATGTGAAAGACCCACTAGAAGACTTAATTCAGTCTTTAGAAGCTATCCAAGAAGCCTATGCAAAAGCAATGTTAATTGACCAAAAGGCTTTAAAAGCAGCACAAATGGAAAATGATGTTGTTAAGTGTCAAGAAATTTTACAAGGCGCTTACAGAACTGATGTAAGGCCTTTGCTTGAAAAAGCACGCTATAACAGCGGCGGTGTATTAAGTCCAATTAATGCGTATAGAACTTTTGCTGTTAGAGAAGGCTTAATCAAAGAAAGAGGGAAACATACTGTAGCTACAGGGCTCTAATCTTTTTATTATGAAAAAAGTAACTGCAGTTTTTGACATTGGAAAAACTAATAAAAAGTTCTTTTTATTTGACATGGATTTTAAAGAAGTCCATAAAGAATATATTTCTTTTGATGAAATTGAAGATGAAGATGGGCATCCAACCGAAAACCTACCAGCATTACAAAAATGGCTTAAAGATGTTTTTAGTAGAATTCTAAATGCAAACGAATTCAATATCAAAGCTATCAATTTCTCTACCTATGGTGCTAGTTTTGTTCACGTTGATGAGAACGGAAATCCATTAACACCGCTTTATAACTATACAAAACCCTTACCCGAAGAAATAGTATCTTCTTTCTTTGAAAAACACGGGCCAAAAGAATCATTTCTTAAAGACTCAGGCTGTGCTGATTTGAGTATGTTAAATTCTGGATTACAGTTATATTGGATAAAGAAAACTAAACCAGAGATTTTTAGAAAAATCAAGTATTCGCTGCACTTGCCACAATATCTCAGTTATATTTTCACAGGTATTCCGATAAGTGAATATACTAGCATAGGTTGCCATACTGCACTCTGGGATTATAGTAAACGCGATTACCATAGATGGGTTTATAGCGAAGGTATCGATAAAATATTTCCCCAAATAGTTTCTACTGAAACTAGTATTAATATGAATTATAATGGAAAACGTATTAAAATTGGTGTGGGTATTCATGATAGTTCTGCAGCGCTATTACCATACGTTAGAAGCTTAAAGAAAAAGTTTATTCTTATTTCTACTGGAACATGGAGTATAGCATTTAATCCGTTTACTAAAAACCCCATTTCAGAAGACGCAAACGATAAGGATACTATTAATTATATGCGAATTAATGGGAAACCAGTCAAAGCATCGAGGTTGTTTTTGGGTAATGAATATAAAGTACAGATTACAAAATTAAATGAGATTTTTGCGGTAGATGATGATTACCACCGACATGTTAGATTTGATTATGAAATTTATTCAGAAATCATGAAAGATTTTACCCCATCTTACAAGTGGGAAAGCATTGAAGATGAAGACATGCCTGCACAAACCCAAATCGTTTCTGATAGCTATGAAAAGGCGTATCACCAATTGATGACGGAACTTGTGTTATTGCAGCTTAAATGTATCAATAAAGCTATTGGAGAGGATAATATATCAAGGCTTTATGTCGATGGTGGATTTAGTGACAATGATTTATACATAAAACTCTTGTCGCACTATTGTAGAGACAAGAAATTAAGAACCACAGACGCCTCATTAGGCTCTGCTCTTGGAGCAGCGATATCCATCTCAGATAAAAAACTAAATTCAAAATTCTTAAAGAAGAATTATGCATTGCAAAAGCACGTTCCATTTATAGTTAGTTAAAAAAAAGAAGAATTGAAAAAAATAATAGAGTTTAACAGGTTAAAATCAGTAGCAACATGGCACTAAATTTAGACACAAGGTATCCTTCGATAGACGATTTAAGAGCCAAAGCACAGAAAAAAATCCCAAGATTTGCTTTTGAATATCTCGATGGTGGTTGTAATGAGGATGTTAATTTGATTAGAAATACTGCCGAAATTCGAGATGTGCAGCTAAAACCAAATTATCTAAGAAAGCACCATGGATCTTCATTAAAGACAAAAATATTTGGTATTGAGTATGATGCGCCATTTGGTATTGCACCAGTTGGACTTCAAGGTTTAATGTGGCCCAACTCCCCAGAAATATTAGCAAAAGCAGCTTTTGACCATAATATCCCTTTTGTTTTAAGCACGGTTACGACCACAAGCATAGAACGTGCTAGCGAGCTAACAGAAGGCAAGGCTTGGTTTCAGCTCTATCATCCAACCGAAAATCGGTTAAGAGATGATATTATCAAACGTGCCGAAAATGCAGAATGTCCGGTTTTGGTTATTCTCTGTGATGTTCCAACTTTCGGGTTTAGACCAAGAGATATTAGAAATGGCCTGGCAATGCCTCCCAAAATGAACATATCTAATGTTTTACAAGCATTTGGACGCCCCCATTGGAGTTTACAAACTCTAAAGCATGGCATTCCGAGTTTTGAAGTATTAAAGCCATACATTCCAAAAGGCTTAGACTTAAAACAGCTTGGAAAATTTATGGATCAAACCTTTAGTGGTCGCTTAAATGAAGAAAAAATTAAACCCATTCGCGATATGTGGAAAGGGAAATTAGTCCTAAAAGGCGTAGCTTCAGAATATGACGCCGAAGAGGCAATACGACTAGGTCTTGATGGTATTATTGTTTCCAATCATGGCGGTCGCCAATTAGATGCTGGACAATCCTCAATAAAACCATTGACAACAATTGCCGAAAAGTATGGCGATCAAATTGAGGTGATGATGGACAGCGGAGTGCGCTCAGGGCCTGATGTTGCTAGGGCTATGGCTAGCGGAGCGAAATTCACCTTTATGGGACGTTCTTTTATGTATGGTGTATCTGCATTAGGTAAAAGGGGAGGCGATCATACCATTTCATTACTAAAAACAGAATTACAACAAGTAATGGAACAATTGTGTTGCGAAAAAACTTCAGATTTTCCAAATCACTTAATAAAATAAAGTATAACAAATAATTAAATCTATCATGAGTAAAGAGATCATTGCAGACAAAATTGAAGAACTATCAGGTGGTGAATTTGAAAGAACTCCAGTACCACAATCTAGATTGAAAGGCTGGAAAAGTTTTATTGGGATGTATGCTGGTGAACATGCTGCTGGTACTGAATTTATGATTGGTCCACTGTTTTTAACAGCTGGCGTAAGTGCTTTTGATTTAATTATTGGTTTGTTGCTGGGTAATTTACTAGCTGTTTTAAGTTGGAGGTTTTTAACCGCTGAAATAGCACTAAAAAACAGACTTACATTATATTTTCAGTTAGAAAAAATATGTGGCAAAAAATTAGTTACAGGATATAACCTAGCTAACGGTATCCTGTTTTGTTTTTTAGCAGGTTCTATGATAACAGTTTCTGCAACAGCTGTTGGCATCCCTTTCGATATGCCAATGCCTAAATTAACAGACACTACGCCTAATGGCTTAACGTGGGTTGTAATAGTTATTTTAATAGGCGCTGTCATTTCAATAATTGCAGCTAGAGGATACGATACAGTTACTAAAGCTGCCAATTGGATGTCGCCAATAATTGTAGTAGCTTTTTTAGCATGTGGTGTTGTAGCTTTAAATCAATTAGGCGTTTCTAGTTTCTCAGATTTTTGGAATATATGGGGCGAAGGTTCTGAACCATTTCCTGGTCAAATAAAATTTACATTTTGGCATGTGGTTATATGGTCTTGGTTTGCGAATGGCGCAATGCATATCGGGATGTCTGATTTATCAGTATTCAGATTTGCCAAAAAAGCCAAAGCTGGATGGGCAACCGCTGCAGGAATGTATGTAGGCCATTATATGGCGTGGATTGCTGCGGCATTATTGTATGCCGTTTATTTAAAATCCCCAGAAGCACAAGCTTTTTTAAGTGTTGGTGATGCACCCCCAGTTGCTCCTGGGCCTTTAGCTAATAATGCTATTGGTGTTTTTGGAATTATTGCAGTCGTATTAGCAGGATGGACTACAGCAAACCCTACCATTTATAGAGCAGGATTAGCTTTTCAAGCAATATTACCTAAACTATCGACCGCAAAGGTTACAATTCTCGCAGGTGCAATTGCAACAATTGCAGGGTTATTTCCCGCATTTGCAATGAAGTTGTTAGGATTTGTTGCCCTTTATGGTTTTATCTTAGCACCATTTGGAGCTATAATTGTATTTGAGCATTTCTTTCACAAGAAAGTAGGAATTATAAAAAATTATGCAGAAAGTGCAAACCTAGCATTTAATAAATCTGTGTTTTGGGCATGGGCTATTAGTTTTGGATTATTTTATTTTATATCCGTAAAATTTGATGTATTTCTATCTTTTGTAACGCTTCCAGCATGGTTGTTATGTGGAGTTTTATTCTTGGTTTTTAGTAAATATTTTCAAAAGTCATAAGTCCTTATTAGTTAAATACATTTAATATTTAATTGTAAAAAATTGTAACTAAGTTTACGGCTAAGAGATAAGTCTAAAAAACCAAAACATGTATTGTAGTAGTTTTGTAAGAAATATAGTTTAAACGTTTAAAGAAACTGCCTAACAATTTCTTAATAAGCGAGATGTCTTACTTTGAAGTATTTATTTTTACATGTCTAGCCAAAGCTGAAACTATTAAATGATCATTTATTTTACCCACAACAACTAATGTATTGAGTTGTTCATAAACAAAATATCAAGCTTCTCATTTTGAGAAGCTTTTTTTATATACTTTTATCAAGTGAATAATTTTGATGTTTTAATTGTAGGTGGTGGAGCAGCAGGTTTTTTTGCGGCCATAAATACCGCAGCTCAAAATCCAAGCCTAAAAATTGCTATTTTAGAACGAGGTTCCAACGTGCTTTCTAAAGTTAAAATTTCTGGTGGAGGACGTTGTAATGTCACTCACGCTGAATTTATACCAGATGAGTTAATCTTAAATTATCCGCGAGGCGAAAAAGAATTACGAGGCCCGTTTCACTCCTATATGACAGGCGACACTATGCAATGGTTTGAAGATCGTGGCGTCCCTTTAAAAATTGAAGACGATGGACGTGTGTTTCCAGTTTCAAATTCATCACAAACGATCATAGATTGCTTTCTGGAGGAAATTAAAACGCATCAGATAGAGGTGCTTCTCAACCATGCTGTGCAAGGGATTGCCAATGAAAATGACATTTGGAAGCTAGATACAACTAAAGGCGTTTTTAGAGCTCCAAAACTATTAATGGCGACCGGAAGTAATCCTAAAATATGGAAACTGTTAGAAACACTTG
>JGI26080J50196_1001421_pt1 | contig 10412 bp, 8 predicted proteins | sample SaaInl0LU_22_DNA_FD_50196 | JGI IMG/M metagenome (IMG submission 50196)
CCGCATCAGTAAAGTTAAAGCGCAGCGGGCCGATGGGCGTGTTCCAAAAGATTGATAAACCCGCCACTGCCCGAAGGGTAAAGTCATCGTATAAAATCGTACTGGTCGGTGCTTTGTTACCCGATCCCACATGGTTTGAGTTTAAGCCCCATAGGGAGCCCGCATCAAAGAAAGCCCCAAACTCAATACCATATTCTTCTGGCAGGCCGATTGGAAATTGCGTCTCAAACCGCGCAACTGCATAGTATTCACCGCCAAGCGCGTCATTGATCGCGATGGGGGCGTCTGAGAATTCACGTGGGCCAAGACCGCCGGGCGCAAAGCCGCGAAATAGGCCGGAACCAAGGAAAAAACGATCCGTGACGCGGCTTGAACTGCCACTGGTGAAATTCAGTGCACCGCCTTCAAGAGTCGCTGTGACTTTGAAGTTTTCATTGCTTACATAGGTTTCACCGCCAAGTTTTACATTCGTGCGGACAAAACGCGTGTCACCGGTCAGGTCAAAATCTTGTGATAGGCGTACGAACATTCCGGCTTTCGGGTCCAACCCTGTCCGCCGGTTGTCAAAAGAATAGGTGTAGCCCAAGCCAAGCGTTTTGCGGCGGCCCTCTTCCGCTTCTCCTTTAATAACTTTTGAATTTGCGGTCACACCCGAGAGCTCTTCAGTTTCGTAAAAGAACTTGGGTGTAAAAAATCCAGACTCGCTGACAGGGAATCCCAAAGCTGTATCAAATCTAATGGCACGGGTATCATACCGGGCGTTGCTCTTACTTGTACCTTCGTAATCAAAACCAAAACTCAAACTAACGTCCCGATTGTAGAGCGACGGTTCTTTGAAAGCAAAATTGAAAGAGCGGGTGCTTGAAGTGGTATTAATGCCGAAACTGGTAGTTTGCCCCCGGCCCAAAAAATTTGCTTCCGAGAAGCTGGCCATCAATCCGACCCCATTGGCAGAATTATAATTGGCCCCGAATTTCAAGTTGCCGGTCGGCTTCTCAGTCACCGAAACTTCAACGATCCTTTGATTGGGTGCAGACCCCTCCCGGGTGGTTACGTCAGAGTTTGCGAAGAACCCCAGCGCGCGAATCCGTTCAGCGCTGGCGCGAATTTCACGGGGGTTTAACGCATCTCCCTCAACGANTTTGAACTGCCGGCGGATCACCCTATCAAGCGTGGTCGTATTGCCCGCAATATCAATCCGCTCAACAAAAACTCGCGGACCGCGAGACAGGTTGAAATCAATATCCANGGCCCGGCCTTCATTGTTGCGGGTCACACGTGGCTCAACACGCACGAAATCAAGCCCCANTTCTAGAGCTCGGCGCTCCATCCGGGTGATGGTATTTTCGACCAGGGCCGGAGAGTAGATATCCCCCTGCTCGGTTTTAATCGCGTTTTCAAAATCCCCCGTATCCACGTCTTCAAGGTCTGACGTTGTGGTGATCTTGCCAAAAAAGAATTGCGGCCCCTCTTGAACGAAGAAGGTGAGAAAGAAGGAATCTTTGGTTTTCGACAGCTCTGAGGTCACAGCTTGCACTTGAAAATCAATATAGCCACGCGAGTTATAAAAATCAGTCAGAACTTGCTTGTCGAATTCTACCCGATCCTCAACATAGGTGTCGCGCTGTACGAATATCCGCAGCAGACCGGCTTGTTTGGTGTTCAAAACACGGCGCAGCCGCCGATCGGAGAACGTCCGATTGCCCACAAAGGACAGACGTTCAATCTCCACAACACCACCCTCCGCAATCTCAAAAATCACATCAACACGGTTGTCCGATCGCCGAATGATCCGCGGTTCGACAGAGGCGGCTATGCGGCCTTGATTGGCATAGGCCTCAGCGATGGCATTGGCATCATCGCGCACTTGGCTGACCGAATAGATCCGACGGGATTGCGAGCGCACCAAAGCGCTCAACTGTTTTTCGCCAAGCCGGTCATTGCCTTCAAACACAACTTCATTGACCGTCGGAAATTCAACGACAGTGACCTTGAGCTTGTTGCCTTGCACCTCTGCCGTCACGGTTTCAAACAGGTTTGAATCGCGCACGCGCTGCACCGCGTCATTAACCTCACCAATCGCCAAAACGGCCGGGGTCTCGATCTCTGTGTAGCTGCGGATGGTTTCTGTCTCGATCCGCCGATTACCGTCGACTATAATTTCAGTAATTTCAAAATCATTTGCCTGCGCCGCCTGCACCATCCAGACGCAAGAGATCATCATGACACCAAAGGCGCGGATCAAAACGGTTGCCCGTGCCGCATGAGCTCCAAAAAGTTCCATCACAAATGTCCCTGTTGTGGCTTAGTTAATATTTCGCGAACTTATCGCCTCGCCGGCACTGTGTCAAAAAAAACTACGTGCCAATCACCGCATTTTCCGGGCTTTTCCGCCACAGTGTCAGGTTACGGGCACATGAAATTCATGACCACAGCGAAGGCTGTCAGCGACAAAACCAAAAACAGCCCGATGGTCATCAAAATCTGCAGAGCAGAATCACTTGGCTTGCGCCCCGTGATCGCTTCATAAGCGCAAAATAGCAAATGCCCGCCATCCAAGACCGGGATGGGAAAGAGGTTCATCAAGCCAACCGCGGTCGACAATCCTGCGATCAAAGCAACAAAGGGCATCGCCCCCTGACGCGCCATCTGCCCAGCCGTCTCGGCAATCGCCACCGGACCGGAAATATTGCAGGCGCTGATCGAGCCAAGAACCATTTGCTTTAAACCTGCAAGAGACAGGGTAATGATCGACCAGGTGCGCTCAGCGGCCGCGCGGATCGCCACGCCAAAGGGCAATGGATCCGTACCCGGCTCAAAGAACGTCCCACCAGAAATGCCCACCAATCTCCGGTTTACAAATTCACCATTAGCGCTTGGAATCGCGACCGATTTTGCAGTGAGGCGCACATCAAATTCTGTGCCGGCGCGCCACACTGAAAATCCCATTTCATCTCCATCGGCCTCTGCCACGGTCTGTTGCAGTTGAGAAAACCCGTTAATGGCCCTTCCATCGATCCGCAAAATCACGTCACCGGCTTGCAACCCCGCCTCAATCGCCGCAGAGCGCGGCTGGACCTGCGCCACCAATGCCGGGAAAGGTACGGGCCCCAGCACAGAGCTGCGCCGCCCGTCACGCATCACCGTGTAGCGCACGGGGGGCACGAGTGCCTGACCGATCGTCGCAAATTCTTCGTAACTGCGCACGTCTTGCCCCTCAACGGCCAAGATTTCATCTCCGATCTGCAGGCCCATTTCCCCCGGAACCGGGGTCAATTGCGCGATCTTCAAACTGCCATCATATTGGCCATGCCACATGAACAACCCACAATAGAGCGCTATTGATAGGATAAAATTGAACACAGGCCCGGCCGCTGAGGTCGCCGCGCGCGCCCAAATGGGCGCCCCATGCATGGTTTTGCGCCGTTCTTCAGCACTCAGCTTTGGCAAAAGCGCAGCATCTGGCGCGCTGGCGGCACTGGCATCTCCCTTGAAGCGGACAAATCCGCCAAACGGCAGCGCTGCAAATTGCCACCGCGTGCCATGCCGGTCCACACGCGAAAGGAGCACGGCGCCAAATCCCACCGAGAAGACCTCCGCATGGATACCGCACCAACGTCCGACGATGTAATGACCATATTCATGCACCGCGACGATGACCGATAGAGCGATGACAAAAAAGAAGATCATCCAAATAAATCCGCCAAAAGAGGCAGAGAGTGCAGCGATATCAAACATCTATTGTCCGGGCCCTTTCGCGCGTGGCTTGATCGGCCTGCAAAACATCCGTTAAATCACGAGGCGCGCCGCGCAGCAGCTCCGCGCGATCCATCGCGTGCAACGCCTTTTCAACCAGTATCGCCATATCCAAAAATCCAATATCCCCTGCAATAAAACGATCTAAGGCCACTTCCTTAGCCGCATTGAACGCAGCGCCCCACAGATTGCCCCGCCGCATCACCTCGCGCGCCAAACTTAGAGCCGGATAGCGCCCCTCATCGGCAGCATAGAAGCGAAACTGGCCGATCTGCGTAAGATCCAAGCGTGCGACATCTAACGGGCGGCGCTCGGGATAGTGAAGCGCAAAGCCGATGGCGTGGCGCATATCTGGCGGCCCCACATGGGCCATCATCCCGCCGTCTTGAAACCCAACCATCGCATGGATCAGGCTTTCGGGATGAATAATCGTCTCGATCTGTGCCTCATGAACTCCAAAAAACTCTTTGGTCTCAATCAATTCCATGGCTTTGTTAAACATAGAGGCGCTGTCAATGGTGATCCGTTGCCCCATGGACCAATTGGGATGGGTTTGCGCCTGCGCCGGGGTGGCCTTGGCGAGATCCGCCTGGGGCCAATCGCGAAAGGCCCCGCCGCTGGCGGTAATGATGATGCGCTCAACGGTCGAAATATCTTCCCCTATTAAGGCTTGAAACACCGCGGAATGCTCACTGTCCACCGGTAAAATGGTCGCCCCATGACGCCGGGCCTCTGCCATCAAAATAGGACCTGCGGCCACAAGAGATTCTTTATTGGCCAGGGCCAAGGTCGTGCCTTGCTGCACCGCATGTAAACTGGGCGTTAGCCCCGCCACGCCCACAATACACGACATGATCCAATCGGCCGGCCGCTCAGCCGCTCGGGCGATTGCCTCAGCCCCCGCCTCTACCGCCACGCCAGATCCCGCCATAGCCGCCTGCAGCTCTGGCAAAAGATCGGCAAAGGCTGTGACAACCACTTCGGGGGAGAACTCAAGCGCGTCTTTGGCCAGCTGCGCAATGTTGCGGCCGCCGCTCAGGGCCACCACCTGATAGGCCGCTGGATCGCACCGCAAGAGATCCAACGTATTTTGGCCAATGGACCCGGTCGCGCCAAAGATTGAAACCCTGCGCATCACGATAAAAACAACGCGGTAATCAGGCCGAAAGCGGCGGCCCCACCGATAAATCCATCAAGGCGATCTAAAAAACCACCGTGCCCAGGAATGAGTTGTGAGCTGTCTTTGACGCCCATGCGGCGTTTCACCCAGCTTTCTGCAATGTCACCCATCTGCGCACCAAAGGCCACGGTGATCGCAGCCGGAACGGACCACCAAGCCCCTGTATGCTGCATGAGATACAGCCCAAAAAGACCAGCCAGCGCCCATCCTGCCACTGTGCCGCTCCAGGTTTTTTTCGGGCTGATCGCGGGCCAGAACTTGGGCCCACCCATCAAGCGCCCAGCGATATAACCGCCAATATCCGATAGAATGACCACGGCTGCTAAGATCGCAATGCCAATGGAACCAAAGGTTAATGCCAAAAACCAAAAAGACAGCATCCCAAGCGTCACGAGCGCGCCATAGCCGATATAAACCATCCGATTATGCGCGATAAACGCCGCTCCAAGCATGATCGGAAGCAATCCTGCCGCGGCTGCTATAGGCAAACTCTGCGTCAAAATCATGTGCTGGACTGCCATGGGCAACCATCCCACGGCGGCCACAACGGTCACCGCCAACAGACGGCGGCCGCTGAGGCCAAACATGCGCGCCAATTCCCATTGCATGGCCACCACCGCAACCAGGCCAAGCGCTAAAACCCCTAGGCGTCCCACATAGAGGGATGCAGAAAAAATAAGAAGCAATACAATCGCCGAGGCCAAGCGCAAAGGCAGATCTGCCCATCGGTCCTGTGTCATGCGGGAATTGCTCCGAAGCGGCGCTCGCGCGATCCAAAATTGACCAGCAATTTTGTAAATTCGCCAGCACTAAAATCAGGCCAAAGCGTGTCGATAAACTCATATTCCGCATAGGCGGACTGCCACAGAAGAAAATTGGAAATGCGCGCTTCGCCGCTGGTGCGGATCACCAAATCGGGATCAGGCAGTGAATGCGTATCCAAATACCGCGCCAAGACCTCCGCCGTCACCTCTTTTGCGGCCAGCTTGCCGCGCTCCACATCCCCCGCCATGCGCTGCGCCGCGCGCGTCACCTCATCGCGGCCCCCATAGTTGAGCGCGATGGTCAGGTGCACTTTGGCGTTCTGAGCCGTCAATGCCTCAAGCTCGTCCATCAGTCTGATCAGCGTTTTATCGAGCCGCAAGCGATCCCCGATGAAGCGAACCCGCACGCCCTCATTCACCAAATCCTGGGCCTCACGCAATATGTAACGCTTGAACATGCGCATTAAGCCGCCAACTTCAACCTGGGTGCGCTTCCAGTTTTCTGTTGAAAAGGCAAATATTGTCACGATGCTTCACACCAACACTGGGACAGGCTTGGACGATTTCACGAATTCTTTTGGCCCCCTCGTGGTGGCCGGCCAACCGCGGAAGGCCGCGTTGCTGCGCCCAACGGCCATTTCCATCCATGATAATCGCAACATGTTCCGCGGATTGTCCCATCAATTCAAGTCCACTCTAAACCATCATGATTTCGGCTTGTTTGGTCTCCAATGCGGCATCGACCAATTTGATCTGCGCATCGGTCAGGGCCTGCACCTCTGTTTCCCAAAGTTTTTGGTCATCTTCAGACATGCCAGCGGACTTGGCCTTTTTGATCTGATCCATGCCGTCCCGGCGGATATTGCGCACAGACACACGGCAGTTCTCCGCGTAGCCCGCGGCCACTTTTGTCAACTCCCGGCGCCGTTCTTCGTTGAGTTCGGGGATGGGCAGCATGATGATGGTGCCATTGGTTTGAGGGTTGATTCCCAGACCGCTTTCACGAATGGCTTTCTCGACTTTGCCCACCAGTGTTTTGTCCCAGACATTGACCGTCACCATCCGCGATTCCGGTACATTCACTGTGCCGACTTGGTTGATGGGAGTCATCTGCCCGTAAGCGTCCACCATCACCGGATCGAGAATAGATCCGCTGGCCCGCCCGGTGCGCAAAGAGGCAAATTCGGTTTTCAAAGAGACCATGGCCCCGTCCATGCGACGTTGCAGGTCATCAATATCAATATCTAATGGGTCATCCGACATGATTTTTCTTTCTTGAGTTGGTTAACCGTGGACCTTGGTATATGTTCCGTTGCCCGACAAAATCCCCCTGAACCCGCCGGGCTCATCTAGGGAGAATACAATGATCGGTAAATTATTGTCACGCGCCAAAGCGATCGCTGACGCATCCATGACCTTCAGGCGCTTTTGCAACACCTCATCATAGGTCACCGCGTCATAACGCACCGCATCGCTGTGTTGCTTGGGATCCTTATCATATATGCCATCAACCTGCGTGCCTTTGAAAATCGCCTCGCAGGCCATTTCACTGGCCCGCAATGTGGCTGCGGTATCTGTGGTGAAATAGGGATTGCCGGTGCCCGCTGCAAAAATCACCACCCTCTTTTTCTCCAAATGACGTACGGCGCGGCGGCGGATGTAGGGTTCACAGACCTGATCCATTGGTATGGCAGAGACAACTCGGGTATGAACGCCCTGCTCTTCCAGAGAGCTTTGCATCGCCAGCGCGTTCATAACGGTGGCCAACATGCCCATGTAATCGGCGGTGGTGCGCTCCATGCCCTGAGCAGAGCCCTGCAGACCTCGAAAGATATTACCGCCACCGATGACCATGCAAATCTCGGCCCCAAGATCATGAACCGTTTTGACCTCAGCGGCGATCCGCTCCACAGTTGGGGGATGAAGACCGTAGCCTTGGTCTCCCATCAGGGCTTCTCCAGAAATTTTTAATAGAACACGTTTGAATTGACCTTGGGAACCGGAAGTTTGGTGCATTGTGCCCTCATGCTATTTTGGCCTAAGATGTCGCAAAAATCGACCAAGAGCAACGGCGTGTGACAGAGCAAATGAAAAAAAGCGGAAAAATGCAATAAATGGTGAATAAATCTTTGCTCTCAACGCTGGGCGAAACCCGCCCCGTTCTGATTGCCGGGGCAACTGCAAGTGGAAAATCCGCCCTCGCGCTCCAAATCGCAGAACAATTGGGCGGCGTCATCGTCAATGCGGATGCTTTGCAGGTCTACAGCGGTTGGCGCATTCTCACCGCGCGCCCTTCGGCCAAGGAAGAAAGCCGCGCACCGCACGCTTTATATGGGCATGTGGCCAATCACGAAAGCTATTCTGTGGGCGATTGGTTGCGCGACATCGGCCCGATCTTGAGTGCAGGCAAACGCCCGATCATTGTGGGCGGCACGGGTCTATACTTTCGCGCGCTGACAGAAGGGCTGGCAGATATCCCCCCCATTCCGGCCAATATTCGCGCTCAATCGGCGGGCCTTCTGTCTCAGGGCGGATTGCAGCCGATGCTGGAGGATTTAGATGATGAAACGCGCGCGCAGATTGATGTGCAAAACCCGATGCGGGTTGCGCGGGCTTGGGAGGTTTTGCAGGCCACCGGCCAGTCTATTCGGAGCTGGCAGGCACGGACCCCGCCGCCGCTGCTGCCTCTGGAGGCCTGTCATGCGCTGCATTTAACCAGCCCGGTGGATTGGCTCAACGACAGGCTGAAGCGACGCTTCGATATTATGATCGCAGAGGGTGCATTGGAAGAAGCGCGCNGCAATTTNGANNTTTGGGACTCCAAATGGCAATCCTCACAGGCCATTGGCGCCCCTGAGTTGATCGCTCACCTNCAGGGGCAGTTCACTTTGGATGAAGCCAAGAGCCGCGCTGTGACCGCCTCAAGCCAATTCGCCAAACGCCAAAGAACATGGTTTCGCAAGCGCATGGTCGCCTGGCAAACCGTCGCGGCCGAGCAGCTGTAACGCGCAATGTCGCAAATAGACCATTGCGACGAAGCCGACACACCAAAATCGCAGCACTTCCCAATCCTTTCAGCCATCAAAACAGGAAACCTAGCCGGCAAAAAGCCATGTCTTCTCTAATTTAACAGCGCATTACGAAAAAATTAGCCCCTGAAGTTTCGCCGAATGTCAAGGCAAAGGTCGCGGTTAAAACGTCGGTTTTGCGCTATTTTCCGCAATATTTTACATTGACCTATGGCCCAATATGCGCATGAATAGGCGATAGTCAGTTTGCGTTGAGAAGGTCGCATCAGCGGCCCAGAGCACAATCTGTTATGACGTACGGTGTCACAGGGAGAAACACATGACCCAAAAAAACAATTTCATGCATCCAGCCGCAAAGATGTACGCGCAAGAAGTGAAGGACGGCAAGCTTGACCGTCGTGAATTCTTGTCGCGCGCAACGGCCTTGGGTGTAACAACCGTTGCAGCTTACGGCTTGCTAGGCCTCGACACTCCGGCCCAAGCGGGAGGCCACGCAAAAAAAGGCGGTACGATCCGGATGCAAATGGATGTNAAAGCATTCAAAGATCCGCGCACCCATGACTGGACGCAGATTTCGATCGTGTCAGCCGGTTGGCTTGAGTATCTTGTNGAGTACAACAGCGACGGATCCTTTGAGCCAATGCTGCTGACCAGCTGGGAAGCCAATGCGAACGCCACACAATACACTTTGAAGGTGCGTGAAGGCGTAAAGTGGAACAATGGCGACGATTTCACCGCAGAAGATGTTGCACGCAACATCATCGGCTGGTGTGACAAGAGCCTTGAAGGCAACTCCATGGCCGGCCGCATGGCATCCTTGGTGGATGCAGACACGGGCAAAGCTCGCGAAGGCGCAGTTGTGGTAGTAGACCAAAACACCGTTCAGCTGAACCTTTTGCAGCCAGACATTACTATTGTGCCCGGCATGGCAGACTACCCTGCACAAATCGTACATAAGTCCTTCACCGTTGAGACAGCTCTGTCAAACCCAGTCGGCACAGGCTTCATGCTGCCTGACGAATGGGAAGTTGGCGTGAAAGCCTCTATTGTCCGCAATGAGGGCTTTGAGTGGTGGGGCTATGCCGCGGGTAAAGGCGGTCACCTTGATCGGATTGAATTCATTGACTATGGCTCCGATCCTGCGACCCACATGGCAGGCTTTGAATCAGAAGAGTTTGACCTGAACTGGGAAACCACAGGTGAATTCGTTGAGTTATTTGATGCGCTCGGCCTTGTAAAATCACAGGTGGCTTCTGGAGCGACCATCGTTGTGCGTCCAAACCAAGATCACGCGCCGTACGACAACAAAATGGTGCGCCAGGCCTTGGCCATGGCTGTGGATAATGAAGTCATTAATGAGCTGGGCAACGCCAGTCTCGGCGTTGCGGCAGACAACTGTCACGTAGGTCCTATTCACCCAGAGCATGACCCATCAGTCACACGGATGCCCTACGATCCAGCCAAAGCCAAAGAGCTCATGGATGCATCGGGCCATGCCGATTTTGAGCACGAACTGCGCTCGCTCGACACAGGCTTCTGGAAAGACACCTGTGATGCGGTCGCCGCACAGTTGCGTGATGCAGGGATCAAAGTGAAACGGACTTTGATGCCAGGTAGCACATTCTGGAACGACTGGGCAAAATTTCCTTACTCAGCCACAAACTGGAACCACCGTCCATTGGG
>JGI26080J50196_1001426_pt1 | contig 10395 bp, 9 predicted proteins | sample SaaInl0LU_22_DNA_FD_50196 | JGI IMG/M metagenome (IMG submission 50196)
ATAAGGGATGTTTAGCGGGCGTGGTGGAATTGGTAGACACGCTAGACTTAGGATCTAGTGCCGCGAGGTGTGGGAGTTCGAGTCTCCCCGCCCGCACAAAAAGTCGAAGAGAAATCTTCGGCTTTTGTTATTTAATAAGTTGGTAACTCTCANTTCAGCTTCAAGATAGGTGTTACATTATGTTTTTGGAATAGATTTTTNTTAAACTAATTGAGTACAGTGTTTCAGAAAAGTAAGTGTTAAAAGAATTATGTTTATTTAAGCGCCAGAAAGTGCAGGATAGATATTTTATTTTAATACGTTTAATTTGAAGNCAGGAGTTCTTTTAGTAGTCTGCAAAAGGTATTCTTTACTANCAAAACTCTNATAAATATTTCTATGATTGCTCAGAAAGTTTTTCTTAAAGATATTAATGGTAATAATATTCCAAAATATCTTAAAATTGTTAATGCATTTAAGGATTCCATTAATACAAATACCTTTGTATCTGGAGACAGTATACCCTCTATAAATGAGTTTAGCAAAAATTATAGAGTTTCAAGAGATACTGTTTTTAAGGCGTATACTTTACTGAAACAACAGGGCTACATTAAAGCTACCCCAAATAAAGGCTATTATGTATGTGAAGGTAGAAAAAAAATTCTATTGCTAATTAGCACGTTCAAAGCTTATAAAGAAGTGTTTTATCACGCATTCATGAGTGCCTTGCCAGAAAATGTCATCGTTGATTTGCAATTTCATCATTACAAAATAAAAAACTTTAAATCAATGTTAAATGCAGATGATTGTATTTATTATAAGTACATTGTTATGGGTTTTAATCATCCAGATGTCTTTGATATTCTCTCGAAAATTGATAGTAATAAATTATTATTAATTGATTCAAAACCAGCGTTCAAAAACGTAAAAAATTATGTCTTTCAAGATTTTGGACAGGCTTTTTATTCGTGTTTAGAAAAAGCATTACATTTGTTCAAGAAGTACGAGGTTTTAGATTTTGTTTACCCCGAATTTACGCATCATCCGCCTGAAAGTATAGAGTTTTTTAAGAAGTTTTGCAATAACTATAACTTCAAGTGTACAATTTCTAATAACTCCAAAAAATTTGAAGTTAAGAAAAACACAGCCTACATTACTGTAAATGATAGGATGTTACATGAAATCTTAAATCAATGTTCTAAATCTAATTTTGAACTAGGAAAAGAGGTTGGTGTTTTGTCTTATAATGATACCCCTCTAAAAAAATTCACTTATAAGGGTGTTTCAGTAATTTCAATTGATTTTAAGGAATTTGGGGCTAAGGTTGCTGGATTTATAAATTCTAGTCAAACTCTTAAAATACATCTAGAAACCAAACTTATAATAAGAGATTCGCTTTAGGATTATATTTTAATCGTTAAAAAAACTTTTTAGAGAGTAATAGTTAAATTGATTTTAAGATATTATTTTTTTATCAATAGAAATTTGCATTGTTTTCAGGACAGAGCAGGACAGCATAAGTTCTCTTATTTCCTATATTTGATTAATAAATTTTGGGGATTTAAAATACAATAAATTAAATATATAAAAATGAGTAAAACTATTGTAGTAACTGGAGCTGGAGGAGTGCTTTGTAGTACCTTGGCAGAAGCTTTAGCTAAACAAGGACACAAAATAGCTCTATTAGATTTAAATGAAGAGGCTGCAGTAAAGGTAGCTGATAAAATTAACGAAACAGGGGGTATAGCAATAGGAGTAAAGGCCAATGTTTTAGAGAGAGATTCACTCATTTTAGCTAAAGATGAAGTTAAGAAAGCATTCGGTAAATGTGATATTCTTATAAATGGTGCAGGAGGAAATCATCCCTTAGGAACCACAAGCAACCCATTCTTAGAAGTTGAAGATTTGCTTGATAAAACCGAGGGATTCAAAACTTTTTTTGACTTAGATCCATCAGGTATTCAATTTGTGTTTAATTTGAATTTTATTGGAACTTTATTGCCTACACAAATTTTTGCTGAAGATATGGTTGGAAGAGAAGGTTGTAGTATTTTAAATATATCTTCAATGAATGCCTTTACGCCATTGACAAAAATACCGGCATACAGTGGTGCTAAAGCTGCAGTGTCAAATTTCACTCAGTGGCTAGCAGTTCACTTTTCTAAGGTAGGAATTCGTGTTAATGCCTTAGCTCCAGGGTTTTTCTTAACAGAACAGAATAGAACCTTGCTTACGAATAGTGATGGTAGTTTAACAACTCGCGGTAATCAAATTATTGAACAGACACCTATGGGTAAATTTGGAGAACCAGAACATTTAGTTGGTACAACATTGTGGTTGTGTGGTGAAGGCGCATCTTTTATTACAGGAGTCGTAATACCTATTGATGGAGGGTTTAGTGCTTACAGTGGGGTTTAAATAAATAAACAAAAAAAATAGTGACAACAGAAGCTATTAATTGGGGAATCATAGGTTGTGGAGATGTTGCCGAAGTAAAAAGCGGACCAGCATTTCATAACTGTAGGGACTCTAAATTATTGGCTGTAATGCGAAGAAATGGCGATTTAGCCAAGGACTTTGCAGAAAGGCATCAAGTGCCGCTGTGGTATGATGACGCAGATAAGCTTCTAGAAAATACTGATATTAATGCAGTTTACATAGCAACTCCACCATCTACTCATCTTGAATTTGCTTTAAAAGCCTTGAGATCAGGAAAAGATGTATATCTAGAAAAACCAATGGTGCTTTCAAATAAGGAAGCTTCAGTGCTTAAAAATGCAGTTAATAAAAGCAAACAAAAATTAGTAATGGCTCATTATAGAAGGTTTTTGCCGATATATCTAAAGGTTAAAGATTTGGTTGATGAAAATGCAATCGGAGCTATAAAATTTATTGACCTAAGATTCTTGCAGCCTTTCAATTTTAATTCTAATGCCACGTGGCGATTAGATAAAAAAGTCTCAGGTGGCGGTTATTTTCATGATATAGCTCCGCATCAAATAGATTTGATTTATCATCTTTGTGGTGAATATATTTCAGCAAAAGGGATCGCTGTAAATCAATCAAAAATAAATAAGGTTGATGATACTGTTAATGGTATTATTAATTTTAAAAACTGTATTCAGTTTAGAGGTATGTGGTCTTTTGCTATTCCAGAGTATTTAGAAGAAGATCGCTGCGTAATTTATGGAGAACATGGTACTATTGAATTTTCGTTTTATGAAGAAAATTTAATGCTTAATTCTAAAGGAAAACAGAAGAGTTTTGAATTTAAAAACCCAATTAATATCCAAGANCCTATGATCCAAGAGACGGTTAATTATTTTTTAGGAAAAAGAAATAACCCCTGCCCCGTGGAAGATGGGGAGTTAGTAGTTAATATAATGGAAGAATTTACAAAAGAATAATATAATAAATGGAGCAAACTTGGAGGTGGTACGGACCAAATGACCCCGTATCTTTATCAGACATAAAACAAGCTGGAGCTACAGGCGTAGTGTCAGCCTTACATCATATTCCTAACGGAGAAGTTTGGACAATTGATGAGATTCAAAAACGAAAAGAAATTATTCAACAAGCCGGTTTAACATGGAGTGTAGTCGAAAGCATTCCTGTTCATGAAAATATAAAAACACGCTCAGGTAAATTTGAAACGTATATTGAACGCTACAAGAAAAGCATAGAAAACTTAGCTAAATGCGATGTAAATATTGTATGCTACAATTTTATGCCAGTTTTAGATTGGACACGAACTAATTTAAATTTTGAAGTTGAAGATGGTTCTAAAGCATTGCGTTTTGATGTTATTGCTTTTGCTGCTTTTGAATTATTTTTGTTAAAACGACCAGGAGCTGAAGATAGCTATAATGATACTCAAAAAGAAGCTGCCAAAGCATATTTTAATAGAATTACCGAAGAACAAAAACAAGAACTTGTCAATAACATTATAGCAGGTTTGCCAGGAGCTGAAGAAGGCTACACGCTAGAACAATTTCAAACTATTTTAGATACTTATGCGGGTATAAATGCACAAACATTAAAAGAAAATTTGGTGTTATTTTTAAAAGAAATTATNCCTGTAGCTTCTAAAAACAAAGTGTTAATGTGTATTCATCCTGATGATCCACCTTATCCAATATTAGGATTGCCAAGAGTGGTAAGTACTGAGGAAGATTACGCGTATTTGTTTGATAATGTTCCGGATAGAGCTAATGGGATTACATTCTGTACAGGCTCTTTAGGGGTAAGAGCAGATAATAATTTGGTGCAAATATTTAGACGTTTTGCTGATCGTGCGCATTTCCTTCATTTAAGAAGTACAAAGCGAGATGATCAAGGCAATTTCTACGAAGCTAATCACCTAGATGGCGATGTAGATATGTATAGCATTGTAAAAGAGGTTCTTGTAGAAGAAAAAAGAAGACAAACAGAAGGAAGAGCAGACTATGCTATCCCAGTACGACCAGATCATGGGCATCAAATGCTCGATGATTTAAATAAAAAAACCAATCCAGGATACTCGGGTATTGGAAGATTACGTGGTTTAGCAGAATTAAGAGGTTTAGAATACGGTTTAAAACAAATTTTTAATTAAAAAAGCATTAGATAATTATGAATACAAATTATGAAACGCGTTACGCATCAAGTCCAAAAGGCGTAAAACAATACGACACAACACAATTAAGAGAAGAATTTTTAATTGAAAATTTGTTTGAAGCCGATACAATCAATCTAGTCTATTCACATTATGACAGATTTATAACAGGCGGTGCTATGCCATTTTCTAAATCCATTGAATTAGAAACTATAAGCCCTTTAAAATCCACATCCTTTTTGGAACGAAGAGAACTGGGTATAATAAATATAGGCGAGTCAGGTACTGTTTCTGTCGATGGCGAAGATTATGTTTTAAATCATAGAGAAGCATTATACGTTGGACAAGGTAATAAAAAAGTAGTTTTTTCAAGTGCATCCGAAAAAAATCCAGCTAAGTTTTATCTAAATTCTACACCTGCACATAAAGCATATCCTACAAAAAAAATTGGAACAAATGATGTCGAAGTTATAGAGTTAGGAGCACCAGAAACAGCAAACGCTCGAACATTAAGAAAGTATATTGTGAATAGCGTTGTTGATGTTTGTCAATTACAAATGGGAATGACAACTCTAAAATCTGGAAGCAGTTGGAATACGATGCCAGCTCACGTTCACGACCGTAGAATGGAAGTCTATTTCTATTTTGAAGTTCCAGAAGATCAAGCCGTATGCCACTTTATGGGGCAACCTCAAGAAACGCGACACATTTGGATGCAAAATAATCAAGCTGTTATTTCTCCACCATGGTCCATTCATTCTGGTTCAGGTACTGCAAGTTATTCTTTTATATGGGGAATGGCAGGTGAAAACCTAGATTACGGAGATATGGATGTAGCTAAAATAACTGAATTAAGATAAGCTTATGAGTATATCATTATTCGATATAAAAGGTAAAAATGCTTTAATAACTGGTAGCACACACGGCTTGGGCATGGCTATGGCAAGAGGTTTAGGATTAGCAGGAGCAACAATTATTGTGAATGGTAATTCTTCTCAAGAAAAGATAGACAAGGCACTTGAACACTATAAAAGAGAAGGTATAAACGCCGTTGGTTATAAATTTAACGTAACAGACGAGGCAGAAGTCATTGCTGCTATTTCAAAAATAGAAGCTGAAGTTGGTCAAATCGATATTTTAATAAATAATGCTGGTATTATAAAACGTACGCCGCTTATTGAGATGGAAGTTGAAGATTTTAAGCAAGTCATTGATGTCGATTTGGTAAGCCCATTTATAGTGTCTAAACATGTTGTTCCTGCGATGATTAAACGTAAAGCAGGAAAAGTGATTAACATATGCTCTATGATGAGTGAGTTAGGTCGAAATAGCGTCGGTGCTTATGCAGCTGCAAAAGGTGGTTTAAAAATGTTAACGCAGAATATGGCAACTGAATGGGCAAAATATAACATTCAAGTTAATGGTATTGGTCCAGGGTACTTTGCAACATCTCAAACGGCACCTATTAGAGTAGATGGGCATCCTTTTAATGATTTTATAGTCAATAGAACACCCGCTGCCAAGTGGGGAGACCCAAATGATTTAGCAGGAGCAGCTATCTTTTTGTCGTCAAAAGCAAGTGATTTTGTTAACGGACATGTTGTGTATGTTGATGGCGGAATTTTAGCAACTATAGGAAAACCATCAAACGAAGATTAATTATGAAAATAGCAACTTTATTTTCAATGGTTGTAGCCTTTTTAAGTCTTTTAGGTTGTGATATAGCACACAACCATATCATCACAGTTAAAAACACTTTAGATGTAGCGCGTTCATTTGAGACAGTTGAAATCAATAAAGCAGATTTAAAACTTAACCAAGATGAAGACTTTGAACGTTTTTTAGTTAAGGACTTAAAAACCAACAAAATCATAATATCTCAATTTGTAGATAACAATCAAGATGGTAAGGCTGAGGTGTTATTATTTCAACCAAAAATAGAAGCTAATGCAATACGTCAATTTGCATTAGTGTTAGTCGATGCCTCTGAAATGCCAGAACCATTAGACTATTGTTACTCAAGATTTGTTCCAGAAAGAACAGATGATTATGCTTGGGAAAATAATAAAGTTGGGTTCAGAACTTTTGGTCCTACTGCTGAAAAAATGATAGAAAACAAAGTAAAGGGAGGTACACTCTCTAGCGGAATTGATGCGTGGCTAAAACGTGTAGAATATCCAATAATCAATAAATGGTATCAAAAAGCTGAGACCGAAAAGGGCGCTTATCATAAAGATTCAGGCGAAGGCTTAGATAATTTTCATGTAGGTGTTTCTCGGGGTGTGGGCGGTATTGCTGTAAAAGTAGATTCTACATATTATAAATCTAGAAATTTCACTAAATGGAAAACAATTACAACAGGACCACTAAGAACTAGTTTTGTTTTAGAATATGCAGATTGGAATGCTAATGGAAAAATCATTTCAGAAGTCAAACGAATATCTTTAGATTATGGAAATAATTTATCTCGATTTGAAATTGAAATTTCAGGAACAGATGCGTTTTCAATTGGGTTAACTTTGCATGAAAAAGATGGAGAAGATACCCAAAATCAGTCTTCAGGTTGGGTGTCGTATTGGCAACCTCATGGAGATTCTGAATTAGGAACAGCTATTGTGGTTCCTAACCAAAATATGATTGCCTCAACCTTATTTGACACCCATTAAAAGACGAAAGTAATTTGTTTTCAGAAGTTAGAGTGAACAATAATAAAGCTATTTATTATGCTGGATTTGGTTGGAAAAAAGCAGGCGAATTCACTTCAAAGGAAACCTGGAATACGTATTTAGAAGACTTTTCAAAAAAAATAAATAATCCATTAAGCGTTTCGTTAAACTAGTTTTTCCTATGAACACAACTAACTTTATTTCCGATAATTTTTTACTTCAATCTGATGTTGCTGAAAAACTGTATCACGGCTATGCTAAGGATTTACCAATTATTGATTATCACAATCATTTATCACCTCAATTAATAGCAGAAAATCAACCAATAAAAAATATAACTGAAGCATGGCTAGAAAGCGACCATTATAAATGGAGAGCTATGAGAGCTAATGGTATTGATGAGGTTTTTATAACAAGTTCTGCAACTTCACATAAAGAGAAATTTTTCAAATGGGCAGAAACAGTGCCTTATACATTAAGAAATCCATTATTTCATTGGACACACCTAGAGCTCAAACGCTATTTTGATATTGATGAATTGCTATCCCCAAATACTGCTGAAGCCATTTATAAAAAAGCAAATAGTATTCTAGAAAATAAAACACCAGCACAGCTTTTAGAAGATTTAAAAGTAGAAGTTATTTGTACTACTGATGACCCTATTGATGATTTAAAGTTTCATCAAGAAATTGCAGAAAAAGGCTTTTATACCAAGGTTTTTCCAACATTCAGGCCAGATAATTTGTTAATGGCCAAAAAGCCATCGTATCCAGTTTACATACAGAAATTAGCTGCTTTAGTTAATTTTTCGATTCACAACCTAGAAGACTTATTAAATGCTATTCAGGAACGTATAAACTTTTTTGATAGTTTAGGATGTCGTCTTTCGGATTATGGTTTAGAAGAAATTTATGTAAACGATTTTACAGAAAAAGAAGCAAATGAAATATTCCAAAAGCGAATTTCCGGAAACGAAATTACAAAAAATGAAGCCAATGTATTTGCATCTTGTATTCTTGTGAAATTATGCGAAATGTACCATGCAAAAAACTGGACTCAACAAATGCACGTTGGAGCCATTAGAAACAATAATAGCAGATTACTCGAAAAAGTAGGTTTAGATGCTGGCGTAGATTCTATTGGAGATTTTCCCGTAGCAAAAGCGATGTCTAAATTGTTCAATTCGCTCAACTCAAACAATAAGTTAGCCAAAACAATTACATATAATCTTAATCCATCACAAAATGAAGTTTTTGCAACTATGATGGGAAATTTTCAAAGTTCTGAATATCCTGGAAAAATGCAATGGGGCTCTGGTTGGTGGTTTTTAGACCAAAAAGATGGTATGGAAAAACAAATTAATTGCTTGTCCAATATAGGTTTGTTAAGTCGCTTTGTTGGTATGTTAACCGATAGTAGGAGTTTTTTATCTTTTACAAGACACGAGTATTTTAGACGCATCCTGTGCAATATTATTGGAGAAGATGTAGAAAAAGGGTTGATACCAAACGATATCCCCTTTTTAGGTAAAATGGTTTCAGATATATCATATTATAACGCAAAAGAGTATTTTAATTTTAAATAAAGAATAATGAATAAAGTAGTAACGTTTGGAGAAATCATGTTAAGGTTAGCTCCGCAAGGGTTTTTAAGGTTTTCTCAGGCCAATAATTTTGATGCCATATATGGTGGTGGAGAGTCTAATGTCGCAGTCTCATTGGCTAACTATGGAGTTCCTGTAGATTTTGTAACTCGCTTACCTAAAAATGATATTGGTGAGTGTGCTATGATGGAAATGCGAAAACGTGGAGTTGGAGTAGATAAAATCGTGTGGGGAGGGGATCGCCTTGGTATTTATTTTTTAGAGACTGGAGCTGTGAGTCGTGGTAGTAAAGTCGTTTATGATAGAGCACACTCAGCCATTGCAGAAATAGAATCTGGTATGATTGATTGGGATGCAGTTTTTGATGGCGTTGAATGGTTTCACTGGACAGGAATTACACCAGCCATTTCACAAGGGTCTGCGGATGTTTGTTTAGAAGCAGTTAAAGCCGCTAGGGCAAAAGGAATTACCATTTCAACAGATCTAAATTACCGAGCAAAACTTTGGAAATATTGTGATGATGCCCATAGAGAAAAAGTAATGACTGAGCTTACGTCCTATTGTGATATTGTTTTAGGTAATGAGGAAGATGCAGAAATGCACTTTGGTATAAAGCCAGAAGGTATTACTGTCCAAACTCAAGGACATGATGTTAAAGCCGAGGCTTTCTTGTCTGTTTGTCAACAAATGATGGAAAAATTTCCAAGCGCCAAAAAAGTAATTACCACATTAAGAGGATCAATTTCTGCTTCTCATAATACTTGGGCCGGGGTTTTATACGACGGAACAAAAATGTACGAAACACGTCAATACCAAATTACAGATATTGTTGATAGAGTTGGTGGAGGAGATTCATTTATGGGAGGTTTAATCTATGGATTATTAAAATATCCAGAGGATGATCAGAATGCATTAGACTTTGCTGTTGCCGCATCTTGTTTAAAACATACCATAAAAGGTGATGCTAATTTAGTTACTGTAGCTGAGGTAGAAAAATTAATGGGTGGTGACGCTTCAGGAAGAGTCGCACGATAAAATAGAATTATATTATGGCACAATTTACTAGATTAGAAGTTGCACAGACAATGAAAGACACAGGAATGATTCCTTTGTTTTTTCATAATGATATTGAATTAAGTAAAAAAGTACTAAAAGCCTGTTATGATGGTGGAGCTCGTTTAATGGAATTTACCGCTCGTGGCGATTTCGCTCATGAGGTTTTTGGCGAGCTAACAAAATACGCTGTCAAAGAATTACCAGGGATGATTATGGGTGTAGGCTCTGTAACCGATGTGGCTGCGGCATCACTTTATATGGCTTTGGGTGCCAACTTTATTGTTACTCCTGTACTTAGAGAAGATATCGCTATAGCCTGCAATAGACGAAAAGTTTTGTGGTCTCCTGGCTGTGGTAGTTTAACAGAAATAGCAAGAGCAGAAGAATTGGGCTGTGAAATTGTAAAGTTGTTTCCTGGTGATATTTACGGACCACAGTTTGTAAAGGGAGTAAAAGGACCACAACCATGGACAAGTATAATGCCCACTGGAGGTGTA
>JGI26080J50196_1001428_pt1 | contig 10384 bp, 8 predicted proteins | sample SaaInl0LU_22_DNA_FD_50196 | JGI IMG/M metagenome (IMG submission 50196)
CTCCCGATGGGTTGTGCATATCGGGTTCTTCCACCTCGACATAGTAGATCCGTGTCGAAGGGTTCAGCGTAATGTCGAGCACCTCTGCGCGTTTGCGGACGACCTGTTTGTGCACTTGGCTTTCAGGCGGCACGTCAATCACGATATCGCCCTGAACCGTGGCTTGGCAGCCAAGGCGGCGACCATCAATCAAGCCGCGTTTGTCTTTGTAGCGCTGCTCAACCGCATTCCATTCGGAAAGCGCGCCTTCGGCGACTGTGACCCCGTGTTTTGAAAATTCTCCATAGCCCGGTGTGATCTGGCATTTGGAACAAATGCCACGACCGCCGCACACCGAGTCGAGATCCACGCCCAATTGCCGGGCTGCGGTGAGGATCGGTGTGCCGGTTTCGAAACGTCCACGTTTGCCTGAGGGGGTGAACAGCACCAGATGCTCTTGTGTCATGGGGAACCTTTAAAGAAAAACTTGCGCTTAACTTACTGCGCTTCAGCGAAGGGTAAAGAGCGGGAACGGCTGAAAATGGTCAATCCGCGGCAGATCGGGTTAATTCACGAGCCGGGCATCGGCATTTAGCCGACAAAAAGCCCGGGGGCTGTGCCATGATGACCCGAATGAGCATTAATCTACCCAACCCCCTTTCGGTTTACGTCAACCCATGCGATAGGAAAGCGCCAAGTGATACCTGCTCTAGGAGGACTCCCATGGAGATTCGCGAGGCTTTAACTTTTGACGATGTTTTGTTGGTACCGGCTCAGTCTTCGGTCTTGCCCTCCACGGCAGATACCCGCACGCAGGTCACAAAATCCATCCGATTGAACATTCCGCTGCTGTCATCGGCCATGGACACGGTGACAGAAGCGCGCATGGCGATTGCCATGGCGCAATCGGGCGGCATGGGGGTTATCCACCGCAATCTCGATCTGGACGAGCAAGCGCGGCAAGTCCGGCGGGTCAAACGATTTGAAAGTGGGATCGTCTATAACCCCGTCACTCTGACGCCGGAGCAAACCCTTGCTGATGCGAAAGCCTTGCAAGAACGTTACCGCGTGACCGGTTTTCCAGTGGTGCAGGATGGCCGCGTTGTCGGCATTGTGACCAACCGCGATATGCGCTTCGCCACAGATCCCAAAACACCGGTTTCCGCTATGATGTCGACTGAAAACCTTGCAATCTTGCAAGAACCAGCCGATCCGCGTGAAGCCAAGCAATTGATGGCGGCGCGGCGGATTGAAAAACTGCTTGTGACAGACAGTGCAGGCAAATTGACCGGACTGTTGACGTTAAAAGATCTTGAGCAAGCCGTCTTGAACCCAAGTGCCTGTAAGGACGACTTAGGGCGCCTACGCGTGGCTGCGGCCAGTACCGTTGGGGATGCGGGTTTTGAGCGCACGATGGCGCTGATCGAAGCGGGCGCAGATATGGTTGTGATCGACACGGCGCATGGGCACTCTGAAGGGGTGGCTTTGGCNGTGGCGCGGGCGAAGGAAGTGGCTGGAAAGACCCAAATCATCGCCGGTAATGTGGCCACNGCGGCGGCGACCACCACNTTGATTGAGGCGGGCGCNGATGCGATTAAAGTTGGTATCGGTCCAGGCTCAATCTGCACAACGCGGATGGTTGCAGGCGTGGGTGTGCCGCAATTGACGGCGATTATGGACTGCGCAAGCGCAGCCCTNCCGCATGATATTCCGGTCATTGCGGATGGCGGCATTAAGTTTTCNGGCGATTTTGCCAAAGCCATTGCGGCAGGGGCCTCATGTGCCATGGTTGGGTCTATGATTGCCGGCACCGATGAAAGCCCCGGCGAGGTCATCCTTTACCAAGGCCGTAGCTTTAAATCCTATCGCGGCATGGGCTCTCTGGGCGCAATGGCGCGCGGCTCTGCGGATCGATATTTCCAAAAAGATGCCGCCAGCGATAAGTTGGTTCCCGAGGGAATTGAAGGGCAAGTGCCCTATAAGGGCGCGGCAGGAACAGTATTGCACCAATTGGTTGGCGGTCTGCGCGCGGCCATGGGGTATACGGGATGCGCGAGCGTGGATCAGATGCGCAAAAATTGTAGCTTTGTGAAAATCACCGGCGCNGGATTGAAGGAAAGTCATGTGCATGACGTTCAAATCACCCGCGAAAGNCCGAACTATCGGGTCGGCTGATGACACCCGGCGCCCGCGTNGCGGCACAGATTGATATACTNGAGGCTATTCTATCTGGNGTGCCGGCAGAAAAGGCTCTGACCAATTGGGCGCGGGGCAATCGTTTNGCAGGGTCAAAAGATCGGGCTGCATTGCGCGATTTGGTCTTTCAAGCGCTGCGCTGCCGCCGATCAGCTGGCGCCTGGCCGGCGCCGCAATCTGCGCGCGCCTGGGCCATTGGGACGCTGCGTGCCAATGGCGAAGATCCNAATGAATTTTTTACCGGAATAGCGCATGCGCCAGCGGCATTGTGTGCTGACGATGTCACGCCGNNTCCCTCAGACCGCGATCGTTTGGATCTGCAAGATTGGGTGATCGACCTATTAACCCAGCAATATGGAGCCGAGCAAACTGCAAAGATTGGCGCGGTCCTGCGACATCGCGCACCAATTACGCTGAGGGTAAACCTACAAAAGACGACGCGAGCCCAGCTCCAGGCGGAATTGGCCAAGGCGGAGATTGAAACAGCCCCTAATTTGGCCTCTGATACGGCGCTGACCGTCTTAAGCAATCCGCGCCGCGCCGTGCTTCAACCTTGTTTTGAACAGGGTTGGTTTGAGCTGCAGGACGCGGCGTCTCAGGCCGTGGCGGATGCTATTGCACTCAATGGACGGGTTTTGGATTACTGTGCCGGGGGCGGTGGCAAGTCCTTGGCCCTGGCAGCGCGCAGCGGCTCGAAGATCTTTGCTCATGATATTTCAACCGCGCGTATGGCAGAAATAGCACCGCGGGCGGCGCGTGGTGGGCATGACATTGAGGTCATAGCGCCGCAAGATTTGGCAAAATCGGCAAAATTTGAGACTGTGGTGTGTGATTTACCCTGTTCGGGCAGCGGGGCGTGGCGCCGATCTCCGGAAGGTAAATGGAGCCTTACACCAAAGGACCTGGAGGCATTTGTGCGGCTTCAACGGGATATCATTGCCAAATCCATAACATATTTGGCGCCAAATGGATGTCTCGCTTTAATCACTTGCTCAATTTTTGAGGCCGAAAATCAAGGGCAGCGGCAATTTGTCAGCGAAAATTTCCCGGATTTAACCTTTTGCAGCACAGAGCAATATTTACCCAGTGCAATACAGGATGGGCTCTATTTGGTTATCTTTAAGAAAGGTATTTGAGCGCGGGCTTTGCTGTGGTAATTAATAATCAATTAACCAATTTTTTGTATGTGTCGCATTGGAATTTTTATCAACGAGCGCACAATTTAAATGAAAAGTATTTTAAGAATATTTGACGCCTGGCACCATTCTTTCGCCCTCATTAGCTTCTGTGTTTCCGTTGCTTTCTTAATTGTTTTAACTGGGTTTCTGCGCACAGGGCATTGGCTTTTGGTTCTCGCACTCTCGATCGTGATATGCGCGGCTGGCTTGGCTTGTTATTGGGTGGTGCGCTATCTTGCAGATTTGCGCCGCTCAGCAATATTGGCGCAAACCTATGAAAAATGTGACTATGGCGTGGTGATCAGCGGGCTGGACGGCGGGGTGACGCAGGTGAATCGCGCGGCAAAAGAGCAAGGGTTTTCCATTGAGCCCGGTTCCATTGATCGCGTGTTGCCAAAAGCTTATGGGGATCTCGCGCCAAAACTGGAAAGTTTGATGCGCCGGGCTGTCACGAAAGGTTGGGCACAAGATTGTGTGACCATCGGTGGTCAGGGCCTGACGCTTGCAGCTTGCCGGAGGTGTGGCGCATGATTTCAACAATTTGTTAACTGCGATTTCCGGTCATTGTGGTCTACTTCTGTTGCGCCATGACAAAAATGATCCTGATTTCAGTGATCTGATGCAAATCCATCAGAATGCCAATCGGGCCGCTGCGTTGATTGGTCAATTGCTGGCTTTCTCACGCAAGCAAAACCTACAGGTTAAACTGCTCAATATTCGTGAAATTATCGCTGACTTGGCGCATTTGTTGGATCGTTTGGTGGGCGAGAAAGTAAATCTCTTGCTGTACCATGGCACGAAACTTCCCATTGTGCGGGCGGACAAGCGGCAATTGGAACAGGTGTTAATGAACCTTGTGGTGAATGCGCGCGATGCAATGGTCGAGGGGGGCGATGTTGTCATCCGCACGCAATCTGAAACCTTTGACAAGGCGCAAGAGCGCGACAGTGCGGTGATCCCAGCGGGAGAGTATGTGAAGATTCAAGTGGAAGATTTTGGCTCGGGCATACCCCCCGAACACCGCCAAAAAATATTTGAACCGTTTTTCACCACAAAACGCACGGGCGAGGGGACCGGTTTGGGGCTATCGACGGTCTATGGAATTGTTAAACAGTCCAATGGGTTTATCTTTGCAGAAAGCGAGATCGGCAAGGGCACAGTTTTTGATGTGCTGATCCCGGCAGTTGATCGGCGCGCCAAACAGAAGGAACAAAAATTGATAGCCGAGGTCGTGTCACCGCCAACACAATGCGAGCAAGTTGTGCTTCTGGTGGAGGATGAGGCACCCGTGCGCGCCTTTGCATCGCGGGCGCTGCGGATCAAGGGTCTCACCGTTTATGAAGCCGATTGCGCCGAAGCCGCGTTGAAAATTCTCGAAGATAAGTCATTGAAAATCGATGTATTCGTGACCGATGTGGTGATGCTGGGGCTGGATGGGCCAACCTGGGTGCGGCTTGCGCCCATAGACCGGCCCGGCACGCGTGTCGTCTTTGTCTCGGAATATGCTGAGGATGCCTTTGACAAACAACAATCTGAAATTGAGGGCTCCGTGTTCTTGCCGAATCCCTTTTCACTTAACGATCTGACCCAAGCCGTTCTGGATGTCGTGGTGCCAGCATCATAGGGCGAGCGCTAGATAGAGGCGTCTTGCCAGAGTTGAAATTCGCCCGCATGGATCTGCCGATACTGCGCTTCCAAATCTGGGTCCAACGGCGCCGGGCCGATGGCCGCTTGATTGAGCCACGGCAGGTCCAGTTCCAATTCCAAACGGTTCTCTAGGAATTTGCAGGCTAAATCCATTTGCTCATATTGAAACAGATGCGTGATGGGCCCGCCGCTGCCTCCAGGTGACAAAAAACGCGTTTGGCAACCGACTTGGGCAAAGGAAGGGGGATCGTCTGACATCGCCTCACGCACAAATTGGTCGAAACTGATATGACAGGTCGAGGTGGGCAATAGGGCCATAGAATTGTGGGCCCTATACCGATACCAACTGCGCAGCCAGCTAATCGGCTCACGGATCAGCGCAAAGGTTTCTGGATCCTGCCCAGTGGTGAGCTACAACAGAGGTCGCACGAAGCGATTATACCGGTAAATGCTCCATTTCTGGTGGATTGCCGAATCTACCATCGGCCTCCTGTCCCAAAGCCACTTCTAAAGCCGTTGATCCCGTTTTAGGCACGGCCAGGAGAACAAGGTTATAGCGCGAAAATATCAGCATTAATCTCTTAAATTCATAAGTGTTTCACCAATTTTTAAAGATTATTGCTAAGAATAAAAGACAAATTTGTAGAAAAATCTTGATTTGTTCTCCTTTTGGTCCGATAAAAAGAACAAGAAGCGAACATTACATCATTGTCCCCCCGTCTCGGGTGTGGAATAAGGAGCGTGAAACAATGGCAACGGCAGATTTACTCACAATGGCACCAAAAACAGGCGACCGTCAAAAGGCGCTAGACAGCGCTTTGGCACAAATCGAACGTCAGTTCGGCAAAGGTTCAATCATGACATTGGGCGAGGGCGCAGTCATCCCCGGGATTGAGTCGACCTCCACCGGCTCCATCGGCCTAGATATTGCTCTTGGCATTGGCGGTCTGCCCAAGGGGCGGATCATTGAGATCTACGGCCCAGAGTCCTCGGGCAAAACAACTTTGACCCTGCATTGCGTGGCGGAAGAACAGAAAAAGGGCGGCGTCTGCGCATTTGTCGATGCAGAACACGCGCTTGATCCACTCTATGCGCGTAAACTTGGCGTAAATCTGGAAGAGCTGCTGATCTCGCAGCCTGACACGGGCGAGCAGGCTTTGGAAATCACCGACACTTTGGTGCGCTCAGGCGCGGTTTCCATGGTGGTGGTTGATTCTGTCGCTGCTTTGACCCCGAAATCGGAATTGGAAGGCGATATGGGCGATGCACAGGTCGGCGCACAGGCCCGGTTGATGAGCCAAGCCATGCGCAAACTGACCGGCAGCATCAGCAAATCCAACTGTATGGTTATTTTTATCAACCAAATTCGGATGAAGATTGGCGTTATGTTTGGCAGCCCGGAAACCACAACCGGCGGCAATGCCTTGAAGTTCTACTCATCGGTGCGATTGGATATTCGCCGGATTGGCGCTTTGAAGGATCGCGACGAGGTCGTGGGCAATGCCACCCGCGTCAAAGTCGTGAAAAACAAAGTGGCCCCGCCCTTTAAACAGGTTGAATTTGACATCATGTATGGTGAGGGCATCTCCAAAATGGGCGAGCTGATTGATCTTGGTGTCAAAGGCGGCTTTGTCGAGAAATCCGGCAGCTGGTATAGCTATGGTGATGAGCGTATCGGCCAAGGCCGTGAGAATGCAAAAGTCTTCTTGAGTGAAAACAAGGCTATGGCCTATGATATTGAAGCTAAAATTCGTGAATCTCACGGGTTGAAGTTTGAACGGCCTATCGATGTGGAGGGGCCAAGCTCAAAAGATGAGGACAATGTGATCGACCTCTAGGGTGGCCCGCGCCCTCAGTTAATAGACAAAGTTAGATAAAACACCCCGGCGCAGGACGCTCCGGGGTGTTTTGCTTTGCCGTGGACACTTGTGGAAAGGAAAGGTAAGTCTTCGGGCAACCCCAATTTACAAGGTTTTTGCGAAGAAATGCCCACGCTCAATGATATCCGCTCCACGTTTTTGAACTATTTTGACCGCCAGGGTCATCGCGTTTTGCAATCTAGCCCCTTGGTGCCGCGCAATGATCCCACACTGATGTTTGCCAACTCAGGTATGGTGCAATTCAAAAACCTCTTCACGGGCGTTGAAACGCGCGATTACACGCGGGCCACCACCGCACAAAAATGCGTGCGCGCCGGCGGCAAACATAATGATCTGGACAATGTGGGCTACACCGCCCGCCATCACACCTTCTTTGAGATGATGGGCAATTTCAGCTTTGGGGATTATTTCAAGGAAGAGGCCATTCTCTTTGCTTGGGAGGTCATCACAAAAGAGCTATGTATTCCAAAGGAAAAACTGGTTGTCACCGTCTATCATGATGATGATGAGGCCGTGGCCCTTTGGAAGAAAATTGGCGGATTTAGTGATGACAAAATCATCCGCATCGCCACGGATGATAATTTTTGGATGATGGGGCCGACCGGTCCTTGCGGCCCCAGCTCAGAGATTTTCTACGATCACGGGGATCACATCTGGGGCGGCCCTCCCGGCAGCCCGGATGAAGATGGTGACCGATTTGTCGAAATCTGGAACCTGGTCTTTATGCAATATGAGCAGTTTGAAGACGGCACGCGCAAAGCCTTGGCCGCACAGTCCATCGACACCGGCATGGGCATTGAGCGGGTTGCGGCATTGTTGCAAGGCACAAATGACAATTACGCCACGGATTTGGTGCGCAATCTGATTGAGGCCTCAGCGCAGGCGACCTCTTCGGATCCGGACGGCCCGCATAAGACACACCACCGGGTGATTGCAGATCACCTGCGCTCAACATCCTTTCTGATTGCCGACGGGGTTTTACCCTCCAAGGATGGGCGTGGCTATGTGCTGCGGCGGATCATGCGCCGCGCGATGCGTCATGCGCATTTGATCGGTGCGGCGGATCCATTGATGCATCGCTTGGTGCCGGCTTTGGTCCAGCAAATGGGGGCGGCCTATCCTGAATTGGTTCAGGCCCAATCGATGATTGAAGAAACTTTGCTGCAGGAAGAAACCCGTTTCCGCACCACTTTGGACCGGGGTTTGCGCCTGTTGGAAGATGAGGTTGGCGATCTGCCGCAGGGCGGCGCCTTGCCTGGCGCCACCGCCTTTAAGCTCTATGACACTTTCGGCTTCCCACTTGACCTGACGCAAGATGCTCTGCGTGAGAAAGGCCTCTCGGTCGATACGGATGGCTTTGACAGCGCGATGGCCGCTCAAAAAGCCAAAGCCCGTGCTGCTTGGGCAGGCTCGGGTGAAATGGCCGATGATACGATTTGGTTTGACGTGCTGGACAACCATGGCGCGACAGATTTTCTGGGCTATGACACCGAACAAGCTGAAGGTCAGATCGTGGCGCTCGTGCAGGATGGCGGGCAAGTGGACCGTGCTGACGCGGGCGCTGTTGTGCAAATAGTACTCAACCAAACGCCTTTCTATGCGGAAAGCGGCGGTCAAATCGGTGACCGTGGAGAGATTGTGACAGAGAGTGGCATTCTTGAGGTCACCGATTGCCGCAAAACTGCGGATCTGTTCATTCACATGGCCAAAGTCACGAAAGGCTTTGTTGGAATGGGGCAGGCCGCTGAGCTCATAGTCGCGTCGGACCGCCGCGCGCGTATTCGTGCAAATCATTCCGCAACCCATCTGTTGCATGAAGCTCTGCGCCGGGCATTGGGTGATCATGTGGCGCAACGCGGGTCACTGAACGCAGATGACCGCCTGCGGTTTGACTTCAGCCATGGGCAAGCGCTTACGGCCGCGCAGTTGCAACAGGTGCAAAGCGAAGTAAACGCCTTCATCCGGCAAAACAGCACGGTTGAGACTCGCATTATGACACCTGACGATGCGCGCGCCCTGGGGGCCCAAGCGCTCTTTGGCGAAAAATATGGCGATGAGGTTCGGGTGGTTTCTATGGGGCATTTGCCCGGCTCTGGCAAAGGATCGGGGCAAGACACCTACAGCTTGGAGCTTTGCGGCGGCACCCATGTGCGGCAAACTGGAGATATCGGCGGGTTTGTCTTGCTGAGCGATGGGGCCTCCTCGGCCGGGGTGCGGCGCATTGAGGCGCTGACCGGAGTGGGCGCAGAACATCACATTCAACAACAAATGGCTGCAATGGCCGCGGCTGCGACTGTTTTGAAAGTCCAGCCGACAGAGATCGCCGACCGCGCGCAACAGCTTCTCGANGAGCGCAAAGCTTTGCAGAACGAAGTGGCCAACCTGCGCCGCGAGCTTGCANTGTCTGGTGGNACAGANGCCGCAGCCNCAGATCCGATTTCCATCGGTGGAAAGGCCTTCCTTGCACAGGTTTTGCAAGGGGTAACGGGCCGCGATTTGCCAGCTTTGGTGGATGCGCATAAAGCAAAGATGGGCTCCGGTGTGGTCTTGCTGATCGCGGATACGGATGGCAAGGCCGCGGTGGCCGCGGGCGTCACCGGTGATTTGACCGAGCACATCTCTGCGGTGGATATCGTTAAAACCGTTGTTGCAACCCTTGGCGGCAAGGGCGGCGGTGGCCGGGCTGATATGGCCCAGGGCGGCGCAAAATCGACCCAAGACTCAGACGCCGCAATTTTAGCCGTCAAAACACTCTTAGAGGAGTAAGAAAAGATGCCAAAAGCTCTCTGGATCGCCCATGTCAACGTTTTGGATGCGGAAAAACTTGTCGCCTACGCCAGCGCCGCCACGCCCGTCATTGCCTCATACGGCGGAGTGTTTTTGGCCCGCGGTGGTGCCTATGAGCAATTGGAAGGCCCGGATCATACGCGCAATGTCGTGGCGCAGTTCCCCAGCCTACAGGCTGCGCATGATTGCTACCACTCAGAGGGTTATCAAGCGGCAATTAAATTGGGAGAGGGCGGCTTTCAACGCTCATTGATGATTGTGGAAACCATCGACTGATCGCGGATTGAACCGGGCATAGGCTAAAGAATAAAAAGGGATGCAGATGAAACTCTGCATCCCTTTTTGCTGTTTATGCGCTGCGTGAGGCGCGTTTGCGCTCATGCGGATCGAGGTGGATCTTACGCAGTCGAATGGCATTTGGCGTGACTTCCACCAGCTCATCATTGTCGATATAGGCAATCGCCTCTTCCAATGACATTTTGATAGGCGTGGTCAGGCGCACTGCTTCATCCGTTCCGCTGGCCCGCACGTTTGTCAATTTCTTGCCTTTNAGCGGATTCACCTCAAGATCGTTTTCGCGGTTGTGCTCGCCGATAATCATGCCTTGGTAGACATCCTCTTGGCTGCCGATGAAGAATTTGCCGCGGTCTTCAAGGTTAAAGATCGCATAGGGCACAGAGATCCCATTCTCCATGGAGATCAAAACGCCAGCGCGAC
>JGI26080J50196_1001442_pt1 | contig 10328 bp, 8 predicted proteins | sample SaaInl0LU_22_DNA_FD_50196 | JGI IMG/M metagenome (IMG submission 50196)
AAGAAAGGAGAAACGTATCATATACAAAGGTATAAGGGTTCAGACCACTTATCAGAGGTAATGAAAGACGCACCTTTAGATGTGTACTTAGGTGTACAGGTTTTTTTTTACAATTTAGCGAGAAAATTAGGTCTTTATACGATGGATTATACACTTCAACAGTTACAGGAGAACGTGGAGAATCACTCAGACAATCCTTCGGAAAAAAGTGGGGTGGCTACCAAGCAATCTATACACTTGCACAGGGAGATGTTACGAAATTTGATGAAGTTACAACCTTAAACGTACACAAAGCCTTAATGTACTTAGAATACGTTAAAGAACTAAATGAAACAGAGAATAAATTAATGAAATTACACATAAAATAATGAACCACGTTTACAACATATTAGACACCTTGAAAGACACGCTAAGAGCAGATGAGAGTGTAAATACAGTAACCTTTGGGCAATTATCAGATATAGACTTAGATAAAACAACAATATTCCCACTATCACACATAATTTTAGGTAATACTGTGCATAAAGAAAATACATTAGAGTTTAACTTTCAAATACTTATGGCAGATGTTGTTGACATAAACAAAGACGAGAATGAGTTTGATGATTTTTATGGTAATGATAACTTGCAAGACGTGCTTAACACACAGTTTGAAGTAGGTAATAGATTAATTTCTTTAATGCAAAGAGGTAACTTGTTTAGAAACTTTTATCAAATAACTTCACAACCTGTTCTAAGTCCATTTATGGAGCGTTTTAGCAATGTATTGGCAGGTTATGAGTTGGATGTTACAATAGAGGTGAAAAATGGATTCAAGTTATGTGAAGATAGTAGTTCTGTTAGTTCTAGTGGTTCTAGTGGTTCTAGTGGTTCTGGTGGTTCTGGTGGTTCTGGTGGAAATCCTACACAAAATTTACCACCAAACATAGCACTAAGAGATGGTGATACTTACGATTTGCCACTGAATACAGGATATTCTTTAAATATTAAGACGTTTAATACTGTTGATTCTTACTCTATTGTAACAACTATCGAAGGATTGCAAATATCTGCTGCAGGTGTTTTATTTGGAACTGTAACAGGCGTAAACAGGGTAGATACAGTAACTATTACAGCTATAAATGCTTATGGAAGTGATAGTATAACACTAAACTTTAATATTACTGACGAAGTTATAGAAGAAGACCCTAAAAATGCTGATGCTAATAATAATTTTACAGGTAATCCTTCTGCTGAAAATTCTGATTCAGTTGGAATTTTTGCAGAAGTGCCTAGTGAGTTTGAAGGAAATAATATACCTTATGCTGTGAAAGAGGTTGGTAAAAGATTTTTTGTTAGAATAGGAGTTCCTTATTTATTCCAATTATCAATAGAAAATAATGGTTCTGTTGGAGATAGAGTTACTTATGTTTCTAATGTTTTTAGCGATATTAAGTTTTTTCCTGCTATGAATAGGTTTTATGGTGTACCAACAGGCTCTCCAAGAACAGAAAGCGTTGAAGTTACTGTAGAAAATAGTGTAGGCTCTAATTCAACTAATTTCGATTTTGAGTTAATAACAAATGAAGGAATAGATACGTTTTTTGCCCCATACAACTTAAGAGCTACAGAGATTGATAGAGATTTACCCGATAAAGGGTTTTTCTTAAGGTTCAATAGAAGGGAATATAGTGGGGTAGTTAAAGGTATTGAGGTCTACAAAAACGGTGGACTCTTGTATTCTACAACAAACATAATTGATGGGTACTCTATGTCTACAGAATTGTTGCAGTTTCATTTTGGAACAAATACTTGGAAAATTAGAATGTTTAATGATTTAGGTGAGTTTACGGACTTCTCGGAAGAAATAACAGTTATAGTATAATGGAAACACCTAATTTAGATAAAGCAAAAAAAGAAGCGATGAGAGTTAAAAACAACGTTACAATCTGTTAAAATGGGTAAATTAAAGGAAGTTTTATCAAATTTAGCAAAAGACTATAAGAACGCTATACAAAGACTAATAGTAGAGGAAGAATTAGTTGATAAGGGTGATTTAAAGAACTCTATTCGTTATGAAATGAACGAAGATGGCTTTTCTTTAATTTCAGATAAAAAATACGCTCATCTTTTAGGTTCTAATGGTTATTTAAAGAGATGGAGTAGACCACCTGCACAAGAATTAGCAGAGTGGGCGAAAAGAAAAGGTATGAGACCTCTACTTAGAGATAGTAAAGGTAGGTTTAAGAAAATGACAGATAGAAGTTTTCTTAGTTTGGGTTACGCATTAGCTAAAAGTATTGATGAGAAAGGTACTGTTAAGAGGTATGGTTATAGGGGTTCGAGAATCATACAGAGAGTTAATCAAGAAATGGAAGGTAAACTTACAGGTGAGATTACAGAAGCGTATAGATTAGAACTTATAGAAGGAATGAAACAAACATTTAAGTTTGATAATATAAAAATACAATAATGAGTTTAATATTAACAAGAAGTCCATATTTTGTAAGTAGGGAAGATAGAGATGAAGAATCTACTTTAAAATTAGAGATACTAAATGGTGCTACTGTATTAAAGACTTTCAATTTAACTTTTAGAAACAACTACTTATTAGATATATCTCCATTAGTAGACGATTACTTTGATTCTAAGGAATATGAGTGGATTACTACAGGTAATGGTTCTTTTTATACAGGTGGAGGAACTTACTCATCTTTGACTGTGAGAACTACTGTTTCTGGAAATGTAGGAGGTTCTAAGGTTTCTGATACTATTAAAACATATACAGCAAAAAGAGGTTATTTATTTTCTACTGATGGATATAACGGAAATGCGACTGCTATTGGTGGTAAAGGAGTGTCTAGCTTGTCAGACATTTTAGTAAACAAAGCTGGGTATGCAGGTTCGTCTAATATAGTTTATAAATTAGATGATTCTAATTTAAGGTTACCTACTTTACTTCCTAATGAAGTAGGTGGAGATTTGCAAGTAAACTACTACAATAAAAGTAATGAGTTAGTTCGTCAAGAAACAAGATTTTCAATATCAGATAGCTTGATAGTTGATTATAACTACTCTTCATTCAAAGATAGAGTTACCTCTGATGCTAATTTTTTGACAAGTGGTGGAAAGATTGAAGAAACTAAATGCTTACTTGATTTCTTAGAGGACTTTGATTTAAATGATATTGCTCACGTAGATTTTATATTTGAAGTTTCGGGTATAGCTTATCGTAATAGAGTTATAGTAAAATCTATANCNGAATGTAAGTACAAGCCTTATAGGGTTACCTTTCTTAATAGATGGGGTATTAAAGAGGATTTATGGTTCTTTAAGAGAAGTGATGTCAGTTTACAGATAGAGAAAGAATCTTATAGGGTTAACTCTATTCAGTCCTACAACGCTTCAAGTGTTATAAAGACATATCAAGATTATAATGTTAATGGTGTAGAAAAAATAACTCTAAATAGTGGTTTTGTAGAAGAAGAGATGAATGAGGCTTTCAGACAATTACTTTTATCAGAAGATGTTATAATATATGACTATAAAGATAATAAAGAATATACAGCTAACATAGCTACATCTGAATTTCAATACAAACAACATATAAACGATAAACTAATAAACTACACAATAGAATTTAAGTTTGCAAGAGAAGTAATAAATAATGTAGGATAATGAGATTAAAAACACAGCTTTATATTGACACTTCTGATAATACTATAGACAAAGAAGCTAAGTACGAGTTAGTAGATTTCTTTGATTTTGAAACTATAGAAATTACTGAAACTATTAAGAACATACAAGAGTTTGATGTTGTGTTTACAGACTACACAAAAGAGTTTGTTGTACCTGCCAACAGTAGAAATAATAGAATATTTCAACATTATTACTCTACAGCACTCATAAACTCATTTGACGCAAGGATTAAAAAGAGAGCAAGAATATTTATTAATGGTATATTCTTCAAACAAGGCTACATAAGGCTAACTGCTTCTAAAATAAAGAATGGTTACCCTTACGCATACAATCTTACCTTTTTTGGTGCTTTAAGTGGTTTAGGTGATGTTATAGGTGAAGATAAATTAGCTGATTTAGATTACTTAAATAGATTTGACCACGAATTTAACTTATCTAATGTTAGTAGTGGTTTAAAAAAGGGGTTACAGTACAATGGTACTGCTATGGAAGAGTTTAGTAATATATCAAGAGATATAATATACCCTTTAATATCTGTTCAGAATAAGTGGTTTTATAATGGTAGTGGGGTTAGTGCTGATATTGAATTTCAAGAAGGTCTTTCTGTAAACATATACAAAGATAATGGTGGTGCAGATGCTAATTATGGTATAAATTATAATCAATTAAAGCCTGCTATAAAAGTTGCTCACATATTCAAAGCAATAGATGAAAGATACGATTCTATAAATATAAAACCAGACTGTTTTGTTTATGGTTCAAAGTTAGATGAACTTTATCTATTACTACATAACAAAAAAGGTTCTTTAACGCAAGGTGTTGGTGGAAAAGAAACATTCTCTAAGACTTTTATAGTGTATTCTAATAATGGTAAAACTGATTTTAATACTTCTGGTGCAGACCAAGAATTATTGCCTATAAATACTTACACAAGATTTGAGTTTAATCAACAAGCAAGAAACAGAACTGAAATACAGTTTGATGTAGAAATTATTCAGCCTATAGCTGGAGATGTAGAATACACTATGGAAATATTTGATGGTACTACTCCATTAGTATCCAAAAGAAGTACGAGTTTGTCTGGTGATTCTATTCAGTATGAGTTAAAATCAATAAACTACAAGACTTGGGATATTAGGTTTAGAGTAACATCTGATGGTAGTGTTTCTGAATATGATGTACAAATGAATATAAATGAGTTTTATGAAACTCGTTCTTATTCTGCTTCTATATCTGATAGCGCTTGGAGTAGTAATGATAAAACACATACCTATCAATCAATAGAAGGTGCTTATAATTTTCCACAGAGAGTAGAGATTTTTAGACAGATACCAGATATGAAGATTATAGACTTTATGACAGGTATTTTTAAGATGTTTAATTTAGTTGCTAAGGTTGATGATAATACAGGAGAGATTGATATTCTACCTTTAAACGACTATTACCTTACAGGTCAAGAAAGAGATATAACGAATTATGTAGATACTTTTAATTACGATATAGAAAGATTACAATTATACGGAGATATAAATTTTAAATACGAAGACCCTTCTACTTATGGTTTAGTTAATCATAATGAAATACAACAAGATAATTTTGGAGATTTAAAATTTGATGCTACAGATAATGGTAAAAACAATAACTTTGTATTTGATAAGGGTAAATACGATGTAGAAGTGCCTTTTGAAAAACTTTATTTTAGTAGGCTTAGCGATGAAAATAATAAGGCTTTAACCAATATTTGCGAGGGTTGGTTGGCTAATGAAGACCAAAAACCAGAAACACCTAAACCTGTGTTATTCTTTGGTATAAATACCTCTGTAGATACAAATGTTTATAAGTTTGGTTTAAGAACAGAAACAAGTTTTATAGATACTTATAATAGAGGTTCTAATAGTAACTCAGATGGTTCTTTAACAATTAACTTTGGTGCAGAAAAAGATGAATACACTTTACAAGTAAATGAGAATAGTTTATTTGATAAGTATTATAGTTCTTACGTTTCAAATATGTTTAAGAATGAATCAAGAAATCTAAAGATAGAAGGTAGGCTTCCTTTAAGTTTCTTATTTGAATACTCTTTAGCAGATAGATTGATTATAAATGGTGCGCCATATATTATAAACGAAATAACAACTAACTTAAACACTAATAAAAGTCAATTAGACTTAATTACTGCTTTTGACATTAACTTACAGGAATTTGTTGATGTAACACCACCTGCTGACGTAGTTGGATTAGCAATAGAAAGAACACTTACAGACAGAGTTAGAATGATTTGGAATCAAAATATAGAAACAGACCTTGCAGGATATAAGGTTTATGTAGATGGAACATTGTATGCTACATTAGGATTGCAAAACAACATAATGATTACAGGACTAAGCCAGTCTACAAGCTACGCTATTAAGGTTACTGCTTATGATGAGGCAGGTAACGAAAGTCTATTATCTTCTGCTACAGAGGTTACAGCGACTACTGGTAGTGCATCAGATGTAACATCACCTACAATACCAACTAACCTAAGAGAGACATTAATAGGTTCTAATGGATTTACTGTTGCTTGGGATGCTTCTACTGATGACGTAGGTGTAACACAGTACAATGTTTATTTGGATAACGTACTACAAACACCTTCTGATGCTAATACATTCTATACGTTTGGTTTATTGTTACCAGATACAGACTATAGCGTAACAGTTGAGGCTTTAGATGCAGCAGGTAATGTAAGTGCAAGAAGTATAAAATTAGAGGTAAGAACAAGAGATATAATATGATAAAAGATATAATAGAACTATTAAATAGTAACGATTTTTACGATGTAGCAGATGATGATATTCAGTTTGCTAAAGGTGCATATAATTTTCCTACAAGTGTAAAAAGATTAAAGGATTACAGAAAAAGACAAAAAGCATTAAGAAATGGCAGATAATTTAATAAACTTTCATATTGTATATGACGATAAGGGTGCAATAGTAGGTCTAAAGTCTACTGCAAAAGGATTTAAAGACTTAGATTTAACTGTAAAAAACGCAGAGCAATCTCAACAACAGCTCAATAATGCTATAAATAAAATGGGTGGTGCTTCTGTAAAGAGTATAAAACTTACACAGAAAGAGTATGAAAAACTGATAAAGACACAAGAGCAAGCTAAAAATGCTACAGGAGGTGCAACTTCTGCTGCAATGGAACTTGGTAGGGTTATATCTGATGCACCCTATGGTATTAGAGGTATGGCGAACAACATTACACAGTTAGTTTCTCAATTAGGTTTTGCTGCTAAGGCAACAGGTAGTTGGACTACTGCTATAAAAGGTATGTTTGGTGCTTTGACTGGACCTTTGGGTATTGTGTTTGCTATAACAGCAGTTGTATCTGCTTTGGATTGGTTTTCTGGAACACAAAAGAAAGTAAAAAAAGAAACAGATAAAACAACAAAAGCTATAAAAAAACAAATATCTGCTTTAGAAGAATTATCTCTTTTAAAAGGTGCTATATCGGGTTTATTGTTTACTAATTCAGATAATGCTGCTTTAGATAAATATAATAAAGGACTTCTAACTTTAGAGGAAACAGTAAAAATTATAAGTAGAAATTACAGTGAATTTTCTAATGCTTACGAAAAGTTAACAGAATCACAAAAGAAAGATGAAGGCAATGTAAAAGCACTACTTGATGGATACATAGAGTTACTATCTTTAAAAGAGAAAGAGAAAAAGCAAATAAAAGAAATGCAATCTCTTAGAGAAGCTATAGATAAACAGGATAAGTCAGCTGCATTAAGAAAAAAGCAAGGATATAAAGATGCCTTAACCTTTATAAGTGCAGAAGAAAGGCAGTTAGCTAATTTAGAGTCTGATTATATTAAAACTCAAAAGAGATTAGTAAAGTTAGAGGCGTTTTTTAAAAAGAAAGAAAAAGGTAGTAGTGCTAAGAAAAAAGAAGGAGAGATAAAAGAGCCTATATCTAAACTTCAAGAAAGATTAAATAAAGAAGCTGAAACTACAAGAGAACACTTGCAGAAACTTGTTTTAATGCAAGAGGAAAACCAAGTTAAAAAAGCGAAGTTAAAGGTTCAGTTTGATATAGAAAACGCAGAGAGAGAGAAACAATTTGCTTTAAATGAGTTTATGTTTCAGAAAGATAAGTACAATAAAGAATTAGAATTGTACTTAAATCAACAAGTTAAGTTAGGTAAAATAACGAGAAAACAAGCTGATGAAAGATTAGGAGAAGAAGCAGCTAAATCTTCTGAAATGTTTATGCAATTAAGGCAAATATATGAAGCAAGAATTAGTTATTTAAAATCGGTAGGTGAAAAAGAAATATCACAAGCTGTAAACAAAGAGGCTTTAAAGTCATCTAAACAGATTCAAGAGATACAGAAGTATTTAGATAAGAAAGCAGAACTTTTCAGAAAAGAGTTGCAACTTGATACGAGTGTTTACGATAAGCAAAAAGCAATGGCTGATACTGCTAAAAAGATAGCAGATGCTAAGGCTCAATCGTTGCAAACTTACTTAGAATCATTTAGTTCTGTGTTAGGAAGTGTAGGTAGTTTCCTTCAAGCAGAAGCAGATAGAGAGGTTGCTATAGAAGAAAACAAAAATAATGCTTTAAATGAACAGTTAAATAATAGACTTCTTAATGAAAATCTATCTGCTAAAGAGAGAAAAAACATTCAGAACGAGATAGCAAGAAACGATGAAGAGAATAGAAAAAAGCAGAATGAGATAAAGAAAAAGGCTTTTAATACTCAAAAGGCATTTAATATTTCTATGGGTATTGCTAATACTGTGGCTGCTGCAATTTCTGCTGCTAATCAGACGTATGGAGGTCCTATAGCAAGAATAGCTGCAATGACAGCAGTTATAACCTCTGGATTAGCTAATGTAGCTATAATAGCAAGACAGAAATTCCAACCAGAAGCAGCATCTACACCAATTAGAACAGCAAGTGGTGGTGCAGGTGGTGGTGGAGTTGGTAATCGTAGTTTTGATTTCAATTTAGTAGGTAGTAGTCAAGGAAACCAAGTAGCAGAAGCAGTACAAGGTCAATTTGATAAACCTATTAAAGCGTATGTAGTTTCTAAAGACATAACTAATCAACAACAGTTAGATGCTAACACTAAATCATCAGCAAGGTTTGGTGGTTAAAAACAATATAATATAATAAATAAAACGTTATAATAATATGGAGAACTTAGATACAGTAGAGCTATTTATAGACGAAGAAAATAGAGAAGATGGAATATACGCTATTTCATTAGTAGAATTTCCTGCTATAGAGGAAAACTTTGTAGCACTTAGCCAACACAAGGTAGAGTTTAAAACTTTAGACGAAGATAAAAGAATCGTTGTAGGTTTAGCTTTAGTGCCAGACAAAAAGATTTATAGACGTAAAAAGGATTACGAGTACAATATAACTTTTTCTAAAGATACTGTTAGAAAAGCATCTGAATTGTACTTAAAATCACTTAGAAATAACAATACAACTTTAGAACACCAAACACTAACAAGTGGTGTATCTGTTATAGAATCTTGGATAGTAGAAGATGAGAGAATGGATAAGTCTAATATCTATGGTTTAAATGCTAAACAAGGTTCTTGGGTGGTAACTATGAAAGTAGATAATGATGCAGTATGGAAAGATATTAAAGACAAGAAGTATTTAGGTCTTTCTATCGAAGGAATATTCTCTGATAAGGTTGATTTAAGTGTAGAACAAAGCGAAGAAGAAATATTAATTAATAAAATAAAAGAGATAATTTTAAATGATAACTAAAAAAAACACAAAAAGAGTAATATTAGCTGAATACTTTGAACTAACAGCACCTTCTCAATTTACAGCAGTAATGCCAAATCAAATAGAGTTAGACTATGGCTTGCAGAATGTAGTTGTAGAGTTTAGTGATGGTGCTACAAAAACAGTTAATATTATATTAAATTTCTTGTTTGCAGACCCTGCCAATAGTTTCAGACAAGACAACAACATCATCTTAGCTGATGATTTAAAATTAAGCAATATACCTATAAACGTTGATACAGTTATTAATATGGACTATGTTTACGGAACAGAGGAAGAATTTTTGAGTTTTGTAAGAAACTTTTACGCAGACAATAAGTTTGAGATAACGTTTAAGTAATATGAGTAAATACGCAGAATATTGTAAATGTCTTAATACATACACAAGAACAAAGTGTAAGAAAAGGAAATGTAAACAACACCCTATATGGAAGCAAGGTATTGGATTTATAGGTGGTAAAGGTACTGCAAAAGAATAAAAACGATATAATAAAAAAGTAACAACGTTATATAATTATAAAACAGATTAATACAATGAAGAATCAAGAATTAAACACTTTAGACAAAATCAAGGAAGTCTTAGGTCTTTCTACAGAGAAAGAAACTAAAGAAATTGAAGTTAAAGATGAAGTTGTTTTAAACGAAGATGTGAAGCAAGAAGAGCCTAAACAAGAAGAAGTTAAGGTTGAAGTAAAATATGCTACACAAGAGGAACTTGCACAAGTTGAAAGTAAGTTTATGAATATGTTTAAAGCATTTTTAGAAGAAGCTAAAAAAGAAGTTAAAGAAGTGCCACAAGAATTAGCATCTCAAAAAGAAGAGGTTAAGGAAGAGGTAGAATTAAG
>JGI26080J50196_1001448_pt1 | contig 10299 bp, 9 predicted proteins | sample SaaInl0LU_22_DNA_FD_50196 | JGI IMG/M metagenome (IMG submission 50196)
CCAACTATTAAGCTTAAAGGAGCTTCATTCATAGTTTCCTTGGAATAGATAGACATATAGATATTCCCAGAACTGGGACTAGACCATGTCTTGCCTAATCTTCCTCTTCCCATGGTTTGATGTTCTGAAATAATTATATGAAAATCTTTTTTAAGTTCAATTCTCTTACATTCTTCATTTGTTGAGTCAATGGTGTTGTAAATATCTAAATTAACCCTTTCTTTGGGGAGATCTTTTAGTATTTTTTGTTTATTTAGTATATTCAATTTAAAAAACCTGTTGACTTAAATTCATTCTAGAACAAAAATAGCTAGCTTGATATGGAGAGGTGGGTGAGTGGTTAATACCAGCAGACTGTAAATCTGCCGCTTCGGCTACGTAGGTTCGAATCCTACCCTCTCCACCATGCTAATTTCTTCAGAAATTGCACCAAAAAATAATCTAATATTTATCTTGAAAAAAGGTTGAGTTTAATACTTTTTAGAGGGATAATACGCCACCTTAAAATAGGATGCTACATATACGGGCTCATATAGCTCAGTGGTAGAGCACTTGCTTGGTAAGTAAGAGGTCACCGGTTCAAGTCCGGTTATGAGCTCCATTTTAATAAAATAATTATTTCAGAGAGGCATATAAAGATGGCAAGAGAAAAATTCGAAAGAACGCTACCCCACGTTAATGTTGGGACAGTTGGTCACGTTGATCATGGAAAAACTACACTTACAGCTGCGCTAACTAAAGTAGCTGCTGAAGTTTTGGTGGAGAAGCTGTTGACTTTGCAAATATTGATAACGCTCCAGAAGAAAGAGAAAGAGGAATTACTATTGCTACTTCTCATGTTGAGTATGTTTCAACTGCACGTCACTACGCTCACGTAGATTGCCCAGGTCACGCAGANTATGTTAAAAATATGATTACTGGTGCTGCTCAAATGGATGGCGCTATATTAGTAGTAAGTGCTGCTGACGGTCCTATGCCACAAACAAGAGAACACATCCTTTTATGTAGACAGGTTGGAGTTCCATATATCGTTGTATATATGAATAAAGCAGATCAAAATGATGATCCAGAAATGATAGAGCTTGTTGAAATGGAAATAAGAGAACTATTAAATGAATATGATTTCCCNGGTGATGATACTCCAATCATCGTTGGTAGTGCATTAAAAGCATTAGAAGGTGATACTTCTGAAATCGGCGTCCCTTCAGTAACAAAGCTTATCGAAACTCTNGACAGTTACGTACCAGAGCCTGAAAGACCAGTAGATGGTGCTTTCCTAATGCCTATTGAAGATGTATTCACAATTTCAGGAAGAGGAACTGTTGTAACAGGAAGAATCGAGACTGGTATTGTTAATACTGGTGATCCTCTTGAAATCATTGGTATTAAAGATACAACTACGACTACTTGTACAGGTGTTGAGATGTTCAGAAAATCTCTTGACGAAGGAAGAGCAGGTGAAAACTGTGGAGTTCTATTAAGAGGTGTCGAAAGAGAAGCTGTAGAAAGAGGCCAGGTTTTATCTAAGCCAGGTGCTATTTCTCCTCATACAAAATTCGAAGCTGAAATTTACGTACTAAGTAAAGATGAAGGTGGAAGACACACACCATTCATGAATAACTATAGACCTCAGTTCTACTTTAGAACAACTGATGTCACAGGTGCATGTGAACTTCCAAGTGGAGTTGAAATGGTTATGCCGGGCGACAATATTAAAATGAATATTGAGCTTATTGCTCCTATTGCTATGGACGAAGGTCTTAAATTTGCAATTAGAGAAGGTGGCAGAACTGTTGGTGCTGGCGTAGTATCAAAAATTATTGAGTAAAAATTGACTTATTAGCCGAGGCCTTTGTGTCTCGGCTTACTTGTCTCTGAAGAATATGAAAATGTGTTTTAGGCCAGTAGCTCAATTGGTAGAGTACCGGTCTCCAAAACCGGGGGTTGTGGGTTCGAGACCCTCCTGGCCTGCCAAATTAATATGGCAGCCTAAATAGGAAATATATGACTAAAGTAGTAGCTTCGAAATCAGTAGATAAACTTAAGTGGTTTATTGCTCTTTCCGTATTTGCAGCAGCCGTTGTTGGAAATAGTTATTTTGTAGAAGTAGCTTTTTTATATAGAGTATTAGGCGTTGTATTTTTATTTATTGTTGGTCTTGGAATTTTATCTATTACCAGTTTTGGATCTAATGCAATCAAGTTGATGCGAGAGTCAAGAACAGAAATAAGAAAGGTTGTTTGGCCAACTAGGTTAGAAACAACTCAGACATTTTTAGTAGTATTCAGTGCAATTGTTGTTCTTTGTCTATTTTTTTGGGGCTTAGAATCATTATTAACGTTTTTAACAAAATTGGTATTAGGTTAAATATATGGACTGGTATGTAATACAAGCCTATTCAGGGTATGAGCAAAAAGTAAAAATTGCTTTAGAAGAAAAAATTGAGCTTAACGGGCTATCTGAAAAGTTCGGTGAAATTTTAATCCCTACTGAGCAAATCGTCGAATTAAAAGGCGGAACAAAGAAAACTACTGAAAGAAAGTTTTTCCCCGGTTATATATTAATTGAGATGTTGCTTGAGGATGATTCATGGCAGTTGGTCCAATCAACTCCTAGAGTTTCAGGCTTTGTTGGTGGTACCAAAGATAGACCATTACCAATTTCAGAAGATGATGTTAATAGTATTATTAATAGAATTGAGGTCGGTGAAGATGCGCCTGCTCCAAAAACAATCTATGAGCCTGGCGAGGTAGTAAGAGTCTGTGATGGACCTTTCAATGACTTTAATGGCGTTGTAGAAAATGTAGATTATGAGAGAAATATGGTAAAAGTTGCAGTCCAGATACTTGGAAGAGCAACACCTGTTGACCTTGAATTCATTCAAATAGAGAAAACATAATGGCAAAAAAAGTAGCAAATATTCTAAAATTACAGATTCCTGCTGGCGGTGCTAACCCCAGTCCTCCTGTTGGACCAGCTTTAGGTCAAGTTGGAGTAAATATAATGGATTTCTGTAATGCATTTAATGCAGAAACTCAGAGTGCTGAAAAAGGTATGCCTCTTCCAGTTGTAATCACTGTCTACGAGGATAAGTCTTTTACATTTGTTGTTAAGACACCTCCAGCTGCAGTTTTAATAAGAAAGATTCTTGGTATTGCCAAGGGAAGTGGAGAGCCTAACAGAGAAAAGGTTGGTAAATTAACAAGAGCACAGTTAGAAGATATAGCTAAACAAAAAGAACCAGACCTCAATTCAAATGATATTGATGCTGCAGTTCTAATTATTGCTGGTACAGCAAGAAGCATGGGAGTCGAGGTAGATCTATGAGCAAAGTAACTAACAAACAAAAAATTATTCTTGAAAAAGTTGATCCTGAAATGACATATTCAATGGCAGATGCTCTTGAGATTTTACAATCAGTTAAATCTAGTAAATTTGAAGAATCTGTTGATATAGCCATTAGACTTGGAGTAGATCCTAATAAGTCTGATCAAAATGTAAGAGGAGCAGTTACGTTACCTAACAGTCTTGGAAAACAAGTTACTGTTGCTGTTTTTGCAGATGGTGATCAAGCCGATGCCGCTAAAGCTGCTGGTGCTGAACATATTGGAATGGAAGACCTTGCTGAAAAATTCTCAAAAGAAGAAATCTCAGTTGATGTTGTTATTTCTACAAATGCAGCTATGAAAGTTGTTGGAAAACTTGGACAAGTACTAGGACCTAAAGGTTTGATGCCTAACCCTAAAACTGGAACAGTTTCAGATGACGTTGCTACTGCTATTAATAATGTTAAAGCTGGACAAGTTAGATTTAGAACAGACAAAAATGGAATTATTCATGGAAGTATTGGTAAGGTTTCTTTTGATTTAGAGAAGATACAATCCAATGCAGTTGCTTTATTAGAAGAATTAAAAAAATTAAAACCTGCATCTGCAAAGGGCATTTATATAGGTAATATTGCTTTAAGTAGCACTATGGGACCTGGTATAAAAATTAACTCATCAGAGCTGGTATAANTTTTAGCTTTATAAGAAATTATATAGCTAGATAGTTGCGTTTACGCAGCCGTCAAAGACCGTAGGTGTCGTAAGACTTAATTTCCTACGTAGGTGGTGTTCAAATTGTAATTTTGCAATTTGTCGCCGAATGGCCGAAAGGCTTAAACAGGAGAATTGCTGTGGCGTTATCAAAAAGTGAAAAAGAAAGAATAGTTGGTGAAGTTAAGGAAGTTGCATCTAATGCATCGTCTTTAGTTATTTCAGATGCAAGGGGCTTAAAAGTTACCGAGTTATCTGAGGTGAGGCAAAAGGCTACTCAGTCTGGTATACATATTCAAATAATCAAGAACTCGCTTGCTAAATTAGCATTTGAGGGAACTGACTTTGGTTGTTCAGATGAAGTGCTTGTTGGACCATCTTTATTTGCTTTTTCTTTTGAAGAGCCAGGTGCAGCAGCTAAATTGCTTAAAACATATGCAAAGAACTTTGATAACTTAGAAATCAAAGCTTTGGTGGTTGAAGGGCAGTTACTTGATGGAGGCCAAATAGATATACTTGCTAGCCTTCCATCTAAAGATGAGGCTTATGGCCTTATAGCAAATGTGTTGCAAGCTCCAGTTAGTAAATTCGCTACTTTATTAAATGAAGTGCCGAGTAAATTAGCTAGAGTTCTATCAGCAGTTCAAGACAAAAAACAGGCATCAGCCTAAATTATAAGGAGAATTAGAATGGCAACTAGTAAAGAGGATATTTTAAAAGCTATAGAAGAAATGTCAGTAATGGATCTTGTAGATCTTATTTCAGATATTGAAGAAAAATTTGGTGTTACAGCCGCAGCAGCAGTTGCAGCAGCACCAGCAGCAGCAGCAGGCGGAGACGCTGAAGCAGCTGAAGAGAAAGATGCTTTTGATGTTGTATTAAATGCAGCAGGCGATCAGAAAGTACAAGTTATTAAAGCTGTAAGAGCAATAACAGGACTAGGATTAAAAGAAGCGAAAGATATGGTAGATGGAGCACCAAGTACAGTTAAAGAAGGTGCTAGTAAAGATGATGCAGAAGCAATGTTAAAACAGCTTACTGAAGCTGGAGCAACTGCAGAACTTAAATAAACCATTAAACATATAAAAAATAAATAAAAGGGCGCATTTATGTCATACAGCTATACAGAAAAGAAAAGAATAAGAAAAAACTTTGGTACTTTCACCAAGGTTATGGATCTTCCTAATCTTATTGAAACTCAAACAAAATCTTATTCTGAATTTTTGCAAGCTGATGTGGCACCTGATGCAAGGAAAAAACAGGGACTTGAAGACGTATTTCAGTCTCTATTTCCAATCAAAAGTGTTTCAGGAAATGCTGCCCTTGAATATGTTTCTTATGAATTGGGTAAAAATACATATGATGTTCAGGAATGTTTAGTTCAAGGATTATCATATTCAGCTCCACTGAGGATAAAAGTAAAGCTCGTTCTCTATGATAGAGAAACTAACTTTAAAGAAGTTAAAGACATAAAAGAAGGAGAAGTATTTATGGGCGAGGTCCCATTAATGACTTCTGATGCTTCATTCGTTGTTAATGGAACTGAAAGAGTTGTAGTTGCTCAATTGCATAGATCTCCCGGTGTATTTTATGATCATGACAAAGGAAAAACTCATTCTTCAGGAAAGGTTTTGTATTCAGCTAGAATCATTCCTTACAGAGGTTCATGGTTAGATTTTGAATTCGACCCTAAAGACATTTTATTCAGCAGAATTGATAGAAGAAGAAAAATACCTGCAACTATAATGCTTAGAGCATTAGACATGGGTACAGAAGAAATTCTTTCAGAGTTTTATGACGAAGATGTTTTTTCTTTAGAAAAAGACTCAGTAAAGCTTGCCCTTATTCCTGAAAGGTTAAGAGGTGAAACTCTTCCTGTTGATATTAAAGTTAAAAGTAAAGTTTACGTCGAAGCAGGAAAAAGAATTACTGCAAGACACATTAAAGAACTTTCAAATGCCAATGTAAGTGAAATTACGCTTGCAGAAGAATTTTTAATTGGAAAAGTTCTATCGAAAGATATTTTTAATAAAGAAACTGGTGAAGTTCTATATTCAGCTAATACTGAAATAGATAACGAGGTTTTAGAAGCACTGAAAGAAAATAATGTATCAGAAATAACATGTTTATTTATAAATGAGCTTGATAAGGGACCATATATTTCTAATACACTCAGAGCAGACCCAACTTCAAATAGGCTCGAAGCTCTTGTAGAAATCTACAGAATGATGAGACCTGGAGAGCCACCAACCAAAGATTCAGCAGAAACTTTATTTAATAACTTATTCTTCAATGAAGAAAGATATGACTTATCTGAAGTTGGAAGAATGAAGTTCAATAGACGTTTAAAGCTAGACTCTAAAAAAGAAAATGACAATATTTTAGACAAAGAAGACATTATTGAAGTAATGAAGGGTATTGTAAATATTCGTGATGGACATGACATTGTTGATGATATCGACCATCTTGGTAATAGAAGAGTCAGATCTGTTGGTGAAATGACTGCGAACCAGTTTAGAGTTGGTTTGATAAGAGTTGAAAGAGCTGTAAGAGAAAGATTGAGTATGGCTGAAGCAGATGAGCTAGGTCCACAAGATCTAATAAATGCAAAGCCTGTTACAGCAGCTATTAAAGAATTTTTTGGCTCTAGCCAATTGTCACAGTTTATGGATCAAAACAATCCATTATCTGAAATCACTCACAAAAGAAGAGTATCTGCTTTGGGCCCTGGCGGTCTTACTAGAGAAAGAGCAGGCTTTGAGGTCAGAGATGTGCACCCTACTCATTATGGTAGAGTTTGCCCAATTGAGACTCCAGAAGGACCAAATATTGGTCTAATCAATTCCTTTGCATCCTATTCAAGGACCAATCAATACGGATTTATTGAAACTCCATATAGAAAAGTTATAAATGGAACAGTTACGGATGAAATTACGTATTTATCTGCTATTGATGAAGCAGAACACGTCATTGCTCAGGCTAACGTTACTTTAGATAAAAATAACAAATTTGTTGATGATCTTGTTGCTGTTAGACACGCTAGCGAGTTTGAGTTGATGTCATCTGATAGAGTCGACTTAATGGATGTATCGCCTCAGCAGGTTGTATCAATTGCAGCATCCTTAATTCCTTTCTTAGAGCATGATGATGCTAACAGGGCCTTAATGGGATCTAATATGCAGCGACAAGCTGTACCAGTTCTTAGAGCTGAAAAGCCTTTGGTTGGAACTGGGCTTGAATCAGTTGTAGCTAGAGATTCAGGAGTCTGTATCGTTGCTAAAAATTCTGGTGTTGTTGAGAATGTAGATGCGTCAAGAATTGTTGTTAGAGTTACAGATAAAAAATCTAAATCAGCATCCGATGTTTACAACCTAGTTAAATACACAAGATCTAATCAAAATACATGTATTAACCAAAGACCAATTGTCAGAGTCGGTGATGTAGTAAAATCAGGAGATGTTCTTGCTGATGGACCTTCAGTAGACAATGGAGAGCTAGCATTAGGCCAAAATATACGAATAGCATTTATGCCATGGAATGGTTATAACTTCGAAGATTCAATTCTAATTTCTGAGAAAGTTGCTAGAGAGGACAGATTTACATCTATCCATATTCAAGAAATTGTTTGTGTGGCTAGAGATACAAAGCTTGGATCAGAAGAAATAACTGCAGATATTCCTAATGTTGGAGAAGGGTCTCTAAATAAGCTAGATGATTGCGGTATTGTTTATGTGGGTGCCGAGGTAGAGCCTGGTGATATTTTAGTTGGCAAGATAACACCTAAAGGTGAGACTCAATTATCTCCTGAAGAAAAATTGCTAAGAGCTATTTTTGGTGAAAAAGCTTCTGATGTTAAAGATACATCTCAAAGGTCTAGTGCAAAAGGTACTGTAATCAATGTAGAGGTATTTACTAGAGATGGCGTTGAAAAAGATGAAAGAACCCAAGCCATAGAACAAGATCATTTAGATAAATCTAAAAAAGATGCAGATGATGAAGCTTTTGTTGTTGAACAGGCTACTAAAACTAGGTTATGTGACCTCCTTAAGGGCAAGAAAGCTATTAAAGGTAACGGGATCAAAAAAGGTGAGACACTTTCTCTTGAAAGGTTAGAAGAGTTAGATCTTAATGATCTTTTTTCAATTAGAACCGATACAGATACCATCAATGATGTAATTGAGGATACTGAAAAATCTTATAAATCATATGCTAAGGATATTAAAGCTAGATTTGAAGAGAAAAAAGCAAAAATAATTAGAGGCCATGATTTGGCTCCTGGTGTTATAAAAATTGTTAAAGTTTATTTAGCTATTAAACGAAGAATTCAGCCTGGTGACAAAATGGCAGGGCGTCATGGAAACAAGGGTGTTATTTCAGAAATAATGCCTGTTGAAGATATGCCATATGACAAAGATGGACATCCGGTAGATATAGTTCTTAATCCTTTAGGTGTTCCATCTAGGATGAATGTTGGGCAGATTCTTGAAACTCATATGGGTTGTGCTGCTAAAGGTATTGGGCAGAAGATTGATTTAATGCTTAAAGAAAATGCCAAACCAGCAGAACTTAAAACATACTTAGACAAACTCTATAATACTAACGCTGCTAATAAAGAAGATATTAACTCGTTTAATAATACTGAGATCATGGAGCTAGCGCATAACCTTAAAGATGGATTGCCTATAGCTACTCCAGTTTTTGATGGTGCAAAAGAGAGTGAGGTTAAAGATCTTCTTAAACTTGCCGATCTTCCTGAATCAGGTCAATTTACATTATATGACGGAAGAACAGGCTCTAAATTTGATAGACCGGTAACTGTTGGTTATATGTATATTATTAAGCTAAATCATTTAGTTGATGACAAAATGCATGCTAGATCAACAGGCTCATACAGCTTGGTAACTCAGCAACCATTGGGTGGTAAAGCGCAATTTGGTGGTCAAAGATTTGGAGAGATGGAAGTCTGGGCGCTAGAGGCCTATGGAGCATCCTATACTCTGCAAGAAATGCTAACTGTTAAGTCAGATGATGTATCTGGTAGAACTAAAATGTATAAAAATATTGTTGATGGAAGTTATGAAATGGATGCAAATATCCCTGAGTCATTTAATGTTCTTAGTAAAGAAATTAAATCACTTGGAATTAACCTCGAATTAGATTCAGAAAACTAGGAGATTAAATTGAGAGACTTATTAAATTCTTTAAAAACAGGGCAGGATGATTTTACTACCATTTCTGCAGGACTAGCTTCTCCACAAGTAATCAAATCTTGGTCTTTTGGTGAAGTAAAGAAACCAGAAACAATAAACTATAGAACTTTCAAACCAGAAAGAGATGGGTTATTTTGTTCTAAAATATTTGGTCCAATAAAAGATTACGAATGTATTTGTGGTAAATATAAAAGAATGAAGCACAGAGGTGTTGTTTGTGAAAAGTGTGGAGTAGAAGTCACTTTAGCGAAAGTTAGAAGAGAAAGAATGGGACATATAGATTTAGCTGCGCCAGTGGCACACATATGGTTCTTAAAATCACTCCCATCAAGAATCGGCTTACTTTTAAATACAACATTAAGAGAAATTGAAAGAGTTTTATATTTCGAAAGCTATATTGTTACTGACCCAGGATTAACACCCCTTGAAAAAGGAGAAATCTTAACTGAAGAAGAATGGGTTGAAAAATATGAAGAATTTGGTGATGAGTTTCAGGCAGGTATGGGAGCAGAGTCTGTTCAAATCCTTCTTGAAGAGCTTGATATTAATGAAGAGATTAGAATCATAAGAGAAGAGATACCTCAAACTAACTCAGAAACTAAGCTTAAAAAGCTATCTAAAAGATTAAAATTATTAGAAGCATTTAACGAGTCAGGAAATAGACCTGAGTGGATGGTAATGAATGTATTGCCTGTATTACCGCCAGACTTAAGACCTCTAGTGCCGCTTGAGGGTGGGCGTTTTGCCACTTCAGACCTAAATGATTTATATAGAAGAGTTATAAATAGAAATAATAGATTAAAAAGACTTTTAGAGCTTAATGCACCTGAAATCATTGTAAGAAATGAAAAAAGAATGCTTCAAGAATCAGTTGATGCCCTCCTAGATAATGGAAGAAGAGGAAGAGTTATTACTGGAACCAATAAACGACCTCTTAAATCTCTTGCAGATATGATTAAAGGTAAAGGCGGAAGATTTAGACAGAACCTTTTAGGAAAGAGGGTCGATTATTCTGGAAGATCGGTAATTGTTTCAGGTCCAACTTTAAAATT
>JGI26080J50196_1001449_pt1 | contig 10296 bp, 10 predicted proteins | sample SaaInl0LU_22_DNA_FD_50196 | JGI IMG/M metagenome (IMG submission 50196)
AATATGATTGCTTTAGGAAAACAGTGACCTTTGAACATCTTTTTGTTGTAAATATAAAAAAATAAAATTTTTCATTACATTAGATGCGACAGAACCTCTTTTTAACCATATAAAGACTTTAAAATAGAATGCCAAAAATACCTAATTTCTTAAAAGATGACGTAATTTCTAAATTTGGAGAACAAATACAGAACCTCACAGATGCAAAAAAACTATCCAATGACATCTTCATAGAAACAGGCGTTACATTAAGCTATAATACGATTAGAAGAATTTTTGGACTTATTAAAACACAACAAACAAGTTTTCATATAAAAACAGTAAATACACTTTCAAAATACTGTGGATTTAAAAATGCTATAACACATAAAAAACATTACTATGACTACAAGTTATGGAAACTAATAAACAAGATTAGTTATACAAATAACAAAATAGAAAATTTTAACACATTAATAAAAGAGCTTGAAAAATTTATAAATAAAGACCATAAATATATGGGTTTACTAGGGCTTTTAACAAATAAGTTAATACTTCAAGGAAACGAAGATCAACTTGTAAAACTTTATACTATAAAGATTAAAAACATATATGAACCTAGAATGCTCATGGCAGTTACCAACTGTGTAAACTTGATGGCTTCTAGTATTCGGACTTATAAATTCAAAAAAAACATTACCCTCATTGCTCTTTCCAAACAAGAAACTTTTATACGGTTATATTTACATCATTTTATAGATTATAGTGTTAATAATAAAAACTACATAAAAATACTAAAATATACTGATGACAAATTGTTTAACCCAACTGATAAGGCCTATAAATATTTATTTTTGGATACAATGAATTTCTTTAAAAAGAAATCACTAAATTTTAAAGGCCTCGAAATACCTTACCAGTATATAACAAATGACTTTGTTAGAGGAAGGTGGATTGGAATCTCTTATTTAAAAAATAAAAAAAAATTTAATTTTGAAGATTTTTATATATCAAAATCAATTCTTTTAGCAACTGAAGTTCTTGTGTTTGCATTAATTTGCAATGATACTGTTACCATTAAAAATATTTGTAGCTTTTATAAAAACGAAAAACTAGACAATATGCACTGGTATTATAAGAATGAAAAAATAATAATAGACCTTTTTTTAGCTCTTTATTTTTTTATGATTGGAAATAAAAAAGAGGCTTTTTTATACTTTAATAAAATAAAAGTTACTGAAGATTCTAACTTCCAAAGGTTAGAATATAATATTTCATTATATTTATATATTCAAATAGTTATTGAGGGAGAATCAGAAATTTTAATAAAAAAGTTCAATAACTCAAAAAAACAGAATCATTTTAAACTTCTTGATGTTAAAAAAGCGATTGATCTCAACCGACTTTTTCAAATTAAATAGGCGCATTTATTTTGGTACTGTCGCATCTGTTAAAATTAAGCATCAAGTTTTAAACTAATTTATTTTTTTAAGAAGCTAATGATATAAATGATTTGTAGGTTGATTTTTCAGGGTTTACTAGTTGATTTTTCTTTACCATACTAACTACTTCTAATCCTGATATGGTTCTCTTTGCTGATTCAAATTCTTTAAAACCTAGACCCATTATAATACGCCAATTTATCACTCGATGGTCTTGTTCTTCAATATTATTGAGGTATTTACATTGCCTTATTTTTATGGTTGAATAGTTTTTTTTGCAAGAACTAAAAACATGAACTATAGATAGTTAGGGTGGGTTTTGGCTGATTTTTTAAGATATCTAAAAAATGCTTTGTATTTTTTTTCAACGACTTCCGTATCTAATTTTAAATATTTAAGAAACTAGCGCTCGCTGCTATGAACGAAAATTTTCATAGTCATAGATGCGGGGAGCCCCTTTAGAAATTTAGTAGTACAAAAAGATTTACGCGCTTATGTGAACTTACCAATTTATATTTTTTGAAACGAGCTTACGAGTTCCATATTTGCTTACTTTCTGTGCTAAAACCTATTGGTCTATGCCTGCTTTCTTTCAAGATTTTAGATACAAATAATTCTTTTTTGAATCGTGTTTGATGCTTTGCTAATACACATAAATTACTAAGAATAGTAATAAAAAATTAAAAGAAAACTTTCCCTGCTAAAGCTATTATTAAAAAAATAGGATTTGAAATAAAAAAAAAGAACTTATACTATGTATAAATTCTTTTTTAAAATAAGTAGATAATGTGTTTTTTATTTATCTTGTAAAAGAACTTCTTTTCCACCTTGTAATAACAATAATTTTTGTTTTTCTGTTCTGAAGTTATGATATTTTGCTCCATATCCTTCTACATCTACTTTAAAGGTTTTAAAAATTAAGTAATCTTTGATGGTGGTAGTGTAATTTGCATCTACAATAACATCAGAGTTATTTTTACTTAAAGCCTTATATGCAGCAGCACTTTTAGTTTTTCTTTCGCCACCATTGTAAACCCAATTAAGTGGATTTAAAAGGCTAAGTATTGAAGTGGTAAGGTCTTTTTGTTCTCCTAGTTCGACATCAGCATAAACCTTATCACCACTTAATCTAAAGAATAAAAAATAAGTTGATTTACTAGACCCTTTAATTTTAGAGCTTTCATCAATTTTAATATCTGCTTTAATAGGATCTAAATCAACACTTTTGGAGTTTACTGGTGAAGAATCAAATGCAGTTTGCGTCGATGAACAACTAGCTAATGTAATAATTGTTAGTAATAATAATACTTTTTTCATGTTTAAAAATTTTAAGTTTTTTCAAATTTAATTTATAAATAATTAGTGGTCAAATTTGGACTCGTTTTGGACTTTATTAATCTATGCTCAACCAAAAATATTTTTTATTAAAATATATTCTTTGCAAGACGCATTGTAAACAATGGGTTTTCCATTTTTTTTTCTTTGTAGTTGAAAAATATTTAATTGCCTGTAGGGTTCTGTCGCATCTAATGCAAGTAAAAATCAATTTTTTATATTTACAATAAAAAAGATGTTCAAAGGTCACTGTTTTCCTAAAGCAATTATATTACATGCTGTTTATTTCAAATTAAGGTTTAGTCTTAGCTATAGAGATGTTAAAGAACTTTTATCTATCAGAGGAGTCAAAGTGGATCATACTACTAATCAACGCTGGACATTCAAATTCACACCCCTAGAATAATTTTTTATTCTTGGGAATATTTTTTTATGCTAGATTTTAAATAGTCAAAAATCAAAGTATAAAATATAATTTAAATCTTCAATAAAGTTAGAAGAGTCAACATTTGAGGTCACTTTTTATTCCCAAGAATAATTTTTTATTCTTGGGAATATTTTTTTGTACTAGATTTTAGATAGTCAAAAATCCAAGTATAAAACATGATTTAAATCTTCAATAAAGTTAGAAGAGTCAACAGTGGAGGTCACTTTTTATTCTCAAGAATAATTTTTTATTCTTGGGAATATTTTTTTGTACTAGATTTTAGATAGTCAAAAATCTAAGGATAGAATATAATTTAAATCTTCAATAAAGTTAGAAGAGTCAACAGTGGAGGTCACTTTTNANTCNAGAAAAACTACTATTTAAAATAAAGTTTATCTATATTTTAAATAGTAGTTTTTTTCTACATAATTCTATAGAAAATACCAAAAAAATTGTTGTTTATTACTGATAAAAATCATCTTTTAATTTGATAGTTTTCTTGAAATTTGATTTATAATTCTAAATAAAAAAATCATGAAAAAACGAACACCAATATCATCTATAATGACAACCAAGGTTATAGTTACATGTTTCTGATACTTTAGAAAAAGCAGAAAAACTTTTCAAAAAAAATAAAATTAGGCACATACCTGTAGTTAGAAATAAAGAAATTTTAGGGATACTAAGCTATACAGATATTTTAAGAATTAGTTTTGCTGATATTTCAGATGATGAAAATAATGTAGACACCTTNGTGTATGATATGTTTACCATTAAACAAGTGATGGCTAAAAATGTAACTGTTGTAGATCCAGATGCTACCATAAAAGAGGTGTCTGAATTGTTAGCAGCAAAAGAATTTCATGCACTACCTGTTGCTAAAAATGGCGAGTTAGTTGGTATTATAACAAGCACAGATTTAATAAATTTTTTAGTACAACAATTATAGTTTTTAGTTAGTAATAGTAGTTTAAAAAGGGGCTTTTGTTAAAAGAGCCTCTTTTTTTATTGATACTCAGATGTTAACTCATCTACAATTAAACCATCTTCTAAGGCTTGTACAACCCCTAATGCAGCTCTTTCACCAGAAATCATAGCTGCGTTTAAAGACCCATTTAACAATTGATCTCCTGCCAAAAATATGGTAGATTTTAACTTGGTTTCAGAACTCGAAATTTCGTATTGCAAATTGCTTAATTGGGGTAAGGCTTTTTTAATATGATAGTGTTTTAAAAGCCTTTTAACCTCTATTCCACAAAGAATTTTTAAATCTTCTGTAACCTTTAATATCAAGTCTAATTCAGATAAATTATGTTCTTTTACTACAGTTACCGAAAGTAATCCTTTAGTGCCTTTAGATTTTGTAGCAACACTTGTATGATAAAAAATATTATTAATCAAAGCATCACCATCTGCAATTAAACCAATTAAAGGTTTATGTATTGCTTTGTTTCTAGTTTCAAAATAGAACGTATGGCAACTTTTCCAGTTGGTTTCCTGATTGTTTAAATTTGAGATTAATGCACTGGCTTCTGTTGCAATTATACTTATATGGGTTTGAATTTCGTGTGCATCGTCTAAAATAATTTTAGAATCTAAAACTTCTTTTACATTTGTATTAAATATAAAAGTGGTGTTTTGTAGCTTGTCTTTTAGTTGATTAGAGATTGCTTGTATACCACCTTTTGGCAATACAGCTTTTCCTTCGCCAAACATTTTATACACAAATTCAAACATTCTACTAGAGGTGTTTAGTTTTTCTTCTAAGAAAATTCCACTAAAAAAAGGTTTGAAAAAGTTAGAGATAATATCTTTAGAAAAACCAAAATCTTGTAAATATTTAAGTGTTGTTTTTTCTTCTTCATTAAAAATGCTAGCTATCTTTTTCTTTTTTAATAGCCTATTTAATTGAAAAATTTTTCGCTTATCAGAAAAGTTTCCTATAGATGATANTANTGTAGGAAATAACAAAGAAAAATTACGNAAAGGATCTCCAATAGTTTGCGTTTTACCATTTTTAAAAATTGTGGCTCCTGGTAATAATTCTTGTAAATCTAACGCTTTATAATCTAAATATTTTTGTGCTGCGGGGTAAGAAGATAACAACACCTGAAAACCATGATCTAAAATATAATCGTCTACAATATCTGATTTTACACGTCCACCAACTGTAGCACTAGCTTCTATGATTGTTGGATGATAACCATGATTTTCTAAAACTTGTGCTGCAATTAAACCACTAATTCCTGCACCAATAATGTGTATCTTATATGCCGATTTTTCCATTTTCTAAGTCTTTTAAACCTTCTTTTTTTTGTAAATAAGAAGTTAATATTTTTTGCACATCTTTGTTATCTCTTTTGGGTTGTATGTAAAATTGATAATCTTCTGGGTTTTNTAGTTGNGCATCTAGTTCCTTATCAATATANCCAAAACCTTGNTAAACCCNTTCTAAAATTAAAGCAAAACCAATTTCGTTTGCAAACCTCCCCGTTTCTTTTATCACAATATTTTCTAATGCTACGCTAACAGATTGTATCGCCTTTAAAACCCTTTTGTTATATTCTGTAACAGGTTCTTTGTTACAACAAATACCTTTACATTCTTTAATTTGATGATGAAAACATTGCTTTACATTGGTTTGTAAATGACAATATTTTGGGCATAAAGTAAATTCTTTACAAATTTTTTCTAGAAAAACTCTACAAGCAGCCAAAGTGTAAAATGTTGTTATCGAATTTGAAACTAATTTAATTTTATTAAATGCTAAATGGATAATTCCCTTTTGATCTTCATAAGAAAATATACCAAAAGCGGTATTATTATTTTTTTGAGAGCGATTGTATTTTGGGTATTTGTTTTTTATTTCTGAAGATTCTAATAACAACGCCAATAATTCGCTACCAGTTTCTGAATAAGAAATATGTGCAATTTCCATACACATTGCTTGTTCTTTTTTCTTTTTATCGTAAAAATGGCTAATAACTCTTTGTTTAATATTGTTGGCTTTACCAACATAAATAATTTCTTTAGCTGTATTTTTAAAATAATAAACTCCAAAAGTTTCGGGTAAATTATCTACTGTTTTTTTATCTAAAAGTGGNGGTAAAGTAGCTTGTCTAGAACGTGGATTTAAAAAAGAATTGATGATAAAATGNTGGTCTCTTTTAATCAATCTTCTAAATAATTCTACAGTAGCTTCTGCATCGCCTTTTGCTCTGTGTCTGCCATTAATTGGAATATTTTCTCCAGAACAAATATTACCCAAGCTATAAGAAGGTAAGCCAGGAATAATTTTTCTTGTTAACCGCACTGTACATAGTTTTTTACGTTTCCAATCGAAGCCTAAACTTTTAAACTCGTCTCTTATGATATTGTAATCGAAATTAACATTGTGGGCAACAAAAATTAAATCTTGCGTAATTTCTTCTACCTTTTGTGCAATTTCATGAAATTTGGGTGCGTTTCTAACCATAGCATTAGTAATGCCTGTTAGGTTTGTAATAAAAGGTGGAATGTTTTGCTCTGGGTTTACCAGAGTTGTCAACTCATTTACTATTTTTTCGCCATTAAAAACTAAAACAGAAATTTCTGTAATTTTTTGACCTTTAGGGCCATTTCCTGTAGTTTCTATGTCGACAACCGCATACAATTATGCTATAATATTTTTTAAATCGGCAATAGTTTCTGTTGGGTTTTCTGCTTTAAAAACATAACTACCAGCCACCAAAACATTGGCACCAGCTTCTATTAATTGGTTTGCATTTTTATTAGTAACACCGCCATCAATTTCTATTTGGCAATTAGAGGCTGTAAACTCTATTAAATGTCTTAACTGACTAACTTTTTTGTAAGTATTTTCAATAAAAGATTGTCCTCCAAACCCAGGATTTACACTCATAATACACACCAAATCTAAGTCTGAAATAATATCTTCTAAAACAGCTATCGGTGTGTGGGGGTTTAAAGCAACACCCGCTTTCATACCCGCTGCTTTTATGGCTTGTACTGTTCTGTGTAAATGTGTGCAAGCTTCATAGTGTACTGTTAGAATATTGGCACCTAAATCTGCAAATGTTTGTATGTATTGATCTGGATTTACAATCATTAAATGCACGTCTATTGTTTTTTTAGCATGTTTGGTTATAGCTTTTAAAACAGGCATACCAAAAGAAATGTTTGGTACAAAAACGCCATCCATAATATCTATATGAAACCAATCTGCTTCACTATTATTAACCATTTCTATNTCGCGTTGTAAGTTGGCAAAGTCTGCTGCTAAAACTGAAGGTGCAAGTATATTACTCATTATTTTATTTTGTTTTTACAAAGATAATAAGAAAGCTATACTTTTATAACAAACAACATGTTTAAAAGTGATTTAAATTGTAGTAAAAAAAAGTTTCAGTAATTAACTTTTTTAAAAAATTAAGAATCGTTTACAAGAAAAAACCTGCCAAAAAAGCAGTTTTTTTTTATTTGGTACGTTTTTAGCTAATTAATTATCAAATAAATACCTGTAAAATGAAAACATTTTTAAAAATATTATTAACGGCTGTAGCAGTAATTGTTTTGGCTAATATTTTACCTGGGGTAGCTATATCTGGTTACGTATCTGCAATAATTGTAGCCTTTGTAATTGCTTTGTTAAATATGTTTGTAAGACCACTGTTAATCTTTTTTACACTTCCAGCAACCCTAGTAACCTTTGGGTTATTTATATTTGTAATAAATGCAGTAATTATATTATTGGCAGATAAATTAGTAGATGGCTTTGCTGTTTCAGGCTTTTGGGCAGCATTATTTTTTAGTATTTTATTGTCAGTTTTTAGATCTGCATTATTTTCTTTACTAAAAGATGATAAATAACAACTCAATTAATAAAATAATCACTGAAATAGAACCACTTAAACATTTGTGCAATCAATTAAAAAGCGTAATTTTGCACTCGATTTTTTAAAGAATAAGAGCATAAAGAAATGAATATTACTAAAGAAAACATAGATGCGTTAAACGCAGTGGTAAAAGTTGATATTGTTGCAGAAGACTATCAAGAAAAAGTAGCAAAAGTATTAACAGATTATCGTAAAAAAGCAGACATACCTGGTTTTAGAAAAGGCCATGTACCTATGGGTATGGTTAAAAAACAGTATGGTAAATCTGTATTGGTAGATGAAGTAAATAAACTTTTACAAGATTCTTTAAATAAATTTATAACAGAAGAAAAATTAGACATATTAGGAAACCCTTTACCAAGAGTAAAAGAAGATTTTAACTGGGATGCAGACAACTTTTCTTTTGAGTTCGAATTAGGTTTAGTGCCAGAATTTGATGTAGATTTAAAACCAAAAAAGAAAGTAACAGCTTACAATATTATAGCTACAGAAGATCTTTTAGACGAAGAAGTTAAAAATATACAAACACGTTATGGCAAAATGAGTTCTATAGAAGTAGCTACAGAACATGCAAACGTAACAGGTACATTTGTTAACGAAGAAAAAGAAATCAATAAAAAATCTACCTTTTTAGTAAACGACCTAAAAGGAAAGAAAAACGAGAAAAAAGTTATTGGTGCTAAAGTAGGTGATGTAATTGAGTTAGAAACTAAGAAATTATTTGAAGACGAAAATAAATTACAACACATTTTAGGCATTGCAGAAGAAGACGTTAAAGATTTAGCTATTAAAGTTACGTTTACGGTAGAAGAAATTACCAAAACAGAACCAGCAGATTTAGATCAAGAATTGTTTGATAAATTATTTCCTGATGGAAGCGTAAAAACGGCAACTGAATTAAGAGATAAAATTAAAAAAGACGCAGAAAAACAATTCACACAACAAGGAGATCAATATTTATTAAATGCCATCACAGAGCATTTAGTAGAAAATACAAAATTTGATTTACCAGCAGAATTTTTACAAAAATGGTTAGCAACTGCAGGAGAAAAAGAATTAACTGCAGAAGAAGCAAAAGAAGAGTTCGATAAATCTGAAAAAGGATTACGTTATCAATTAATTGAAGGAAAAATCATGAAAGATAACGACATTAAAATAGACTATGCAGAGTTAGTAGACTATGCAAAAGGATTTATTAGAACACAAATGGCACAGTTTGGCAACATGAATCCAGAAGAAAAAGAATTAGATGATATTGCTGGTAGAATATTGCAAAACCAAGAAGAAGCTCAAAAATTACAATCTCAATTAATCAGTCAAAAATTACTGGCTTTTTATAAAGAAAACATGAGCTTTAAAACCAAAGAACTTTCTTACGAAGACTTTATTAAAGAAGTATACAAATAAACTATCTTTATTTGATATGCTGAATTTGCTTTAGAAGCAAAGTAAAATAGAAAACCTGAATTGTAAAATTCAGGTTTTTTTAGCCATAAAAACTAAGAAAAAAATAAGAAAAATGTTCTTATCTTTACAAAACAAACACTAAAAGAATTAAGATAATGGATTACGGAAAAGAATTCGAAAAATACGCAACAAAACACCATGGTATCAGCAGTACAAGCTACACAAAAATTACAAGTAGCTTAACACCATATATTATGGAAGAGCGCCAAATGAATATTACACAAATGGATGTTTTTTCTCGTTTAATGATGGATAGAATTATCTTTTTAGGAACAGGAATTAACGACCAAGTTGCAAATATTATACAAGCACAATTATTATTTTTAGAAAGTGTAGATGCTAATAAAGACATTTCTATCTACATCAACTCTCCAGGTGGAGGCGTATATGCCGGTTTAGGTATTTACGATACCATGCAATTTATAAAACCAGATGTAGCTACTATCTGTACAGGTATGGCTGCATCTATGGGTGCCGTTTTAATGTGTGCAGGAGAAAAAGGAAAGCGTTCTGCTTTACCACACTCTAGAATTATGATTCACCAACCATTAGGAGGCGCACAAGGACAAGCATCAGACATCGAAATTACAGCAAGAGAAATCTTAAAATTAAAAGACGAATTGTACGCTATCATAGCAAATCATTCAGGCCAAACCGTAGAGAAAGTACATAACGATTCTGACAGAGACTACTGGATGAAAGCAGAAGAAGCAAAAGCTTACGGAATGATTGATGAAGTATTAGCCAGAAA
>JGI26080J50196_1001451_pt1 | contig 10295 bp, 4 predicted proteins | sample SaaInl0LU_22_DNA_FD_50196 | JGI IMG/M metagenome (IMG submission 50196)
CAATTCCGCGTAGGTTTAGTTCGTGTCGAGCGTGCAGTAAAAGAGCGTTTGTCTATGGCGGAGAGTGAAGGTCTCATGCCGCAGGACTTGATTAACGCGAAGCCCGTTTCGGCGGCTGTGAAAGAGTTCTTTGGTTCAAGTCAATTGTCACAGTTCATGGATCAGAACAATCCCCTGTCTGAAGTGACTCACAAGCGGCGTGTTTCTGCTCTCGGCCCCGGTGGCTTAACGCGTGAACGTGCTGGTTTCGAAGTTCGTGACGTACACCCGACTCATTATGGTCGCGTTTGTCCTATCGAGACTCCTGAAGGTCCAAACATTGGTTTGATTAACTCATTGGCGGCGTATGCGCGTACCAACGACTACGGATTCCTTGAGTCACCCTATCGCAAAGTTGTTAATGGCGTAGTGACTGAAGACATCGAATATCTATCGGCGATCAACGAGGCCGAACATGTTATTGCTCAGGCTTCAGCGACGCTTGATAACAAAAATCGCTTTGTTGATGATCTCATTAACGTTCGTCATATGAACGAATTCACGATTAAGCCAGCTTCTGAAGTTGATTACATGGATGTATCGGCGAAGCAGGTTGTGTCTATTGCTGCGTCGTTGATTCCGTTCCTTGAGCACGATGATGCTAACCGTGCTCTGATGGGATCGAACATGCAGCGTCAGGCGGTACCTACCTTGCGAGCTGATAAGCCGCTTGTGGGCACTGGAATGGAGCGCCACGTCGCCGCCGATTCGGGTGTGTGTATTGTTGCGCATCGTGATGGTGTTATCGACTCTGTCGACGCGAGTCGCATCGTTGTTCGGGTGAACGCCGATAGCGTTGGCCCCGACGAGGCGCCGGTCGATATTTACAACCTGACCAAGTACAAGCGTTCGAACCAAAATACGTGCATCAATCAGCGACCCATTGTTAANCAGGGCGATATCATTGCTCGTGGNGACATTTTGGCCGACGGTCCTTCCGTGGATCTTGGTGAGCTGGCGCTGGGCCAGAATATGCGTATCGGCTTTATGCCTTGGAACGGCTACAACTTCGAAGACTCCATTTTAGTGTCTGAACGCGTGGTTCAAGAAGATCGTTTCACGTCTATTCATATTCAGGAGCTCACCTGTATTGCACGTGATACTAAGCTTGGGCCTGAGGAAATTACCTCGGATATTCCCAATGTTGGTGAAGGTGCTCTAAGTAAGCTTGATGAGTCCGGAATTGTTTATATCGGTGCGGAAGTGGATGCCGGCGATATCTTGGTAGGCAAGGTTCAGCCTAAAGGCGAAACCCAGCTTACTCCTGAAGAGAAGCTATTGCGTGCCATCTTTGGTGAAAAGGCTTCTGATGTTAAAGACGCATCGCTGCGTGTGGGTTCGAGCTACAAAGGCACGGTTATCGACGTCCAAGTCTTCACGCGCGACGGACTCGAGAAGGATCCTCGTGCCAAGCAGATTGAGACAGCGCAGCTTTCGGATTATCGCAAGGATTTGCGCGAAGAATACCGTATCTATGAAGAAGCGACGTATGCGCGTCTAGCACAGCTGATCACCGGTCAGAAGACCGTTAGCGGCGGCGGCTTGCCTAAAGGCACTGCGCTTACCGATGACGTTCTTGCTAATTTGGATCGTGAGCAGTGGTTCAAGCTTAAGCTTGCTGATGCTGACCTCAACGAGCAAATAGTGTCTGCTGAGCGACTGCTTGAAGAGCAGAACAAGCAGCTCGAAGAGCGCTTTGAGATCAAGAAAGACAAGCTTCAAAGTGGTGACGACCTCGCACCTGGTGTACTCAAGATCGTCAAGGTCTACCTCGCTGTTAAGCGACGTATTCAGCCAGGCGACAAGATGGCTGGCCGTCACGGTAACAAAGGTGTTATCTCTGTGATCATGCCGGTGGAAGACATGCCATTTGATGAGCGTGGTGAGCCGGTCGATATCGTTCTTAACCCGCTGGGCGTGCCTTCGCGGATGAACGTTGGTCAGATCTTGGAAACTCACCTNGGTATGGCTGCNCGCGGGCTTGGCGTTAAAATCAATGACATGTTGGAGCAGCAGGCGAAGATTTCGCAGTTGCGTAATTTCTTGAAAGAAATTTACTCCCATGCCAGCGATTCTCGTCGCGATGAGAACATCGACTCCTTGACCGATGAAGAGATTCTCGAGCTCGCACACAACTTGCGAAAGGGTGTGCCGATGGCAACCCCAGTCTTCGATGGCGCNAAAGAAGAGTCCATCAAGGATCTNCTTCGCTTGGCGGATATCCCAGATAGCGGGCAGCTTCAGTTGTACGATGGCCGTACNGGNGATGCATTCCTGCGTCCTGTGACAGTGGGCTACATGTACATGTTGAAACTCAACCACTTGGTTGATGACAAGATGCATGCGCGTTCAACGGGTTCTTACAGCTTGGTCACTCAGCAGCCGCTGGGTGGTAAAGCACAATTCGGTGGGCAGCGATTCGGTGAGATGGAAGTGTGGGCGCTTGAAGCCTACGGTGCCGCGTATACCCTGCAGGAAATGTTAACCGTTAAGTCTGACGATGTGGCTGGGCGTACCAAAATGTACAAGAACATCGTTGATGGTGATCACCGTATGGAGCCGGGCATGCCCGAGTCGTTCAACGTGTTGATCAAGGAAATCCGCTCACTCGGTATCGATATTGATCTCGAGACTGAGTCTGAAGGCTTCTAAGGGGATTAAGACATGAAAGATTTGTTGAACCTGCTCAGCAGGGAGAAAAACGAAGACTTTGATGCGATTCGCATTGGTCTTGCATCGCCCGACATGATCCGGTCTTGGTCGTACGGTGAAGTTAAAAAGCCTGAAACCATTAACTATCGGACATTTAAGCCCGAACGTGATGGTTTGTTTTGTGCGAAGATTTTCGGTCCTGCAAAGGACTATGAATGTCTTTGTGGCAAGTACAAGCGTCTCAAGCACCGTGGTGTTATTTGTGAAAAGTGTGGTGTTGAAGTCGCATTGGCGAAAGTGCGTCGTGAGCGCATGGGCCACATCGAACTCGCCAGCCCCGTAGCGCACATCTGGTTTTTGAAGTCATTGCCCTCGCGTATTGGCTTATTGCTGGATATGACTCTTCGAGATATCGAGCGGATTCTCTACTTCGAATCATACGTAGTGACAGATCCTGGTTTGTCGACGCTGGATCAAGGTCAGCTGCTCAATGACGAGCAGTACTATGAGGCAATGGAAGAGTTCGGTGACGAATTCACTGCCAAGATGGGTGCTGAGGCGATCCAAGATCTGATGATGCAGATCGACGTCCCTGTCGAGGTGGAGCGACTGCGCGAAGAGATTCCAGCGACTAACTCTGAGACCAAGATCAAGAAGCTCTCTAAGCGGTTGAAGCTGCTGGAAGCTTTTGCACGATCGGGTAACAGGCCTGAGTGGATGGTGCTTAAAGCACTTCCCGTATTACCGCCTGATTTGCGGCCTCTCGTACCGCTCGATGGTGGTCGTTTTGCCACTTCAGATCTCAATGATTTGTATCGTCGTGTCATTAACCGGAACAACCGTTTAAAGCGGCTGCTTGACTTAAATGCACCTGATATTATCGTGCGCAATGAAAAGCGTATGCTGCAGGAATCAGTTGATGCGCTGTTAGATAACGGCCGTCGCGGTCGTGCGATCACGGGTTCTAATAAGCGCCCGCTGAAATCGCTTGCCGACATGATTAAAGGTAAGCAAGGTCGTTTCCGTCAGAACCTGCTCGGTAANCGTGTTGATTACTCCGGTCGTTCGGTAATTGTAACCGGTCCTACTTTGAAGCTGCATCAATGTGGTTTGCCCAAGAAAATGGCTCTTGAACTGTTCAAGCCGTTTATTTTCGGTAAGCTCGAGCATCGCGGTCTTGCGAGTACTATTAAAGCTGCCAAGAAGATGGTTGAGCGAGAGCCGCCAGAGGTCTGGGATATTCTCGCGGAGGTTATTCGCGAGCACCCTGTACTTCTGAACCGTGCGCCAACATTGCACCGTCTCGGTATTCAGGCGTTTGAGCCAGTGCTGATTGAAGGCAAGGCTATTCAGTTGCACCCACTGGTTTGCGCGGCCTACAACGCCGACTTCGATGGCGACCAAATGGCGGTCCACGTGCCGTTAACCATTGAGGCGCAGCTTGAAGCGCGTGCCCTAATGATGTCGACTAACAATATTCTGTCACCCGCGTCGGGCGATCCGATTATTGTACCGTCGCAAGACGTGGTCCTCGGCCTGTACTTCATGACGCGTGAGCGAATCAACGTCAAAGGCGAAGGCATGATCTTTGCTGACCCAACCGAGGTGCAGCGCGCCTATGCGTCGGGTCAGGTCCATCTTCAGGCGCGTATCAAATTGCGCGTGAAAGAGACCGTTGCCAGCTACGACGAAGAGACTACGGTCCAAACACGGATTGTTGATACAACTGTGGGTCGTGCGCTGCTGTGGGAAATCGTGCCTGAGGGTATGTCCTATGACATGATCAACAGGAACATGGTTAAGAAAGCCATCTCTAAGGTTATTAACCATTGTTACCGCATCGTCGGTTTGAAGGCGACGGTTATCTTCGCTGACCAATTGATGTACACCGGCTATGAGTATTCCACGAAGTCAGGTTCATCAATCGGTGTTAACGATTTTGAAATTCCCGAAGAAAAAGCTGAGTTAGTAGAGAAAGCCTACGATGAAGTGAAAGAGATTGAGCAGCAATACGCAGCTGGTTTAGTCACGCAAGGCGAGAAGTACAACAAGGTTATCGATATCTGGTCACGCACGAACGACCAAGTGTCGAAATCCATGATGGCTAACCTCTCCAAAGATATGGTTATTAACCGTAACGGCGAAGAGGAAGAGCAAGACTCTTTCAACTCCGTCTACATGTATGCCGATTCTGGTGCGCGTGGTTCACCCGCTCAGATTCGTCAGTTGGCCGGTATGCGTGGCTTGATGGCCAAACCAGACGGTTCCATTATTGAGACACCTATTGTCGCCAACTTCCGTGAAGGCTTGAACGTTCTTCAGTATTTCATCTCGACTCACGGTGCACGTAAAGGTCTAGCGGATACTGCCCTAAAGACAGCTAACTCCGGTTACTTGACTCGTCGTTTAGTCGATGTTGCGCAGGACGTGGTGGTTGTTGAGCAGGATTGCGGTACTGACGCCGGCCTATTAATGACGCCGGTTATCGATGGTGGCGATATTATTGAGACACTGTCTGACCGAGTACTGGGTCGAATTGTTGCTAAAGATGTTGTCAAGCCGGGCTCCGATGAGGTGCTGCTTGAAGCGGGCACGATGGTTGACGAAGTCTGGAGCGAGCGTCTAGAAGAATTAGGTATCGATGAGGTCCAAGTTCGTTCACCCATCACCTGTAAGACTCGCTACGGTATTTGCTCTACGTGTTATGGCCGAGACCTCGGTCGTGGACACCAGGTGAATATGGGCGAAGCCATTGGCGTTGTGGCGGCCCAGTCGATTGGTGAGCCAGGTACACAGCTGACTATGCGTACGTTCCACATCGGTGGGGCGGCTTCTGGCCAAGCGGCACAGGACAATATTCAGGTGAACTCCGACGGTGTTGTTAAGTTGCACAACATTAAAGTGGTTGACCGTCCTGACGGATCACTGGTCGCGGTGTCGCGTTCAGGCGAGCTGTCGATCCTCGATGCCGTTGGTCGTGAACGTGAGCGCTATAAAGTGCCTTACGGTGCGGTTATTAAGGTTCGCGACGAAGCCGAGGTTTCCGCAGGCGACGTTGTTGCGAACTGGGATCCACACACGCACCCAATTATTACTGAAGTTGCCGGTACCGTGAAGTTCAGCGGTATGGAAGAAGGCGTAACGATTAAGCGTCAAACGGATGAATTTACTGGCCTATCGAGCATCTCGGTGATGGAGGCGGGTGAGCGCCCTGCAGCGGGTAAAGATATTCGCGCAGGCGTTACACTGGTNGATGATAAAGGGAACGAGCTGACGCTAGCAGGTACCAACGTGCCAGCGCACTACTTCCTGCCTGCTATGGCCATGGTGAACCTCGAAGATGGGGCTCGCGTTGAGGTCGGTGACATTATTGCCCGAATTCCTCAGGAAGGTAAAAAGACGCGTGACATTACCGGTGGTCTTCCACGTGTTGCCGATTTGTTCGAAGCACGTAAGCCCAAAGAGCCCGCTATCTTGGCTGAAATATCCGGTACTGTGAGCTTTGGTAAAGAAACCAAAGGCAAGCGTCGCCTGATGATTACGCCAAACGACTCTTCTACGTTGCCCGATGGTTCGGATCACTACGAGGAACTTATTCCTAAGTGGCGTCAGCTGTCAGTCTTCGAGGGCGAGCAAGTGGCTAAGGGCGAGATCGTATCTGAAGGTCCTATGAGCCCTCACGATATTCTTCGCTTAAAAGGTATTGCTGAGCTTGCTAAGTACATCGTCAACGAGATCCAGGAGGTTTATCGCCTTCAGGGTGTGAAGATCAACGACAAGCACATCGAAGTGATTGTTCGACAGATGCTGCGCAAAGTGATTATCGCATCCTCTGGCGAGTCAACATTCATCAAGGGTGAGCAAGTTGAGTTCACGGCGTTCCTTGAGGAGTGCGAACGCCTCGAAGCAAAAGGTCTGATTTCACCGACCTCAGATCGTGAACTATTAGGTATTACTAAAGCGTCACTCGCAACCGAAAGCTTTATTTCGGCAGCATCGTTCCAGGAGACTACGCGTGTCCTGACCGAGGCTGCAGTGACTGGAAAGCGCGATTACTTGCGTGGACTGAAAGAAAACGTGATTGTTGGCCGATTAATACCAGCCGGTACCGGTTTGACCTATCACGAAGAACGTCGCCGTAAGGCGGAAAGTCAGGGTCTTGCTTTGGGCATGTCCGATGAAGAGTTCCAAGAGAGCTTTGCAGAAGAGATGGAAAAGGTAGAGGCTGAGAGCGAATAATCGCCTCGTGGTGGCCGGCAGCGGAGACGTTTTCCAAATGCCGGTCATAATCCCAGTTGACCCGGGAAGCGCGCATCATTAGAATGCGCGCTCTTTTATTTTGGGGCTCATGCCCCTCAAGTATTTCGGAGCTTTTGAATGGCAACAATTAACCAGCTCGTGCGCAAGCCTCGCAAGCGCAAAGTAGCGAAGAGTGACGTTCCTGCATTGCAGGCTTGTCCCCAGCGTCGCGGTGTATGCACACGCGTTTACACCACGACCCCTAAAAAGCCTAACTCAGCACTTCGTAAAGTATGTCGTGTGCGTTTGACCAACGGTTTCGAAGTTTCTTCGTACATCGGCGGTGAGGGCCANAACCTACAGGAACACAGCGTAGTATTGATCCGTGGTGGTCGTGTTAAAGACTTACCAGGNGTTCGCTACCACACAGTGCGCGGTAGTCTCGATACTTCCGGTGTTGCGAATCGCCGTAAGGGCCGCTCTAAATACGGCGCCAAGCGACCTAAGTAAAAGCCAGAGTGGCCGACANTATCGGCCGCTTTGATATAACAAGTCGGTTTCGTTCCGACAGTAAGGCTGGGCCCCAATAATGAGTGCCCAGATAACCCTGAAGATATAAAGGTAATGACATGCCAAGAAGACGCGTAGTTGCTAAACGTGAAGTAATCCCTGATCCCAAGTTTGGGAACACCACCCTCGCAAAATTTATGAATCACGTGATGATCAGCGGTAAAAAAGCCACCGCCGAATCAATCGTATACGGCGCCCTCGATCTCGTTCAAGAGCGTTTGAGTCGCGATCCTCTCGAAGTATTTGATGAAGCGTTAGAAAACATCGCCCCTATGGTTGAGGTTAAGTCTCGCCGCGTTGGTGGTGCGACTTACCAGGTCCCAGTAGAAGTTCGTCCTTCACGCCGCGCTGCGTTGTCAATGCGTTGGTTGGTAGATTACGCCCGTAATCGTGGCGAGAAATCTATGCGTCAGCGTTTGGCTGGTGAAATTATCGATGCCGCACAAGGTAAAGGTAATGCCGTTAAGAAGCGCGAAGACGTTCATCGTATGGCCGAAGCCAACAAGGCGTTCTCGCACTTCCGATTCTAATAGTGCTTTTCGCACGTCGAGGACACTTTTGTGGCTCGTAAAACACCGATTCAGCGCTATCGTAATATCGGCATCTGNGCGCATGTGGACGCGGGTAAAACTACGACTACGGAGCGGGTGCTGTTTTATACGGGCTTGTCGCACAAAATCGGTGAAGTACACGATGGTGCGGCGACCATGGACTGGATGGAGCAGGAGCAGGAGCGAGGAATCACTATTACCTCGGCTGCTACGACCTGCTTCTGGTCAGGTATGTCGCAGCAGTTCGACGAGCATCGAATCAATATCATTGATACCCCTGGGCACGTAGATTTCACGATTGAAGTCGAACGCTCCCTGCGGGTATTAGATGGCGCCGTTGTTGTTTTGTGTGGCTCGTCAGGCGTTCAGCCGCAGACCGAGACCGTATGGCGCCAAGCCAACAAGTACGAAGTTCCGCGCATGGTGTTTGTCAACAAGATGGACCGTGCAGGTGCAAGCTTTGAGCGCGTAGTCGAGCAATTGCGTGATCGGCTAGGCTGCACTCCAGTTCCTATCCAGATGACCATTGGCTCCGAAGAAGACTTTAAAGGCGTTGTTGACCTTATCAAGCGCAAGGCTATTTATTGGAATGAAGCCGATATGGGTATGACCTTTGAGTATGACGAGGTGCCCGCCGAGCTCGCTGAGCAGGTTGAAGTGATGCGGGAGTTCATGGTTGAAGCTGCCGCTGAGGCCGACGATGAACTGATGGATGCCTACCTCGAGGAGGGCGATCTCAGCGAAGAGCAAATCAAGCGAGGCCTGCGTGCTCGGACGCTCGCTTGCGATATTGTGCCGGTGCTAGGTGGCTCCGCTTTTAAGAACAAAGGTGTCCAAGCTATGTTGGACGCGGTTGTCGATTACTTGCCGTCGCCCGTCGAAGTGAAAGCTATCGAAGGTACCGAGATGGATGGCGAGACGGTCGTGCGCCGCCGGTCCGATGACGACGAGCCCTTTTCTGCTCTGGCCTTCAAAATTGCCACCGATCCTTTTGTGGGTACGCTCACGTTTTTCCGTGTTTATTCTGGGCGGCTTGAAAGTGGCAGCGCCATCTATAATTCAGTAAAAGGCAAAAAAGAACGTGTTGGTCGCATGGTGCAGATGCACTCAAACAGCCGCGAAGAAATCAAGGAAGTGCTGGCCGGCGATATCGCTGCTGCGATTGGTTTAAAGGATGTCACGACCGGCGACACGCTGTGCTCATATGATAAACCCGTCATTCTTGAGCGTATGGAGTTTCCGGAGCCGGTCATTTCAGTGGCCGTCGAACCGCGTTCACAGGCTGATCAGGAAAAGTTGGGTGTGGCGTTGGGTAAGCTTGCTCAGGAAGACCCGTCGTTCCGTGTTAAGACGGACGATGAAACAGGTCAAACGATTATCTCTGGTATGGGTGAGCTACACCTCGATATTATCGTGGATCGGATGCGTCGCGAGTTCAGTGTTGAGGCAAACATTGGTAAGCCCCAAGTGGCCTACCGTGAGTGCATTCGCAACACCGTCAATATTGAAGGCAAGTTTATCCGTCAGTCAGGCGGACGTGGTCAATATGGGCATGTATGGATTAAGTTTGAGCCTGCGGAAGACGAGACCGCCGATAGTCTAGAGTTTCACAACGCGATTGTTGGTGGTGTTGTACCTAAAGAATATATTCCTGCTATTCAGAAAGGTGTCGAAGAGCAGATAAAAAACGGCGTGCTAGCAGGCTATCCGTTGTTGGGCGTGAAGGCTACCCTATACGATGGCTCTTTCCACGATGTGGACTCGAATGAAATGGCGTTTAAAATTGCCGCGAGTCTCGCCACCCGGCAGCTATCCGAGGTGGGCGGTGCTGTGCTTTTAGAGCCCATTATGACGGTCGAAGTTGTAACCCCTGAAGATAATATGGGTGACGTGGTGGGCGATCTCAATCGTCGACGTGGCTTGATATCGGGCATGGACGATTGCGCCGCCGGTAAAATTGTAAATGCTGAAGTCCCGCTGGCGCAGATGTTTGGTTATGCTACCGACCTTCGCTCGGCAACGCAGGGGCGCGCGACCTATACCATGGAGTTTTCCAAGTACGCCGAGGCACCAAGTAATGTTGCCGAAGCGTTTATTTCAAGAAACCAGACGGGTTAACCGTCTACATTCCGAGAGGGACTGACAGTGTCAAAGGAATCATTTGAGCGTTCGAAGCCCCACGTCAACGTGGGAACGATTGGGCACGTAGACCACGGTAAGACGACGCTGACAGCGGCGTTGACC
>JGI26080J50196_1001452_pt1 | contig 10290 bp, 17 predicted proteins | sample SaaInl0LU_22_DNA_FD_50196 | JGI IMG/M metagenome (IMG submission 50196)
TAATTTTTTAAATCAAATTTCGGGTCATACAACTTAACCTGGTTGACGGGTTTTTCATACCCAGCAAATCCAAACAGCTCCTGGTAGTTTTCAGTCTTAGAATTCGTCATAAACAACCGGAGAGCGATGAGCGCGATGATAATCAGGATGACAAGGCTAGACTGCTTCATATATATATACGTGCGTTAATTATTTTAGAGAAAATAATCATTGTATTATAAAATGTCACTCTTGATATTTAGCCCCAAGTGTCAGCACAGCAGGGAACTCATAGATTTCATAAAGGCTCGGCCACAACTTCAACAACTCATTCACTATCACAACATCAATCAAAGAGGTATTCCTCCTGAATACAAAAATAAAATTTCACGTGTCCCAACAATGCTCACGAAGAATGGGAAAATCCTAGTCGGTGCAGAAATCAAAGCCTGGCTCATGTCCCTCCTCCCGTCTGAGGAAGTCCATCACATGGACATCGGTGGGTTTTCGTGTGGGATGACCTCTTTGGAAAACGATGACGTCGTGCGAAACGGTGGGGGCATCTATGAGATGGATGACTATGGGTCGTCACTCATGCCACCGATGACCCCTGAACTTGAGTCAAAAATTAGTAAGAGTGTCAATGAGGCATACAATCAAATAAAGAAATAACGCATTTTTTAATAAAAAAACAATGAGGTTGGTCACCATCCAGTCATCGGCGGTGAAAGCCGTCTTTGAAGTCCTCAAAGAGATACTTAACGATGTAAATGTCTATTTCACTCCACAAGGCGTTTCCATCGTTACCCTCGACACCGCGAGAACAAGTCTCGTGGACCTTCAGCTCGCGGCTGATAATTTTGAAGAGTATGAATGCCCCGAACCCATCATCGCGGGGATTAACATCGCAAACACCTTTAAACTTCTCAAGTCAATCACAAACAACGATGTCCTGACGATGTCAGTCACGACGAAAGAATACATGGACATCGAAGTTCTCTCGGAAGCAAAGAAACAAAAATCAAAGTTTCAACTGAAACTCCTGGACATTGATGAAAATGAAATCGAAGCACCTGAACTCAAGTGTGCGTGCATGACAACCATGCAATCTGTGGACTTTCAACGTATCTGTAGAGATATGGGAAACATTGGGTCTGAGATTTCCATCAGAAGACATGGAACGACGATGAAACTCAGCTGTGAAGGGGATTTTGCCAATCAAGAAACAACGTTGGAAACCATAGAAGATGTCCCCGATGACGTCTACGGCATCTATTCACTCAAATACCTCAACATTTTCACAAAGGCGACGGGGATGTGTGCGTCGGTACAAATTTTACAAGAAGCGGCGTTCTTGATATTACAATATAACGTGGCAAACTTGGGACATCTAAAGTTTTATCTCGCAACTAAGGTGAACGAAGCATAGTCGTCGTACCAGTGAGAGTTGATACAACTTTCTTCATGCCAAGGGCATTTGTAATTTGAATCTTCGGATACTTTTCTTGTAACGTGTCTTCATCATAAAATAATAAATCACACAACTTTACATCAGACCCGTGGAAATCACCTTTTGGACCTGCGTATCGTTTGACTTTTCTCGTGACATCGCGCACGGGTTTATCGTCTTCATCCACGAGCACCGCAGAGGTGATTGGTAGGTTGAATGTGACGGTGCCATCTTTTTCAGGTGGCCAGGTGAACTCTGGGTCATAGGTGATATACTTGTACCGCTCATTGTTGTACCAGTAGTGAACGCGGAAAATGGTCTTTGTGACGTTTTGCGGAACTTCAGTTCCACTTATATCACGGTGAGTGACATCTATGTAAAAGTCACTCTCTCCATCGTCCCAGTAAAATTTCTTTTCATGTAACCAAAAATCGTCACATTCATCAATTTGGTATTTCATATCTAAATCCACGGTGTATTCCAGGTACACTTTACTGATGGCGTAATCGGAAATTTTAAAAAAATCCCTGTACTTTCCGTAAGCCCAGATGATTACATTAGTTAAAAGATTAGCCATTTACATTAGTATGGAGGGCAACTTTTTAAGTCGCTTCAATAATAAAATTGATGAATGGACGAGACTTATAGAAGAAGAACCCCACAATAAAGGGATGCACGAATCAGAGATGAGTGAATACATCATCAAGTGTATGCCTTACATGAACCAACACGCCGAGGAAGAGGTGGAGGTCACGACAAATAGTGATAATGTGTTTAACGCGAAAGAGACGAAAGGGTTAGCTCGTGGAAGTTTATACACAGATTATCTCATCGAGGTTGAAAATCAATCCATCCAGAGAAAACCAAAGAGTGTACGAATAGATAGATGTAGTAGTTGTGAAATAAGCAATGTCATTCATTGCCACGACGCCAGCGAACTCGTGTGTGACGGTTGTGGTCTCGTGTTGAGTACACTCATATCAGATGAGTTGACATACAAGGAAGAACAAGAAACGTCGAAAGTTATAAACTACTCGTACAAAAGGGAAAATCATTTTTCAGAATGGTTGTCTCAGTTCCAAGCCCTGGAGAGTACGACCATCCCCGATGAAGTCATAGAAGAGTTGAAGTCGGAATTGAAAAAGATGAAAATTAAAAAGACGTGTGAAATCACACACACAAAAGTTCGGGGATTGTTGAAAAAGTTACGATACAACAAGTACTATGAACACACCCCATACATCACAAACATGCTCAACGGAGTGAAACCACCAAAGATGCCCCAAGCCCTTGAAGAACGTCTTCGGATGATGTTTACACAAATTCAAAAACCATTCGATGACAACTGTCCAAAGGATAGGAAGAATTTTCTCTCCTACAGCTATGTGTTGTTTAAATTTTGTGAGTTGTTGTCGGAAGACCAGTATCTAGAATTTTTTCCACTTTTGAAGAGTACACAAAAATTGTATCAACAAGATGTCATATGGAAAAAAATATGTCAAGAACTTCAATGGGAGTTTATACCGACCGTGTAGTTTAAAGAGTGTACATAGTTAGACATGTAATGGATTATTGCATTAAAGAAGTCATATTCCACCTAGACCGCGCTAAACACATCCTCGAAGAAGGTCTCAAAGACCCTGAACTCTACAAAAGGGAATCACAACAAAGCTATGAAGTCATGGCAAAGGCGTTTCCGATGATGCTTCTATTTTCACAACTTCAAGCCTCTGATGACCAAAGTTTATCAGATAGCCAAGAGACAACCCCATCAGACGAAGATAGTTACGGGTCTGAAGGGCCGCCGCATCCGTTAACGCCCTAACCGATTTAAACTCTAAAACAATCCGACCTTCCACGATGATGTCACTTCGTACATTTCCTATAGTGTGCCCTTGAAACACAATGGGTACAATACGTTCACTCTCGTATTGTACACCTTGTGCACGTAAAATGACTTCCATGGCTTTGTGATACACACACTCATTATATCCAGGACCTAGGTCTTTATATATGGTGTTTACGAATTCTCTCAGCTGACCCTCCATATACACTCATAGGTGGGTCTATCTTTTATCTCAGTAGATGATATATACATGAACAACAACAACCGCCTCATTCGTAATAACCAAGGTAGGATTGTCCGCGTGTTGGAAACACCCACTGGGTCGCCACGCATCCCTCGTGGAAACCAACGCAATCCACGTTCCCCACCACCCATGTCACCCCGACAACGACGGCGACAAAGGGTACTACCCGTCGCTCGTCGCTTGAATTTTTCTGGAGCGGAGTACACAAAGGAAGACTTTTATAATGAAATCAAACAAGTTTTGAACAGATTCTATCCAGACCATGATGTGAATAACGTGAGAAATCTAGAGAATTATAAAGTGCGCCATGTGTTGAACAGAAGATTGACACAACAAGAGCTTGAATGGTTGGGTACTACGCGTAAAATTACCGAACAAAACGTGAAAGCGAGCAAACGTAAAGCAAATGAAGATGCACTCCAGAAAAAATATGGAGTCAGTCCAGCGAAACAACCGAAAAACAATGGCATCACATACTATGACGATACATTCAACGTGCGTTCACCACAAAAAGTCAAAAATAAAGTCTTCCTCATGACTGAACTCAACAAGAATGACAAAGTCACACGCGTGTACAACAGGGGTGCGTTGAACAAACTCATGAAACAGGTTGGACCGTTTACACAAATTCCATTCAAAAACTATCACATTAAAAATTATAAAAATAAAAATAAAATTGAAAAAGAAATTAAAAATTTTAAAAATTTAGGATTCAATGTGAAAAATGTCACCGAAGCCTACGCACAAAATCATCTCCGACCACTGAACACTTTCACCCCAACACAAAAGGATACTATTAAAAAAATTATCCAAACATTAAAAAGAAATAATATTCCTCGCAATATTAAAACATTATTGCAACAAAAACTTGCATTCATGATTACCAAACCCACTATGTATGAAAAACTTGGTCTTTCACAAGTTGTCTATGCGAGAAACCTGACGCGAATCGTCAACACAATCCCTAAAAATATTATAAACTTGTTGTAAAAGTGGGTTAAAGTTATAGGTCATTTATTAATAAAATGTCCCTCCTTGAACAAGACTACCTCACCGTCCCGGGCCAAGTGTACGCGTGCTTGTCCATCGTTGGTCCCGAAGCGCCGCAGAAGAGTGATAAGTTTGGCATCAAAATTCGCGGATGCTTTGCGACGAAGGATGAAGCCGCGGCGCACGCCAAACGTTTGCAAAAGGAGGACGCCACGTTCAACATTTACGTCGTCGATATGTACAAGTGGATTATGATTCCGCCCGACGACAGTAAGATTGAAGATGTGCACTACCAGAATCAACGTCTTGAAGAGATTATGACTGGGTACAGAGAATCGCAATCCCAAGCAGCCAGGCTCTTTGAAGAGCGTAAGCGCGGTATGATCGAAGGCACGAACCACTTCACCCCGGGTGATGAGAACAGCAAGTTCTACAACAAGCCCGATGAAGCCCCTGTGCGCCACCCTGCGGAAGTGCTCGCCGAGTTGCAAAAGGAAAAGCCCGACACACCGATGGAGGACCTGATTAAGGAGGCGGATGAAATCATCGCCAAGGAAATCAAGGAGCGTCAAGACGTGCGCGAGGCCAAGGAAGCCGAGTAGATTTTTAATATATAACTAAAGTATATGTTCAGCATTATTTTAAACATAATCACGATTGCCATCGTCGCGTATTTCATCATCACGTACCAGCCTCTCTTAGATAGGAAAGCGAAACAGGAAGGACACGCCACGGCCTCGGAGTTGCTCAGGGCAAACCTAAAGGACCCCGTGGTCGTGTCGCGCGCGTATTTCACAGAACCTAAGAGTGGTAGTATCGGTGGATTTGTTGGTTATCAAAAACCTGAAAATGAACTTACATCGCTCTAAGAATGACGGGTTGCATGGTTTTCCCCATGAAAAACCCAACTATGAACGCGATGAACATCACGATGTATGTATTCTTGTCCAAGTTGGAAAAATCTAACTTTGTGTTTTCCACCGGGAGTGGAGGGGGTGGCTGATGCATCATGTACATCGGCGGTGGCGGCGGAGGGGGTGGGTCATAGTAGTCATCTCTCGCGTGGACACTACTGGCGTCATCTTTGAGGACGTCTGGGTTATATTGAATTGGTGTGCCGATATCAGTCTCCATTATTATTAAAAATGCTTATATTTTTTAAGCACTTTCACTATCACTCTGTTCTTCGGAATCGGAGACGACGAAGTCTTTCAAACTACCCTCCTCCTCCTCGTCGTCGTCCTCGTATTCATCCTCCTCGTCGCTGTCTGAACACCCCTCATCTTCTGTGAGGATGTCACTACTCGCGGAATAGTCACTGTCGTACTCGTCTTCGCTATAATCATCTTCTAGNTCCACATGCTCTGGAACATACACATCCTTGGGTTTCTTAATCGTACGTCCGTATCTGGTCGTCATTTGTAGATTAAACGAGCGTATTGTTTAAGTATCTTGGTGTCCAGTTAATCCCTAATTTCAAAGCACTCTCTAAAATTCTTTTTTCAGTGGCTAGAGCTATTCGTACCGCGACATCGTGAATATCTTCCTGTACGTCGTAGTTGTTGTGTGTACCGAGGTTTTCAAAATGGTCCAAGGATTTGTACAGGTGTCTCGCGGCTTCTCTTGGTTTGTTTTCATCGAGCACGTCCTCCGCCTTTTTCATTTCCTGTGCAAACAGTTTGAACTCTTCTGGGTTGATGCCTGAATACTTCAAAGCTTCTTCTTTGAGGTCTTCCTCTTCCTGTGTCCAGTCAGTGGATGCGGCACCGGTGAGTATGTATGCCATGTAGCCCAGGACACCAATCAGGACGAGTGCCATATACATTAATTTGTTATTTTTTTAAACATTGATGGAAGCACTTTGAATGATTTTTTATTTTTACAGGGACATCCAAGGGTCATCATTCCTTTTTTGTCAACGGTGAAACACATTTGTCCATGGGATTTTCCAACATCTTCACAATAGTTGGAATTTGTAAAAATTTTATTTTTTTGTATTTTAATAACTTTTGTTTCTTTGTGTCCAGGGAAATATCTTTGTATAAAAGTTTCAAATTCACCAGTGGCCACGACGTCTGCAGATTTCACCACCGGTGTCGGTGTCGCTGGTCGACAAAGGACAACTCCATCGGGGCACAGTAGTTTCATGATGTGAGGGGTGAGAATATACCTCTTCCCAGAAAAATCGCGACAAAATCCATCTCGCCTTTCACGAATTGTTTCACATCGACAAAAACATTTTTGTGAAATCATATTCCCACCAATGTAAAACCACACGTGATTGGACCCATGCTCCCTCCCCAAGTTTTCACAGTAGCGTGATGTCGTCGACACCAGAAAAGTATTTTTATGTTTGAAAATCTTCGTCACCTTGGCACCTCCCTGACCTTCCATATTTTTTTGAATAAAAATCTCAAGATGTGCTTGTAATTCAATATCATTCACCTCATTTTTTGTTTGAATCGCGGTGAATGCCCCCTCCTTGATGGCTTTCGTGGGTGGTTCCACTTTCACCACTGATGTGTCATCCGTGCGCACCGTTGCCATGTCGAGAAGGTCTCTCGTTGGTGTTGGGTCTACGACGGTTATTTTTTTATGTTCATCATAGATGAATACTGGAAGATAGACACCTTGTGTGATTTTCCCAGAGTGTTCACAGGTGCTACACCCTTTGCCACCACACTCGGGACACTTGGCCCTTTTATGAGACCACGGCAACCTGAATCCACTCCCCCTAGACCCACGTTCTATATCACCAAAGACGGCACAATCTATGACTTCATTCCAATCGACACCACCTTTTGCCGTGTACAAGACGACGAGAATGTGTTCTCTGAGAGCGAGGGCCCCTTCCTGATTGACGACAAACCCTGGCCAGTTCAGGTGAACCCCTGTTTTGTACTTGTCATCACTGACTTTTTTGGGTTCAGCCACTGATACGAGACACCGTTGACCCCCATAGCGACGCACTTTATCACATATAATTTTACAAATATCCCGAATATCTTCGACAGACAGGGGTTCGGAATCTTTGTAATCTATATCACAGAAGAAGTTATACGTCGGGGTCTTCTGCTCCACGACAAACACCTGTTCCCCACGAAGACATGCGCGCACGTACTGCTCGTTGAATGACGATAATTTGTCGCTTGGAACAGATAGACATCCCCCGTCCATCAACACATGCGACAGATTTCGTGAATTCATAAACCCCTCAGTAGCACACCATTGACGAAACATCTCTAGTTACAATCAAAGCGCGTGTCATCTCTAAACCAGTGGAGACAGGTCATATCTCCACACGTTTCTTCTTTTTCAGTGAGTTCCTTTTTAATATTTAAAAGTTCATAGACTGTTCGTTCTTTAATTTTATCAACTTCCATGTCAGCCTGATAGGGGTAATAGCCAAATTTTTTTACATAAAGGTCTTTGATTTGCATTAAAATGTAGGACTTTGATTTCATCTACTTTATTGAAAACTTTTTTCTGTGAAGAGAAGTCATGCAGCTGTAAAATTCAGGGTTTTTGATGACATTTTTAGATATGAGTTCCCAATTTTTCTTTGCGTTAAATTCCGTCAAAGTATCAAAACTCATATAATCATTTTCATCAAAAGTTTTTTTATAAGGTTGTTTATTAATTTTTTTCAAATTTGTTTTTTGTTTTTCATCATAAAATTTTTTAACATACTGTTGTTGTTCTGATTTCGTCCAGTTCACAAAGAATATGAACACGTGATACACGAGTTCAACTTGTGGACTTTCTTTAACTGAAAATACATAGTCGGTGTATTCACCTGATTTTAAAGACACAACACCACGTGTCTCCTCTTCAAGTTCCCTGAGAGCACATCGGAGGGGGTTAAAGATTTCTTTCCGCCGACATCCGCCTGTGACAAAAATCCAATCTTTAAACCTCCTGTCTCTCACCGTGAGAAATTTAGGTTTCTCGTCCACGAATGATACTGGTATGGCTATGGCCTTGTACTTTTTCATTGTTGCACATTTGCAATCCTACTATTAGCGGATTTATTTATCCTCGGACTTTTCTTCAACAACTTCTTCTTCCTCCTCCTTCTCCTTCTCAGGTGCCGGCGCTGGTGGTGCGACTCGGACAGGTTGGGGTGCCGGAACTCGCACAGGCATCGGCTGCGGCTGCATGCGTTTCATGACATTCATAGAAAAACCTTTCAAACCTTCAACATCTTCTTTGGCTGTCCTGAGTTCTTTGAACATCAGAATCAGGCCGACCATACAGATGATGACGGCGATGAGGGTGAGCGTTTGTCTATCAATGGGAATCATTATCTAATAAAAGCGTTTAATTTTTAAGTTCACCAAATTGTAATTTTTGAAAATACACCTGCTGACTTTCCCTGTCAGTGGGTCGGGCTGGGGATTCTACAATTTTCTCTAAAGTACGACTTTTGGGGTCATAGGAGAGCACGAAAACAATGGCAAGGAGCATAACTGTATTCCAAAACATGTTTACTACTATATTAATTAGAATAAAGTAAGCCACCCATACCGTTCTCCAGCTTGAGGATGTTGAAGTTAATGGCGTAAATCGTGTCATCAGAGTTCTTCGTGTCGTTGACGATGCGCGCGCTGTCGAGTCGGCTGAAGTTCAACGAACCCGTCGGCTGAGCCTTGCACACGTCCAAGCAGAACGGGTACAAGAAGAGACGCTTGAGGTTATCATTATCAGAGAACGAGGTGTGGTAGTAGGTGGTCACGGCACCAAAGTTCGGGTGCGCAAACTTGTAATCGGCAACGTCCGTACCATTGATTTGAAGCTTCAACTTGTTCGTGGCGTCCATGATGTTCAGGTCCGACGCACGCTTTGCGGCGACCAAGCATTTCACGGGATGATTAAAGTTCAACTCTTGAATCTTCGCACCGGACGCGAGCGCCTTTTGCACCTGGTGGATGATGATTTGTTGCGGTTGGGACGCGAAATGTTCACGCTCCTGGGTGTCGATGTACGCAAAGTTGGCAAAGCAATCCCACTTGTAGCTTTCCGCGGACCCACCCCACGTAATGCGCAACTCCACGTCGTGGTAGGAGAGGGACACCAACGGAAGCACGTTTTGCCAGCTCTCGCAGAAGAAGAATCGGAGCGGGTAGAAACCGGCGGCGTGGCTGTTGTCATCCTTGTAAATACCACCGAGACGAGACTTGGAGAGGCTTTGCGCCAACACCTTCGGGGCGATGTGGGACGTGAAGAGGGAGTCCTGGGTGTCGATGACCTGACCACCAATCAGAAGTTCAACCTTGTCGATGACCGTCGTCCAGTCGACGATGGCGCTGTCGGCTTCCGTACCCGCGCTGTTGATGGGTTGGAGGTACACATAGCTGAGAAGGTCACCTTTGCGTTCCACGCGCACCGAGGACATGCCACCGTTGGAGACATTGCCCTGGATGACTTGACGTTCCACGGATTGAGAAAAATTTGTGTGTCGCTTGTACGTACTGCGGAAATAACTAATTTCGGGTTTGCCGACGAGATGGGCATCTTGTTGGCCAATGGCCACGAGTTGGGCGATTCCACCAGACATCTTTTATATTATTACAAGAGAATTAAATTTTTAACCTAACCACAATGATACGTCACCCCCACAAAGGCAGCTCTGTAGACCTCGTTGTGCCTGGTGGTGATTTGCCCATTGGCATCTAGGTAGCGAATTTTATACGCGGGTTCAGTGTCACCCCACGGCACATCCTCCCATTGAAGCTGACCGTGCTCGTCGAGGACGTTCACCCACTCTTCGCGCACCTCCGA
>JGI26080J50196_1001466_pt1 | contig 10257 bp, 6 predicted proteins | sample SaaInl0LU_22_DNA_FD_50196 | JGI IMG/M metagenome (IMG submission 50196)
AATAATCTAGATTTCGAAGTCACCGATTTAACAGGAGCTACCACCTACCAACCATGGGTTTTAGATCCAACACCCAATACAACTACCCTGCTTTACGGAGCGACCCGAGGAGTTGATACACTGAACAATACGGAACAAGTAACGCTAGATGCCCCCAATTCGGGAGACTACAGGTTTACCGTGTATGGCACAAACATCCCACAAGGACCGCAGACGTTCTATATAGTCTATGCCATGGACATAGAAAAAAATCCAATTTCATTTCCGCACAAGGATGCCAAACTGGTACCCGGAGCCAATTATGTACGATGGAATGGCGCTACCTCATTGACCTGGGAATATTCTACCGATAGCATGANNACTTGGACNAGTGTGGGTTTGAGTGCCACGGGCGGTAACCGAGTAGCTAATTGGAATGTNCCAAATGTCGCTACCAAAAATGCTTTCTTGCGCAACATTCAAGGAACTGACACCGCTATTGCCGGGCCTTTTATCATCCTTAATGCGCCAAATAACCTTAACCTGGACTGGGCTTGTCCTGATAGCATAAAAATCTCCTTTAGTCCGGTNACAGGAGCCACGGACTACACTGCCTACATCTTAGGNACGACTTACATGGATAGCGTTTACAGCGGTACTGCTACAAGTATGATCATCCCTTACCAACCTGTAAACGGAACTTGGTTGAGTGTTAGTGGTGGTATTAATAACGTTCAAGGTAGACGTGCCTATGCCGTTCAACTACCCTCTGGGACGAACGCTTGTCCTCTTCCGCGNGATGGTGGCATAAGCGCACTGCTCAGNCCGCAGTTTATCACTTCCTGTCAGAACCCCGTNCAACAGGTTTCCATCACCGTTACAAACCCTTCTACGCAGGTATTAGATACTTTACCTGTAGCCATGACTTTCGGCACAACCACGGTGCGCGATACATTTTATGGAAGTCTAGCTTCCTACGCAGATACTTCCTTCACCTTCGCGACACCCATTGTGTGGAGCGGCACGAATACGCAGACCCTCAAGATTTGGTCTGAACTCAGCGGAGACCAAAACAGCTTGAATGATACGGTGGTTCAAAGTATAAATTACTACAACTCATCACTCTACGGATTGCCCTTTACCCAAAACTTTGATAGCTTTTCAAACTGTGGAACCANTACCAATTGTGGNGGNACAGTATGTAGTTTAGGNGGTGATTTCATCAATCTAACCAATGGATCAGATGACGATATCGATTGGCGTACCAATAGCGGATCAACTGCCTCCAGTGGTACTGGACCTTCATCAGGTACCGGTGGAAGTGGAAAGTACCTTTATCTGGAAGCCTCAGGAAATTGTGAATTCCAAGAGGCCCTACTTTATACACCATGTATCGATTTAGCGGGGAGCATTGCCCCTGAACTACGTTTCGCGTACCACATGAATGGTCCGAACCAGGGGAGTCTTGAAGTCGCTATTTTTNACGGCTCAAGCTGGAGCATACTGTNCANTCAGACCGGCAATCAAGGGAATAACTGGAATAATGTTGCTATCGACATTAGCAGTTACACCGGGGATACCGTACTCTTTAGATTTAAAGGAATTACCGGTGATAATTACCAAAGTGATTTGGCCATTGATGCCATAGAAGTAGAAGATAATATCGGTATACCTGTGGTAGATTTCGCTGCTGTGACCAACACGCCGTGTTTGAATACAGGGGTAGTTTTGGAGGATTTAAGTTCTAAGAGTCCGACATCTTGGAATTGGTCTATTACTCCTTCTTCGCACAGTTTCATTAATGGAACATCGAGCAGTTCACANAACCCTGAGGTNAGTTTCAGTGCCTATGGCGCTTATACCATTACGCTAATAGCCAGCAACGCGTACGGCGCGGATACACTGGTATTGGCAAATGCGGTAACCGTAAGCCCACTTCCGAGCCTTCCTTTTGTCGAAACGTGGACGGGCAACGGTTCAGTCGCCTTCACAACCGAAAATCCAGACGGTAGCACGAGCTGGACCAAAGGAGAAGTTACGGGACCCACAGGTGCGAAGAGTGAAGTCATGTATATGAATTACTTTAATTACTCCACCGTAGGTGCAGAAGACGGCCTATTGAGTGAAAAGTTTGACATAAATGGCTACAATCCCGTCTTGTATTTCGACGTAAGTTATGCGCCGTATTCTTCAGCTTATTCGGATTCTCTCGTAGTCGAAGTCAGCACGGATTGTGGAGCTAGTTTTACAAGAGTCTATGCAAAAGACGGCACCTCTTTAGCCACTACAGCAAATTCTCAAAGCCAATTCATTCCGGGTGGATCAAGTGATTGGCGCACTGATAGCGTAGCACTGTCCAATTCAAATGGAGACTTTGTCCAATTCCGAATCAAAGGAATTGGCGGGTACGGTAACAACCTCTACATAGATAACATACGGGTCATTTCTTCTGGGACTCCGGCCACAGCTACTTTGAATGTTTCACCCATTTGTGAAGACACGCCGTTCAGCTTTGACCTTAGTTCCTCAGACACAACATTAAATGGAGTATTTACGCTGAACCGTCAAGGTTCAAGCCTGCTTTCGACCTATCAAGGTATGGGAGCGCACGCTGCAACGCTTAACATCGCGACAGATTACGATCTAGAATATGCCTACTACAATGCCTACACCTTCGTAGCGGATAGTGCTGTATTGGTTCCAGGTCCAAAACTGGATGCTGACTTCGCATTGCAAAACACCAGCGGCTTTACTTACCAGTTCACCGATCAGAGCACACCTGCCCCAACAGCATGGTTCTGGGACTTCGGAGATGGTACTACGTCGACTGCACAGAATCCCGTGCACTCCTTTGCTGCAAATGGTCCCACTACAGTAAAATTAGTAGTCACTACAGATTGTGGTTTAGATAGTATCATCGTTCCGTATACGAACATCGGACTAGATGAGGACGGTGCCGCTGCGCTGGTGGTTTATCCGAATCCTACATCAGGATTGGTTCATATTCAACCGCGTGCTGCTCAAGGAAAGGTAATGGTGCAAATCATAGGGATGAACGGAGCGCTGATTGAAGAGAGTGTTTTTACGGCTTCTACAGAAAGAATCACTCTAGACCTAGGTGCCTATGCAGGAGGCTTCTACCAAATTAAAGTGACCACTGATAACTACGTACAGAACGTAAAAATCACGAAATATTAATTGCGACGGCTCAACGCCCAAGCGCCGATGTATGTGATTAAACCGTTGTAGAGTAAAAGCTCAAAACCTATGGTATACCCAACACTGGGTGCCCATAGGCTAAGGGCGTACGCTAAAAAAGGGCTGCCTANAGCAACGCCCGTAATGNTCCAGCCTTGAATCTTTCTGTTTTGGGTCAATGCAAANGCGAAAAGCCCAAGCAATGGACCGTAGGTATACCCTGCCGCTGTAAATAATGCGGAAATGATGCTATCTGCATTTAAAGAATAAATCAAGAGCATGACGANGAGCAAGACGGCCATAAATCCTATATAAACTTTGTTTCTGCGGGTCGAACTTTCCGCTGTTTTCATGGCAAGGAAGTCAACACAAAACGCAGTCGTTAGTGAGGCAAGGGCGCTGTCTGCGCTGGAGAAAGCTGCCGCTAAAAGGCCTAAGAAAAAAACGGCACCCAAAAGCGATGGCATGCCGCTGCTGGTAGCGACGGTGGCGAAGAGCTTATCGCCTGTTGCTGATATGCCTTGTAGCGCCGCGTAATCGGTAAGGAGTATGCCTAAAGCTAGAAATAGCGCGTTTACAAAAAGTAAATTCACCCCGAGCAATACCATGTTTTTTTGCGAGTCTTTCAAACGCGCTACNGTCAGGTTTTTCTGCATCATGTCTTGATCTAAACCGGTCATGGCCACCGCTATAGACATGCCGCCCAGAAGCTGTTTCCACCAGGCCTGCGCAGAGCCCGATTTAACGACATAAGCCATGTCGCTGGAAGCGATATATTGCCAAAGACTGAGCTCCTCAGGTACCACGGCTCGGCCGACAAAATAGAGTGCCAAGACGGCTGCAATAAGCATGAAGGCGGTTTGAAGGGTATCCGTAATAACGATCGTTGCAATACCGCCCGCTGCACTATACAGCGCGATGAGCGCGAGTACGGCGACGGCGGTGATGGGAAAGGGAATGTGAAGGCTGTCGCAAATCATTAATTGGACCACCATGGTCACGATGTACAGACGTGCACTTGCGCCAACAATTCGTGAAATAAGAAAGAAGGCAGAGCCTGTTTTATAGCTCGAGGCGCCCAATTTTTCGCCCAGAAAACTATAAATACTGATCACATTGTAGCGGTAGTACACGGGCAAGAGGACGTAAGCAATGATTAAATAACCGAAGAAGAAGCCCACCACCATCATGAGGTAAGTCATGCCTGAGGCGGCCGTCCATCCAGGCACGCTAATGAACGTGACACCGCTAAGCGAGGCGCCTATCATGCCGAAACTTACCAGCAGCCACGAGGCGTTTTTATTCGCGTTGAAGAAGGTCGCATTGGTTGCGCCTCGCGAAGTGATTTTACCAATCAAAACGAGCACACCAACGTAGGCGAGTAAGAGAATTAAAAAGAGCGTGTAGTTCATGTACACAAATATGCGCAATCCCTTACTTTTGAAACAGATGAATTTTTCTAGCAGAAAAATAGAACAAGCCGTAGAGGAAATCTCTCGGTTGCCAGGTATAGGTAAGAAAACTGCCTTGCGGTTAGCTTTGCATTTGTTACGTCGACCGGAAGGTCAAACGGATGCTTTAGCAGCCGCTTTAGTCGATTTACGCCAAAACACGACGTTTTGTGGAACGTGTCATACGCTCTCAGATACAGAAACCTGCAGCATTTGTGCCTCGCCAAAGCGCGATTCTAGTATTGTGTGCGTTGTAGAAGATGTGCGCGATGTTATGGCCATAGAGAATACAGGCGGTTACCAAGGGACTTATCATGTTTTGGGCGGATTAATCTCCCCTATGGACGGTGTTGGACCGGGCGACTTAACCATTGATCATCTAATTCATAAGTTGCAAAGCGGGGTCATTGAAGAATTGGTTTTCGCTTTGAATACAACCATGGAAGGCGATACGACCAATTTTTACCTCTACCGCAAAGTAAAAGACTTCAATATTAAGTTCACGACCATTGCGCGCGGCATTGCGGTCGGTGATGAATTGGAATTTGCCGATGAAGTTACGCTAGGCCGCAGTATTCAACAGCGCATTCCATACGAACAAAGCCTCCCGAAATAGTGGATCTTAGCATCGTCATAGTCAACTTCAACGTCAAAGAATTTCTGACGCAATGTTTGGAGAGCATCTACAGAAGCCAGACCAACTACCAGTATGAGGTGGTGGTTGTCGATAATGCCAGTGCAGATAGTGGTCAAGCGCTCATTATGAAGGCTTTTCCAGCGGTGCGGTGGATCCAAAACACAGAGAATGTCGGCTTTGGACGGGCTAATAATCAAGGATTTGAGGCGGCGAAAGGAGAATACACACTGATTCTCAACCCCGATACTGTATTGCAAGAAGATACGCTGGAGGTTTGTATCAGTTACCTAAAATCGCACCCAGAAGTGGGCGGCTTAGGCGTTAAGGGCATTGATGGCGCGGGCCAATTCCTTCCCGAAAGCAAACGCGGTTTACCTACGCCGTTGACCGCCTTGTGGAAGATCACCGGATTGTCGAGGATGTTCCCAAAATCGGCTTTTTTTGCGCGCTACCACATGGGGCACTTAGATCCGGATGCCAACCACAAAGTGGACATTTTAGTAGGATGCTTTATGATGGTACCCACGGCACTATTGCACAAAGTTGGCGGGTTTGACCCGCGTTATTTTATGTACGGTGAAGACATTGACCTGAGCTATGAATTGCTGAAATCGGGCCATGAAAACCACTACATCAGTGATTCTCAAATCATACATTATAAAGGAGAAAGCACGAAACGCGGCAGTTTGAACTACGTTCGAATGTTTTACCAAGCCATGGTCATCTTCGCAAAGAAACAATTCAGCGGTTCCTCTGCCCTGGCCTACACCCTACTCATTTATTTGGGCATCTACCTTCGGGCGGGATTGGCCTTGTTGGCCCGGTTAGCAAAAAGCGCCGCGACACCCGTTATTGACGCCTTCCTTTTGGCGCTGACATTGGACCAATTAAAAACCTATTGGGAGCACAACCACCGCTTTATCAACGGAGGCTCTTATCCAGATACTTACACCTACTACATTCAAGGATCCTACATCCTCTTTTGGCTTCTAGCACTGGGTTTGAGCGGGGTCTACACTAAAAATGCTCGACCAGCAGTCATTGCACGCACTATGGCGGTTGCCACGCTAGTTATTGGCTTCTGTTACGGATTACTGCCCGAGGCGCTTCGCTTCTCGCGTGCACTCCTAATTTTGGGAGGATTGAGCGGCATCACCGTTCTGATATCTTGGCGCTCCGTGATCGGATTCCTCACTGGAAAACACCTTTTCACACGTCCTATTCAACGTCCAAGAATGCTCTATTTAGGGTCCGATTCTGGAAAGCAAAAACTTCAAAAATTACTGGCTGAAAATGGCATTGTTCCAGCGTTTTTCTTGCAAGATCAGGTGGCTACAAATGCTACTGTTGATTTGGAAGAAGTGGCGGCAAAAATTCGGCTCTACAGCATCAATGAATGTATTATTGAATCGACCGCTTGGCCTACCTCTACACTGATGAAAATCANGGCTGAATTGGGCACTCAAACGAATATTAAATCCNTAATCACACAAGGGCCGTACATCGTTGGTTCGAACAGTAGTTTGAACCAAGGCGAGGCCTACGGTTTGGGCCGATTCAATGTTGCAAATGCAAATTACCGCCGCCAAAAACGCCTTCTCGACCTTGTTCTTACCTTTCTTCTTTTCGCTACCTTACCTATCACTGGGGCCTTAGCAGTGNTCTTNGGNCGTACCAAGGGCGTGGCGCTTTGGATTGCGAAATCAGGNAAATTACTTACCGGGCAGGCAACGTTGATTGGCTATTCAACCGATGCTGCAGAAAGAAATCAACTCCCAAAACTGGCTTCTCCAATTTTTGATATTGCAAATGGAATCCCAAAAGTTTTAAACGTTTCGCAAAGCGAATCTGCACTTGTTACCAACTACGCAAAAGAAGCTGAATTAAAGTCCGATTTGCACCAACTCTGGCAACTGAGCAAATTCTAATACAATAACGATAGTGGGATATTTTGCCGTAAATTCGAGGACCGAAAAACCCGAATTCAATGGCTCAGTTTGAATTAATCCTGCCCAAAATGGGCGAATCAGTTGCGGAAGCTACCGTGACGAATTGGTTGAAAAACGTTGGTGATGTGATCGATGCTGAAGAAAGCGTTGTCGAAGTAGCCACCGATAAAGTGGACAGTGAGGTCCCCTCGCCTGTAAGCGGAACCCTAGTAAAAATCCTGGTAGATNTCAATGGTGTTGCCGAAGTNGGTAGTCCCATCGCTATTATAGAAGTGGAAGGCGAAGGCAGCGGCACAACCGCGTCTGCTGCGCCAGAAGTTGCCCCTGAACCAGCCGTGGCAGTAGCAGAAATTGAAGCCCAAGTAGCTGCAGCCGCCGCTACGGTAAGTGCGCCTGTACCCTCTGGACCTATTGCTAAAAATTCAAATGGAAGATTCTATTCGCCGTTGGTTCGCTCCATGGCGAAAGAAGAAGGTATTGGACAAGCAGAATTGGACCAAATNTCTGGAAGCGGCAAAGAAGGTCGCGTAACGAAAAAAGACATCGTTGCCTACCTCGAAGCTGGACGCAAAGCAACGGCTCCTGTAGCTGCTAGTCAAACACCTGCAGCGAGCCCAGCACCAGCGGCACCCGTTAGCGCTGCACCTGCTGTTGCACCTAAACCTTCAGCTCCGGCGATGAAGATTGGTGAAGGAGATGAAATTATAGAAATGGACCGCATGAGAAAACTCATTGCAGACCATATGGTAAACTCTGTACATACTTCCCCGCACGTTACCAGCTTTGTAGAAGCGGATATGACGAAAGTCGTTCTTTGGCGTAACCGCATGAAAAATGAATTCCAGAAAAAGCACGGTGAAAAAATCACGTTTACACCGATCATCATGGAGGCCATTGTGAAAGCCATTCAAGATTTCCCAATGATCAACATAAGTATTGAAGGAAATAACATTATCAAGCACGGAAGAATCAATGTAGGAATGGCCGCGGCGCTTCCCTCGGGTAATTTGATTGTTCCTGTGGTTAAAAACGCAGATCAACTAAGTCTTCTCGGGTTAACGAAAGCTGTAAATGATCTTGCTAACCGCGCACGCAACAACCAACTTAAACCTGATGAAATTAGCGGAGGCACCTACACTTTGACGAATGTTGGAACGTTCGGTAATGTAATGGGCACGCCTATTATCAACCAACCCCAAGTAGCCATTATGGCTGCCGGTGCTATTGTTAAAAAGCCCGCTGTTGTTGAAACGCCAGAAGGCGATGTCATTGCTGTTCGTCACAAAATGTTCCTAAGTCATAGTTACGACCACCGCGCAGTGGATGGTGCCTTAGGAGGTATGTTCGTGAAACGCGTTGCCGAATATTTGGAATCATGGGATTTAAATCGGGAGATTTAATTCCAAAATTTATAACTTTATAAAGCCGCCCTTAGGGGTGGCTTTTTTTTGAATCTAATCATNGTCTAATGAAATTGAATCTTTCCCGTCCCATTTGCTTTTTCGACCTAGAAACTACAGGGGTTAATGTCACCAGCGACCGCATCGTAGAAATTTGTGTCCATAAAATCCATACTGACGGTACGGAAGAAACACATACTTGGCGAGTGAATCCCACGGTACCTATNCCCANCGGCTCCTCTCTAGTTCATGGAATTTATGATCAAGACGTGGCTAACGAACCAACCTTCAAAGAATTGGCCAGTACCGTTTACCAACTCATCAGTGATAGTGATCTCGCGGGGTACAACAGCAATAAATTTGACATCCCTTTATTGGCGGAAGAATTTTTGCGTGCGGATATTGATTTTGAAATGGGTAAGCGCAAAGCGGTAGACGTACAAAATATATTCCACCGTATGGAACAGCGTACTCTGAGTGCTGCGTATAAATTCTATTGCGGTAAAAATCTAGACGGAGCACATACGGCTGAAGCAGATGTTTTGGCTACTTATGAGGTATTAAAAGCTCAGATTGAACGCTATGAAGAGCTGGAAAATGACATGAACTTTCTATCCGATTTTTCGAACCGTCAACGCGTTGCAGATTTCGCAGGGTTTATAGCGTTTAACGACGATGATGAGGAAATTTTCACTTTTGGCAAATACCGTGGTATGACAGTGAAATCGGTACTTCAAGAAAATCCAGGGTATTTTAGTTGGATTCAGAATGCAGATTTCCCATTGTACACAAAAAAGGTACTGACTGCAATTCGTCTTAAAAATTTCAACAAATAGAAAAATCGGCGGCGATGAAAATTATTTGTATCGGCAGGAATTACGCTCAACATGCAAAAGAACTCAATAATCCTATCCCGGAGGAACCCGTAGTTTTTCTCAAACCGGATACCGCCATATTGCTAAAAAAGCATCCGTTCTTCATCCCGGAACACAGTAATGATGTACACCATGAGATTGAAGTCGTCGTTAAAATCAACAGATTGGGCAAACACATTGAGCCCCGTTTCGCTCATAAGTACTATGATGAAATAGCCTTGGGCATCGATTTCACAGCACGTGACGTACAAACCCGGTGCAAAGAAAACGGGTTGCCTTGGGAAAAAGCCAAAGCCTTTGATGGATCGGCCGCAGTTTCACGTTTTTTTTCATTAGATAAAGTAGGGAANGACATTCAGGATATTAATTTCCACCTTGATATCAATGGCAAAACCGTTCAGGAAGGGAACACATCGAACATGTTATTCCCTGTTGATGAGCTCATTAGTCATGTTTCAAAATATTTTACGCTAAAAACCGGTGACTTAATTTTCACAGGTACNCCTTCGGGAGTTGGACGGGTAGAAAGGGNAGATTTATTNGAACTTTTTTTGGAAAAAGAACGCATTTTCTACTTCAACGTCAAATAGCTTCTAAGCATTCATTCGTTCATTGGCACATTAAAGTGCCACTTTTGTTGACTTTCAGGTCGGGCGCATTGCCATTTTTATATATTTGTAACTACCCTGAAAATACGTTAACACAAACGCGTTAAAATGAAGAAAAGCTTACTAGCTGTACTCCTTATTGCCCTCGCTTCCCCAGCGG
>JGI26080J50196_1001478_pt1 | contig 10217 bp, 9 predicted proteins | sample SaaInl0LU_22_DNA_FD_50196 | JGI IMG/M metagenome (IMG submission 50196)
TCGTTTTTGGTTAAGTTTAATTTTTTTGCTTTTTGAATTCTATTTGTGTTCCAGAAAGTCTTATAATTCTTTAATAATTTTTTTCTAAAATTATCAGCAGAAACATTCCAATAAAACTCATAAGTATTTGGTAAGCAAATTTGTAAAACAGTTTTATTATTAAAGTTGTTTTGTTTTAAAAATGTTTGGTTTGTAAAATATTGTAAAATAGTTAATGAATCAACTTCTAGTTGTTCTGCTATTCTACCTGCAAAATCGTATAATGTATTTTGGTTATTAAAAGATACTTTTACAGGTGTTTGATTACCACTTCTTAATAAATTAACTAATTCATTATTAGACATGTTTTCTTTGATTACATATCTTCCAGATTTTGGAGTTTTAAAATTCTTTTTATTAGCGACCCAAATAAAATTGGAAATATCTTTTACAAAAGGAATTAGTTTTTTTGAAAGTGAATTAAAATCATCTGTAGATGTGATATATAAATCACCTTGTTTGATGGTGCTATTTCCAAAAATTTTAAAATAAAAATTTAAACCAATTGCTAATACAGTGATAAATAAAACTGTGGTAATGATATAAATAAACTTTCTACTCAATTTCTTTATTTTAAATTGTAAAATTACTTATTTATTAATTGATATAAAATTTCACTTTTGTAATTATTGTTAGTGAAAATCCAATCTTTTTTAATACCAGTTTTTATAAAATTACATTTCTCAAAAAGTGAAATACTTTTGTTGTTATCTTCAGTAATATTAGCATATAACTGATGTAATCTAAATGTGTAAAAGTGTAATTAATTAGTAAAGATAATGCTTCAAAGGCATATCCTTTTTCTTGAAAATCTGGGTGAATTAAAATACCAATACCTGCTCTTTTATGTTTAGGATTAAAATCAAAAAGATCTATCATACCCACTTGTAGGTTTGTGCTATTCTCTTCAATAATTAAACGCAATTGCTTTGCTTGATAAATATCTAAATGAGCATTTTCTAAATATAATTTTAGCATATATTTCGAAAATGGAGTTTGAGTGTGGCTAACTTGCCAAAAAGATTCATTATTTTCTATTTGATATAAAAAATTTAAATCTTCTTTTTCTAAAGCTCTTAGCTTAATATTCTCGCCTAAAAGTGTGTTCATCAAATTGAAATATTTCCTTTAAAAACAAATTGAGCAGGTCCAATTAAAAAAATATTATTATAGATACCATTTTCTTCTTTAAAACTTACCTCTAAATTTCCTCCTTCAACTGGTAAATAAATATGATTGCTNTTTGTTTTATTTGTTTTGTGCATTGCAACAGCAACAGCTGTAACACCTGTACCACAAGCTAAAGTTTCATTTTCAACTCCTTTTTCATAGGTTCTAACTTTAAAAGTATCATTGTTAAGTTGCTCAACAAAATTTACATTACTNCCTGGTTCAGCATAAGANTATCTAATTTCTTTTCCTTTTTCATAAACAGGAAAATCTTTTAACTCATTTACCANTTCTACATGATGCTGAGTACCTGTATAAGCAAAAACTGAATTTTCTTGAATTTTAATTTCCTCTACATCTATCATTTTTAATGAAACGATTGANTTATTAATTTCTGCAAAATGCTCTCCATCAACNGCTAAAAAATGTGTTTTTGAGTCTATAATNCCTAGTTGTTTTGCAAAAGCAACNGCACATCTACCTCCATTTCCACAAAAGGTTTCACTTGCATCTGGGTTGTANTAAATCATTTTAAAATCAAAATCATCATCATTTTCNATTAGAATTACACCATCNGCACCAATACCAAAATGTCTGTCACANAATTGTGAAATTATGTCAGTTTTTTCTTTTGGAAAGATTTTTGTTCTGTTATCTATCATAACAAAATCATTTCCTGTACCTTGATATTTAAAAAACANTAAATTCATGATACAAATGTAGTGATTTTGCTAGTAAATAAGTGNTGTTAAATTGTGGTTAAAAACCGTTAAAACCTAGTTAAACAGATTTTTGTAAAATGTTAAAATTGTATATTTGATTACTAAATTTTANAATTATGAAGAAATTTTTTGGATTTTTAGGAATGGCAATTTTAGGAGGTGNAGTTACTTTAGGAGGCTATAAAATGCTAATTGAAGAACCAGTTACAATTCAACAAAATTCGCCAGAAACGCTNTCAACTATTCAGACTAGTTATAAACCTNCATTCAATTCCAATGAAACATCAANTGCAGATGCTATTTCTATTGATTTTAGATTAGCAGCAAAGAAAACAGTTAACTCTGTNGTNCATGTTAAAAATACTGCCATNAGAACGCAAAATAATCCTTTTGCAGAATTATTCTTTGGAGGCAATAGTACTCGTAAATTTGAACAAGTTGGTACAGGAAGTGGAGTTATAATATCTGCAGATGGTTACATAGTAACTAATAACCATGTTATTGAATCTGCAAATGATATAGAAATTACACTTAACAATAAAAAGAAATATAAAGCAGAATTAGTTGGTGCTGATAAAAGTAATGATATAGCATTATTAAAAATTAATGCAGATGTTGATTTACCTTTTACATCTTTTGCAAATTCAGATAATGTACAAATAGGTGAATGGGTATTGGCTGTAGGAAATCCTTATAACTTAACATCTACTGTTACTGCTGGTATAGTAAGTGCAAAAGGTAGAGATTTAGAAGGTAATGGAAATATAGAATCTTTTATACAAACAGATGCTGCTGTAAATCCTGGAAATAGTGGAGGAGCTTTAGTAAATGCTAGAGGAGAATTAGTAGGTATAAATACAGCAATTTCATCTAGAACTGGTTCTTTTGTTGGTTATTCATTTGCAGTACCTTCTAATATTGCAAAGAAAATTGTAGATGATATTCTTGAGTTTGGAGCCGTACAAGAAGCTATTCTTGGTATTGCAATTGATCCAAAATATGATGAAGAAGGTGTTAAAATAGGAGAGGTATATTATGAAGAAGGAACTAAAACTTCTGAATTAAAGAAAGGTGATATCATTAAGAAAGTTAATAATGTAAAAATTACTAAGTTTTCTGAACTTAGAGGTCAATTAGTAGCAAAAAGACCAGGAGAATATGTAGATATTACTGTTGAAAGAGATGGTGAATTGGTTACTAAAAAAGTATTATTAAATAAGAAAAGNACTTATATTTCNAGAGCTTTAGGTGTTTCTTTAAAAGATTTATCTGATAAAGAAAAGAAAAANTATGATGTTAAAGGTGGTGCAAAAATTATAGAAAACATCAATAGAAGTTTAGATTATTATGGTGTTAAAAAAGGCTTTATTATTACTAAAATCAATAAAAAACCAGTTTTAACTGCTGCAGAAGCTAAAAGAGTAATTGATAATAGTTTTGGAAATGGTAATCCTATTTACTTAGAGTTAATAAATTTAAAAGGAGAAATAGAACGTTACGCAATTAGATAAAAACNATATTAAATNATATTAAAAATCCTGATANTTTTTATCAGGATTTTTTTATTTTAAAATTTATAACGAAATCGATTTCGTATTTTTAAAAAAAGAAATACTTTTGCAAAAATTTTAAATTATTTAGTTAGCTATGTCATCATCTTTAGATTACGAAAAAGAAGTTTCACAACAAGCAAAAACAAGAAGACAAACTGTAGAATTTATTAATATCGTTAACGATTTGTGGTATGATAGATCTATAGAATTGGTATTATTTAGAAATCCACTTGTAGATAAAAGAGCAGGTGAGGTATTAAACTTAATAAACTATGCCAAAGAATTTGTAAACAAACCTATTACAATTCAAGATGCTTTAAGTATCGCAAAAGCTATACAAAAAGTAGATTTACCATCTTCTAAATTAGATATTGGTAAATTGGCTTATGAATGTCATTTAAACCCTAAAGGATGTGAAGACAAAATAGCATTCGTAAAAAAGCAATTAAAAAATGCTACTGAGTTTAAAGATATAAAACCAAAAGATGTTGTTTTATATGGTTTTGGTAGAATTGGTAGATTGTTAGCAAGAGAGTTAATGACTAAAATGGGTAAAGGTTCACAATTACGCTTAAGAGCAGTTGTAACTAGAGGAGAAATAAACCAAACTGTTTTAGAAAAAAGAGCCTCTTTATTAAGTATAGATTCTGTTCATGGAGATTTCTTAGGTACTGTTCAAGTTGATGTAGAAAATAAAGCTTTAGTTATTAATGGTACTACTGTTAATATGATTTCTGCTAATAATCCAGAAGATATAGATTATACAAAATATGGTATTAATGATGCTTTAATTATAGATAATACAGGTGCTTTTAGAGATGATGTTGCTTTAGCTAGACACTTAAAATCTAAAGGAGCAAGTAAAGTATTATTAACTGCACCAGGTAAAGGGATACCAAATATTGTACATGGTGTAAATCATAAAAAATACGATCCAGATACTGTAGATATTTTTTCAGCAGCTTCTTGTACTACTAATGCAATTACACCTGTTTTAAAAGTTTTAGAAGATACTTATGGTATTAAAAAAGGTCATTTAGAAACCATTCATGCCTACACAAATGATCAAAACTTAGTAGATAATATGCACAGTAAATACAGAAGAGGTAGAGCTGCTGCATTAAATATGGTAATCACAGAAACAGGAGCAGGTAAAGCTGTAGCAAAAGCATTACCAGCTTTAGAAGGTAAATTAACATCTAATGCAATTAGAGTTCCAGTTCCAAATGGATCTTTAGCAATTTTAAGTTTACAATTAAGAAGACCTGTTACTACAAATAGCGTAAACGCTACTTTAAAACACCATGCTTTAGAAGGTGATTTAGTAGAGCAGATTAAATATTCTATAGATAATGAGTTAGTATCATCTGATATAATTGGTTCTACAGCTCCATCAATCTTTGATAGTAAAGCTACAATTACAGACGCAGAAACTATTGTAATTTATGTTTGGTATGATAATGAATATGGTTATTCTCATCAAGTTATGAGACTTGCAAAGCATATAGCTAAAGTAAGAAGGTTTACTTACTATTAGTAGTATATTTAAATTTAAATCAAAAAAGCTCAAAACCTAGGTTTTGAGCTTTTTTTTTGTTTAAAAAAATCAACTAAACTAAAATTATTTTTTAAAATTAAATGAAAAGCAGATGTGTGTTTTCTTGATCTGCTCTAGCATAAAAATCACCTACAGTAATAATATCTTCAATTTCATCAATTAAATCTTCTCTTTTTAAATGAAACATTTCTACTGCTAATTTACATGCCCATAATTTACAACCAGAATCAGAAAGTATTTCTAAAAATTCACCAACAGGAGGCATATCTAATTTTTCCATCTCTTTTTTCATCATTTTGGTAGCTAAAGCCTCCATACCTGGTAGCCCACCTAACATGGTTGGTATGTGCATTGCTGGGTTTCCAACAGTTGCTACTCTTAAATGTTCTAATTTCTTTTTTTGAATTGCTTCTAAACCAAAGAATGTAAAAAAGATTTCAGATTCTATACCTTCCATTCTAGCACCATTTGCCATAATAAATGCTGCATATACATTTTCTATTGTTGCTTTTGATAAGATAAAAAGCATTTTTTTAACTTTTGTTTTGCTCATAATTTCTAAGGTTTAAATACAACTTTTTGGTTTTGGTACTCCAGCAATTTTGGTAGAAACTTTTAATGGTCCACCAGGAAATAATGCATAGAATTCTTTAATATCTATCACACCACTTTTTTTAATTCCTCTTATAGAAAGTGGTTTTTTTACAGTAACTTGTTCTTGTATCCAAGAAATTACTTGCCAATGTTTATCTGTCATTTCTATATTGTTTTCTTTAGCAATTTCCTCTCCAATTTCTTTTGTCCATTGACTAAAGTCTGTTAAGTATCCTTCTTCGTTTACATTGATTGCTATTTGTTTTATTGTTTTTATCATGATTTCTAAATTTTATTTGTTAATATTTTTTCCTGCTGTACTCATATTTCTGCTTACAAATGGTATTGGAATTCCTTTTAATAGTAAGTTCCAATACACCCATCTAAAGGCTAATTTCCCCCAATGATTAAGAACACTCTCTTTTAATAATTTTAGTGGCCCTATGCCAGCTATTGGAAAAGTACCAGTAACTGGTTCTTGTTCGTAATTAAAATCAATTAAAAGTGCTTTGTTTTTTCCAGTTTCTATAAAACAATTAGAATGTCCATCAAATTCTTCTTTTAAAGGTTTGTTATTAATGTATAAAAGAATATTATCTGTTAATGTTTCTGATTGAAAATGAGCAACAGAACCTGCTTTAGATGCTGGTACGTTAGTGGCATCTCCAATAACAAATATGTTTTCGTGTTCTAAAGATTGTAATGTTTTTTCATGAGTAGGAACAAAATTTAAATCGTCTCCTAAACCAGATTTTTCAATAACTTCATCTCCCATATTTGTTGGTACAGTTACTAACAAATCATAAGAAATTTCTTTATCTATATAATCTACAATCTTTTTATTTTCGTAATCTACTCGTTCTATAGCAAAGTCTGTCTCTAACTTTATGTTTTTCTCTTCTAATAAATACCCTAACTTTTTAGAAGAATATTCTTTTGTAAATGCACCAGATAAAGGTGTTACATAAGTAATTTCTACTTTATCTCTTATTCCTTTTTTATCAAAATAAGAATCAGCTAAAAAAGCAAATTCAAGAGGTGCAACAGGACATTTTATAGGCATTTCTGTAATATGTACAACTAACTTACCTTCTTTAAATTCTCTTAGTTTATTTCTTAAAGCTAAAGCTCCTTCATATGTGTAAAAATCAAAAATGGTATCTCTCCAGGCTTTGCTGTGCATCCCTTCAACTTCTTGAGGAGCAATTTTAGAACCTGTAGCAATAATTAAAATATCATAAGAAAGTACTCCATTTTCTAATTCAACTAAATTATTCTCTGCATCAATTTTTTCTATTTTTAATTGATGATATTCAACACCTTTTGGAATAAACTTTTTACCTTCTTTTCTTACTTGATTTTCATTATAAATATCAAAAGGCAAAAACAAAAAGCCAGGTTGATAATAGTGTGTTTTGTATTGATCTACAATATGGATTTTCCAATCTTTTTTTGGTAATTTAGAAACTAAATGATTAGCCATCATTGTTCCTGATGTCCCTGCTCCTAAAATGACTAAGTTTTTCATAATTAACGATTTATACATCAAAATTAATTAAAATGTAATTCTCTAATTATGACAAAAGTCATGTATTTCTGTTATGTAACATAAGTTACATTTTAACCTTTTTTACTATTAAATTCTATAAATATTGTTTTATTTTTGAGCATTTATGGAGACTATTAAGCAAAAAATACAATCACTTCGTGATGAACTCAATCAACATAATTATAATTATTATGTTTTAGATAATACAACTATATCCGATTTTGAGTTTGATATCAAGCTAAAAGAATTACAAAAATTAGAAGAAGAACATCCAGAATTTTTCGATGCGAATTCACCAACACAAAGAGTAGGAGGTGCTATTACCAAAAACTTTGAGACAGTTACCCATAAAAACAGAATGTATTCTTTAGATAATTCATATTCTAAAGAAGATTTACAAGATTGGGAAAAGCGAATTCAAAAGATTTTAGGTACTACAGAAACGGAATATACATGTGAACTTAAGTTTGATGGAGCTTCTATTAACTTAACGTATGAAAATGGTAAGTTTATTAAAGCAGTTACTAGAGGTGATGGTTTTCAAGGTGATGATGTAAGTAATAACGTAAAAACAATTCGTTCTATTCCTTTAAACATCAAAGAAGACTTTGTTCAAGAGTTTGAAATGAGAGGAGAAATCATTTTACCATTAGATGGTTTTAATAAAATGAATGAAGAACGTGTAGCGAATGGAGAAGAAGAATATAGAAATCCAAGAAACACTGCAAGTGGTAGTCTTAAACTGCAAGATAGTGCTGAAGTTGCAAAACGTCCTTTAGACTGTTTGTTGTACCAAGTGGTTACATCAGAAAGAAAATACAAAACACATTTTGAAAGTTTAGAAAGTGCAAGAAAAGTGGGCTTTAAAGTTCCAAAAACAATAAAATTAGCAAAATCGATTGAAGAGGTTTTTGAGTTTGTAAATCATTGGGATGCTAAAAGACACGATTTGCCATACGAAACTGATGGGATAGTGATTAAAGTGAATAATCTACAGCAACAAGAAGAATTAGGTTATACTTCTAAAGCTCCAAGATGGGCTATTGCCTATAAGTTTGCTGCTGAACAGGTTTCTACAGTATTAAACGAAATTACATATCAAGTAGGTAGAACAGGTGCAATTACACCAGTTGCAAATTTACAGCCAGTACAATTAGCAGGTACAACTGTAAAAAGAGCCTCTTTGCATAATGCTGATCAAATTGAAAAGCTAGATATTAGAGAAAATGATACTGTATACGTAGAAAAAGGAGGGGAAATTATACCTAAAATAATTGGTGTTGATTTTACAAAGAGACCTTTAAATTCTATTCCTACTTTATATGCTACTCATTGTCCTGAATGTAATACTGAATTGGTTAGAACAGAAGGTGATGCAAAACACTATTGTCCAAATGANTTTGGATGTGCACCACAAATTACAGGACGCATTCANCATTTCATTAGCAGAAAAGCTATGGATATAGAAGGTTTAGGTGGAGAAACTGTAGATTTATTNCGTAANGAAGGTTTAATAGAAAATTATGCAGATTTATATGATTTAACTGTAGAGCAAGTNATTCCTCTNGAAAGAATGGCAGAAAAATCTGCTCAGAATATGATTAATGGTATTGAAAAGTCTAAAGAAATTCCGTTTGAAAAAGTATTATTTGCCCTAGGTATTAGATTTGTAGGTGAAACAGTTGCTAAAAAATTAGCAAAACACTTTAAATCTATAGATAATTTAATGGTAGCAGATTTCGAAACTTTAGTAGCTGTTGATGAAATAGGAGATAGAATTGCACAAAGTATCATTGATTTTTCTAATAACTTAGGTAATATACAATTGATAAATCGTTTAAAGTCTTATGGATTACAANTNGAAGTTTCTCAAGAAAACTTAGCAAATCAAACTAATAAATTAGAGGGGCAAATATTTGTAGTGTCAGGTGTATTTCATCAAATGAATAGAAACGAACTTAAAAAAGCAATTGAAGATAATGGAGGTAAAGTAAGTTCGTCTATTTCCAAAAAAACAAATTTTATAGTAGCTGGGGATAATATGGGGCCTTCAAAACTTTCTAAAGCAGAAAGTTTAGGTATACCAATTATATCAGAACAAGACTTTANAGATAAGATTAGTTAATAATCTTTGGCAATATTTTTGTAAATAAACTTTACTATTAAATTCTATCTTAGAATATAAATTAATGAAAAAATTACTTTACATATATATAATAGTAAACTCATTTACTTTTTTTTCACAGAAAAAGGAAGTTTTAGACTCTTTACCAAAAACTTTAGAAGATTATGTTTTTGTAAAACCTGGAGATACCCTAACAGTAAAGTTTAATGAAATCACCTTACTTCCCAAACCAAAATTTAGAATTTCAGATGATGTTCGTTATTACTTATGGTTTAGAAGAAAAGTATTTAAAGCATATCCTTATGCAAAATTAGCTTCAGAAAGATTAGACACTTTAAATGCTAGATTAGAAAGAATTCCTTCAAAAAGAAAAAAACGAAAATATACAAAGACTATACAAAAATACATAGAAGGTGAGTTTACAGATCAAATNAAAAAAATGACCAGAACAGAAGGTCGCATTTTAATTAAACTAATTCATAGACAAACAGGTAAAACTGCTTTTAATAATATTAGAGGATTAAGAAGTGGTTGGAAAGCTTTTTGGTACAACACTACAGCTAATCTATTTAAACTTTCTTTAAAAGATGAATATAATCCTCAATTAGTAAATGAAGATTTTTTAATAGAATATATTCTACAGCAATCTTTCCAAAAAGATATACTAAAAAAACAATCTTCAAAATTAAATTTTGATTTCCAAAAAATTATAATCGATAAAAAAGCAGAAATTAATGTAGATGAATATAGGCAGATGTTTGCAAAACTTCGTAAGAAAAATAAAAATAAATAACTTAGATTTAAACTAAATCAGCTATATTTTTCATTTGGTTAATATTTTTTTTGGTTTTAAGATATTGATTTTAAAAGTGTTGATATTAGGTGTTTAAATTTTTTAATTTTTTCA
>JGI26080J50196_1001479_pt1 | contig 10215 bp, 12 predicted proteins | sample SaaInl0LU_22_DNA_FD_50196 | JGI IMG/M metagenome (IMG submission 50196)
GGCGACAATGGCCGCATGGGAGCCGACAGATCCCTCCTCCAGCACAATCCCGCGCAGGCTGCGGCCATAGTCGAGCAATTCACCCGGGCCAATATTGCGGGCCACGAGGATCGGGTTGGGCGGCACCTCAGCGCCCGTATCGCTGCCCTGCCCAGTGAGGAGCCGCAACAGACGGTTGGAGAGGTCGTCCAAGTCATGCAGGCGCTCGCGCAGATAGGCATCTTTCGACTGCCCCATGCGGCTGCGGGCGGCGGATTGTTCTTTTTCGACAGCAGCCTCCGCCGAGAGGCCCCGCTGGATGTCTTCTTCCATACGCCGCCGCCATCCTTTGGAATTGGCAAAGAGGCGGTAGGCTTCGAGGACTTCCAATTGCTCGGCATCACCGCTGCGCGCATTGGTGAGCATTTGGTCGACGGAAATGCGCAGCCGGTCGAGTGCATCCTCGAGCCGCTGCGTTTCAATCTCGGGATCATCGGCAATGGGATTGGTGACCACAACCCGCGGTTCATGCAGATAGACCAGACCTTCGGCCACACCATCCTGCGCGCTTTTGGCGTGAAACATCACAGGTTTTTGGTGACGGGCAGAGAGCGCATCGCCGTCGCCGACAAAGGCGCCCAGTTCGGTCATCTCTGCCAAGACCATAGCCACAACTTCCAGCGCGTAAATTTCATCGGCGGAAAACTCGCGGGCCTCTTTTGATTGCACGACCAAGACCCCAAGCGAGTCGCCCAAGCGCTGAATGGGAACGCCAAGAAAGGAAGAATAGATTTCCTCACCCGTTTCCGCCATGAAGCGAAAGCCCTTGGCGAGGGGGCGTCTGCGGTATTGATGATTTGATTATAGCGCGCCACACGGCCCACCAGCCCTTCGCCAATGCGCATGCGGGTCTGGTGAACCGCCGCGGCGTTCAAGCCTTCCGTGGCGCAAAGCTCCAATGTGTCTTGATCGCGAAAGAGGTAGATTGAGCAAACCTGTGAGCGCATCGAGCTGGCGGTCAGCTGCACGATCTTATCAAGCCGCGCTTGACCGGCCGAGTCTTCGGCCATGGCGTCACGCAGGGCGCCAAGAAGTTTGCGGCTTTCACTCTCTGAGGTTTGGACCATCTAGACCGGTGCCCCTAGGCTGCTTTTTCCAATTCAAAAGCATCATGCAGGGTCTGAACGGCCAATTCCATATATTTCCGCTCTATGAGGACAGAAATTTTTATCTCTGAGGTTGTGATCACCTTAATGTTGATCCCCTCACGGTGAAGCGCCCGGAACATTTGGGCGGCCACACCGGCATGGCTGCGCATGCCGATGCCCACAACGGAGACCTTTGCCACAGCCTCATCGGCCACCAGGTCATGATAGTTGATGGTGCCTTCATCCTTGGCGGTTTGCATCGCTTTTTCTGCGCGCAACACCTGATCGGTGGGGCAAGAGAAGGTCATATCCGTGCGGCCGTCTTCGGAGATGTTCTGAACGATCATATCGACATTCACCCCGGCCTCTGACAGCGGGCCAAAAATCGCAGCGGCGATTCCTGGGCGGTCGGCGACGGAAATAAGGGTCATTTTTGCTTCATCCCGACTATAGGCAACGCCGGCTACGACATTTGATTCCATGATTTCCTCCTCGGCACATACCAATGTGCCTGCTGTATCTGATGGGTCTTCGAATGAGCTCAGCACCCGGAGGCGCACGTTGAACCGCATGGCCAATTCGACAGAGCGGGTTTGCAGAACTTTTGCGCCCAAAGAGGCCAGCTCTAGCATCTCTTCAAAAGCGATCTTATCGAGTTTGCGTGCCTTGCTCGATATGCGCGGGTCGGTGGTATAGACCCCATCGACATCGGTATAAATGTCACAGCGCTCTGCATCAAAGGCCGCAGCAAAGGCCACGGCCGTGGTGTCAGACCCGCCGCGCCCAAGAGTGGTGATCCGGCCCTCTGGGCTGACGCCCTGGAACCCGGCAACCACAGCCACGCGCATGCCTTGGGCAAATTTTTCGTCTAAATTTGCTGAGGGAATGGCTTCAATGCGGGCATTGGCATGTGCGCTTGTGGTCTGCACGGGCACTTGCCAACCTTGCCAGCTGCGCGCAGGGATGTCCATTTCTTGCAATGTCAGAGCCATGAGGCCGGCGGTGACATTCTCACCAGAGGAGACCACAGCATCATATTCGCGTGCGTCATAGAGCGCCGAGGTCTCATTGACCCAGCCCACCAACTCATTGGTTTTACCGGACATGGCAGAGACAATCACAATGACATCATAACCCTTGGCAACTTCCAACCGAACGCGCTCGGCAGCATTGCGAATACGATCAAGATTGGCCACTGATGTGCCGCCAAATTTCATTACCAAACGAGGCATTTATTATCCAACTTTGTGAAGTTTCGGCGGCGTGTTAGGCTGTTGTGCGCCTAAGGGCAAGGGCAGCAGGCCCGGTTTCTCATTCTAATTTGTGTGCCGCTTGGGCATAAAGGGCAGCGGGGCGACGGGGATTCCCTCCTCAATGAGCGCTTTGGCCTCCTCGGCCTTGGCCTCTCCATAGATAGATCGGGCGGGGCTTTCCCCAATATGCATGGCGCGGGCCTCATGGGCGAAATTCATACCGACATAATCGGAATTGGCTTCAATTTCTTGCTTTATCTTGGCCAAATTACGCTCGGCCTCACTCATCGGCGCGCTCAAGGCCTGGTCTTCTGCTGGGCTTTGGGTGGAGATTTTCGGGGCCATGAGCGATTTTTCAACCGCGCGATCGCCGCATTCCGCACAGGTCAGCATCCCCGCTTTTGCCAATTTTTCAAAGGCATCTGAGGATTGAAACCAGCTGTCAAAGCTATGGTTCTGACTGCATTTAAGCGAAAAGCGGATCACGGGGGATGCTCCTAAACGGTTAACCTTTACTTGAGTGATTGCGCCGCTCAAATCAAGAGGCGAGATCGTCCAACCTTTATGGCACAAAGGCCTTAATCAATCGTGCCAGTTCCGGTTCGGCCACAAGGCCTGCGGCCTCCTCGCCGCTAAACCATTGGCGCTGGCGTTCGGCTTGTTCGGGGTAGCTGTCGCTTTGTTTCTTCACTTTGAGCGCATAAAGCGTCACGATGCAGGGGAGGGCATCTGCATTTTCCACATGTTTTTCATAGCTGTAAACACCGATGGGGCGCTGTTTGACTTTGCCAGTGACGCCCGCCTCTTCGCGCGCTTCATTGGCGGCGCTTTGGGCCGGGGTTAAGCCGTCTTCTGGCCATCCCTTCGGTACAATCCAGCGCTTTGTGCGCCGGGAGGTGATGAGTAATATCTTCACCGCCCCCTCTTCGACGCGATAACACAGGGCACCAAATTGCGCCCGCGCCATGCGTTTTTGTGTGGGGTTGATCGAAAGTGGCAGAGTTTTAGGCTTTGAGGGGCTCATAGTGCGCAGTTGTTTTCATTGTTGCTGAGTGTTTATAACACAGGCGAGATGAATATACAAAAGCGCGGCCCCTTGCAAAATCTTTTCGGTATTATGGCCCGGATCCGGCGCATTGCGCGGGTCGGGGGAGCCTGCGCTGTGGTATTTGGCGCGAGTGTTTGCGCGGCGCAACCGATTGATGTTTTTGCCGCCGCCAGTATGAAGCCCGCGCTTGATGCTATCGCCCGGCAATACGCAGAGGAAACCGGTCAGGTGCTGCGCCTGTCCTATGCTGCCTCCAGCGTTTTGGCTCGGCAAATCGATCAGGGTGCTCCGGCAGATGTTTTTGTCTCCGCCAGCTCTGATTGGATGCGTTATGTTGACGATGCGGGGCTTTTGAGCCAACCGGCCCGCGTGATCGCCTCAAACCGTTTGGTGCTGGCCTCAGCAAACCCGGCCCCTGTGGCTTTGGACTTGAACGCTATTATGGCGCGCTTGGATGGTGGACGTTTGGCGGTGCCGCTGATCTCTTCCGTGCCCTTGGGGATTTACGCCGCTCAGGCCCTGTCGACCTTGCGGCTATTGCAGGATTTACGGCCGCATTTGGCGCAACAGGACAATGCCCGCGCCAGTTTAATCTCTGTTTTGCGGCAAGAAAGCCCTTTGGGCCTGCTCTATGCCTCCGATGTCCTCAGCGCGCCGGGCGTCTTTGTTGTGGCCGATATTGCGCCAGACACCCATGATCCCGTGCACTATCTCGCCGCCTCGGTGACCGTAGGCGGTGAGGCGGTTGTGGCCTATCTGGCCGGGCCAAAGGGCCGTGCGGTCTTCTCAGCCTATGGGTTTTTGGCGCCATGAGCTGGTTGACCATCGGCCCGGTTGAGCTCGATGCGCTGCGCCTGTCGCTTTGGGTGGCTGTGGTGGCCGTGGCGCTCAGCCTGCCTGTGGCGGTGGCTGTGGCTTATGCGCTCGCCCGGTGCAGGTTTTGGGGGCACGGGCTGCTCAATGCGCTGGTGCATTTGCCCTTGGTCTTGCCGCCGGTTGTCACAGGTTATCTTTTATTGGTGGTGTTTGGCCGTAAAGGCACCTTTGGCCCTGTGCTGGAGGCACTGGGGATGCAATTGGCTTTTACCTCGGCCGGGGCCGCGCTGGCGGCGGCGGTCATGGCTTTTCCGCTGATTGTGCGGGCCATTCGTCTGGCCTTAGAGGCGGTGGACCCGCGGCTTGAAGAGGCCGCCGGCACGCTGGGCGCATCGCCGATCAAGGTCTTTGCCTTTGTCACCTTGCCGCTGATTTTTCCGGGTCTCGTTGCTGGGGCTGTGGTCGGATTTGCCAAGGCTTTGGGAGAATTCGGGGCGACTATTACCTTCGTCTCCAACATCCCCGGCGAAACGCAAACTCTGGCCTCGGCAATTTACGCTGTGTTGCAAGTGCCGGGTCAAGAGGCGGCGGTGGGGCGGATGATTGCCCTGTCGCTGATTTTGTCCTTTGGGGCGCTGTTGCTGTCGGAAGTATTGGCCAGAAAAATGGTACGCCGATGAGTTTGGATCTCGACATTCACTTGCAGCGGGGGCGTTTCACACTGGAGGTTCAGGTCACAGCTCCGGCAGGGGTGACAGTGATTTTTGGCCCCTCGGGCTCCGGCAAGACGACATTGCTGCGGGCTGTGGCTGGGTTAGAGGCGGTGGATCGCGGGCAGATTGTGATTGAGGGCTCGGATATGACTGAGCGGCCGGCACATAGGCGCGCCGTTGGGTATCTCTTTCAAGAGCCACGATTGCTGCCGCATTTAAATGTCCTTGGAAATTTGAAATTTGCGCAAAAAATGGGCCGAGAGGTGGCGCCGCAGAGCTTTGATGAGGTCATAGCCCTGTTGGAGCTTGGCGATCTTTTGGAGCGGACGCCTTTTGCCCTGTCTGGCGGGGAAGCGCAGCGGGTGGCGCTTGGGCGCGCCTTGCTAAGCGCGCCCAAATGCCTATGTTTGGATGAGCCGCTCTCTGCTTTGGATCAAGGGTTGAAGCATCGGATCCTGCCCTATCTCGAGCGGCTGCGCGATCGCACGGATATTCCCATTCTCTATGTCACCCATGATGCCGCTGAAATGGCGCGATTGGCCGATCATATCGTGTTGATGCAGGCCGGGCGCAGTGTCCTATCTGGACCGGCTGAGGCGATCCTATCGGATCCGGCCGCGGTGCCCTATCTTGGCGTGCGCGCGGCTGGCACGGTGATTTCGGGGCAGGTTATGGCCCGCGATCCCACCACCGGGCTTGCGGTCATGGGCTTTGACGGCGGCCAGTTGATTTTGCCGGAATTAAACCAAACGAAAGGCCGCAGCATTCGCATTCGCATCCCGGCGCAGGATATTGTTTTGGCGCGTGAGAAGCCCAAGGGCCTTTCTGCGCTTAACGTGTTCGAAGGGACAATCACCCAGCTTCACGCGGGTCAGGGTCCGGGCGTGATGGTGCAATTCAAAACTGGCGAGACGCTGTTTTTGGCCCGTGTGACACAATATTCGGCCCAAAACATGGGGCTGGCAGTGGGGCAGACCATTTTTGCCATCGTCAAAGCCACCGCTTTTGATCCGGCTGGCATTGGCACCTAAGGGGCCGCTTTGCCCTAAGCGTTGCGGCTTGGGCCACGAGACTTGCGCGGCAAGACCTTGGGTTTGTTCGACCACCCCAGTTGATCGGCCAACACCCGGCGTTTGACCTCTTCCACCTCGCCGGGCTTCAAGTCGCGCAGCTGAAACGGACCGTAAGAAATCCGGATGAGACGGTTGACCGTAAAGCCCAAAAACTCCATCGCCCGGCGAATTTCGCGATTTTTGCCTTCCTTTAGGCCGATGGTTAGCCAAAAGTTTGCGCCGGTTTGCCGATCCATTTGAATGGTCATGGGCTGAAAACGCTCGCCCTCCACGGTGATGCCTTGGGTCAAAGGCTCAAAGGCCCCTTCACGCGGATAGCCTTTGATACGGACGCGGTAGCGTCGGGTCCAGCCGGTACTGGGCAGCTCAAGCGTGCGCTTTAATCCGCCATCATTGGTCAGCAGCAACAGACCTTCGGAGTTCATATCCAACCGCCCAACAGAAACCACACGCGGCAGCCCTTCGGGCAATTTGTCGAAGACGGTCTCGCGGCCTTTCTCGTCGCGGGCGCTGGTCACGAGGCCGATGGGTTTGTGATAGAGCCAAAGCCGGGGCTCTTCGGGTGGCTCAATCGGTTCGCCGTCGAATTCGATCTTATCGCTGGCTTGCACGTTCAGCGCGGGGCTGAATATCTTTTTGCCGTTCACTTTGATGCGGCCCGCTTCAACCAGTTTTTCACTGTCGCGCCGTGAGGCCACGCCTGCGCGGGCCAAAACTTTGGCGATCCGATCGCCCTTTGGTGTTTCATCTGCCATAGGCTCGGCTTAGACTGTGTTGAAAGCAAAGCCAAGCGGGGATGAATGGGTTTTAACAGTCAAATGGATTTGGCCCTAATCGAGGCGCGGCAGGCGGCCGAGGCCGGCGAGGTGCCGGTGGGGGCGGTATTGGTCGATGCGCGTGGCCAAATTGTGGCAAAGGCCGGCAACCGGACGCGGCGCGATTGCGACCCGACGGCCCATGCGGAAATCTTGGCGATACGCGCCGCTGCGGCGGCTTTGGGGCAAGAGCGCTTGGCCGGATATACGCTCTATGTCACACTTGAGCCCTGCGCCATGTGTGCCGGAGCTTTGGCCCATGCGCGCATAGCGCGGGTGATCTACGGGGCTGCGGATCCGAAATCTGGCGGCACAGACCATGGCGCGCGCGTGTTTTCCCATCCGCAAAGCCATCACAGGCCAGAGGTGATTGGCGGTATTTCCGAAGAGGACTGTGCCGCGCTCTTGCAAAGTTTTTTCGCGCAAAAACGCGCGTGACGGGCGGGCAGCCGCCAGGGCCCTTGGCAAGGTCCCAATCCCAAGTTAGTAAGCGAAGAAGCAACTGAAATAGTGAAGGATCACCCATGTCGATCGACACAAAAACCGCCGGACGCGTGGCCAAGCTCGCTCGGATCAAGGTGGAAGAGGCAGATTTGCCCGCCTTGGCTCAGGAGTTCACCAATATTTTAGGCTTTATTGAACAGTTGAACGAAGTGGATGTGGAAGGGGTTGAGCCGATGACCTCTGTCACGCCGAAACGGCTTTACCGTCGGGACGATGCTGTGACCGATGGCGATCAGCAAGCGGCTGTGCTTGCCAATGCGCCCGATGCGCGTGAGGGATTTTTTGCTGTGCCGATGGTGGTGGAATAATGTCTGATTTGATGAAACTTACGCTGGCCGGTGCCCGCGATGCTCTGCGGGCTGGCGAAACCACGGCCGTTGAGTTGACAGAGGCCTCGCTTGCGGCGGTTGCCGCGTCCAAGCCTTTGAATGCCTTCGTGCATGACACCTCAGAGATTGCCCGAAGCCAAGCCAAGGCTGCAGATGCGCGCATTCAGGCCGGTGATGCGCCCGATATGTGCGGTTTGCCGATTGGCATGAAAGATCTGTTTTGCACCAAGGGCGTCGCGACCCAAGCGGCGAGCGCAATTTTGGATGGATTTAAACCCGAATACGAATCCACCGTGTCGCAAAAGCTGTTTGATGCTGGCGCAGTTATGGTGGGCAAGTTGAATATGGATGAATTTGCCATGGGCTCATCCAATGAAACCTCCGTCTATGGCAATGCGGTGAACCCTTGGAAAGTTGATGAGCGCTGATTTGACACCGGGCGGCTCGTCAGGCGGCTCGGCGGCGGCTGTGGCGGCAGAGACCTGTCTGGCGGCGACCGGTACCGATACGGGCGGCTCCATTCGCCAACCCGCGGCCTTCACCGGCATCACGGGGATCAAACCCACCTATGGGCGCTGCTCACGCTGGGGCATTGTGGCCTTTGCCTCCTCGCTCGACCAAGCCGGCCCGATCACCAAAGATGTGCGCGATGCGGCGATCATGCTTGAGGCGATGTGCGGCTTTGATGCCAAAGATAGCACCTCGATGAACCTACCTGTGCCCAATTTTGAAGCTGCTTTGACTGGGGATATTCGCGGGAAAACCATTGGAATTCCGAAAGAATACCGGGTGGATGGCATGCCTGAGGCGTTGGAGACCCTGTGGTCTGAAGGCCGCCAAATGCTGCGCGATGCTGGGGCGATTGTCAAAGATATCAGCCTGCCGCATACGAAATATGCGCTGCCTGCCTATTATGTGATTGCGCCGGCAGAGGCATCGTCAAATCTGGCCCGCTATGATGGGGTGCGTTTTGGTCATCGGGCAAAGTTGGAGGCCGGGGATGGCATCACAGAAATGTATGAAAAAACCCGTGCTGAAGGGTTCGGCGCCGAGGTGCAGCGCCGCGTGATGGTGGGCACCTATGTGCTCTCGGCTGGGTTTTATGATGCCTATTACAACCGGGCGCGCCGGGTGCGCGCTTTGATCAAAAAAGACTTTGATGATGTATTCGCCACAGGGGTAGACGCTATTTTGACCCCCTCAACCCCCTCTGCCGCATTTGGCTTGGGCGAAATGGCCGATGCAGACCCGGTCCAGATGTATTTGTTTGATGTGTTTACGGTGACGGTAAACTTGGCCGGCCTGCCGGGCATNTCTGTGCCAGCGGGGCTGGATTCAAAAGGCCTGCCGCTGGGGCTNCAATTGATCGGCCGGCCTTGGGAAGAGGGGGATCTGCTCAATACGGCCTTTGCNCTGGAAAACGCGCTGGGATTCAATGCCAAGCCGAACCAATGGTGGCGATAGAGACATTTGGCCAGTTCTGAGCTGGCCGAGCNGATAGGAGATGCGGATGAAGTATGGTGTGATAATCGCTCTGGCCTTGGCAATAGGCGGCTGCCAACGCGCGGTTCCGACCGATGTCATCCGCTCAGGCAATCAGATCGCGACGGAGACTGCTCCGGGTGCGACGCAAGAGACCCCGCCGGTCAGTCAAATCTCAAATGAACAAGATTTTGAAGTCGTCGCCACCGCGCAGACCGTGGAAAGCGATGCAGAGCGGATTGCCGCCAATCGGGCAAAATATATTGTGATGGACGTGCAAGCCCTGCCGCGGCGCCCGGGCCGCCGGCCTAATGTGGTGGATTATGCCCTTCGGACCAATAACCCCATCGGGGTGCAGCTCTACAATCGGTTCGGCACCGGGCTCAAGGTCATCAGCTTTGGCGGCTGTGATCGCTATCGCTCCAAGGATGAGGCGCAGCAGGACTTTTTGGCCAAGGGCGGGCCGGAGCGCGATGCCTATGGACTGGATCCTGATGGCGATGGCTTTGCCTGTGGTTGGGATCCGCGGCCCTTTCGCTTGGCGGTGGCAAACTGAGCCTGCTGCCCATAGAGCGGCGCTCGTCGCCGAACTTTGGGCCGCGCAAGGGCGGTGTGACCCCGTCCTTGATTGTTGTCCATTATACCGCGATGCCAAATGCGCAGGCCGCCCTTGAGCGGTTGAGTGATCCGGCCCATGAGGTTTCAGCCCATTATTTTCTAGATCAATCCGGCGGGGCCGTGCAGCTTGTGCCAGAGGCACAGCGGGCTTGGCATGCGGGCGCAGGCGCCTGGGGCGGCTGCACAGATGTGAACTCTGCCTCCATCGGTATTGAGCTATGCAACGCGGGCGATCACGCCTTTTCGGGCGCGCAGATGCAAGCGCTCAAATCCTTGCTCAAGGAGGTGATGCAGCGCTGGGGCATCGCAGCGCAGGGGGTGATTGGCCACTCCGATATGGCCCCTGGACGCAAACAAGACCCTGGGCGCTGGTTTGATTGGCAGGAGTTGGCCAAGGAGGGCCTCGCCGTGTACCGTGGCGCGCCCCATAGCCACCT
>JGI26080J50196_1001480_pt1 | contig 10208 bp, 10 predicted proteins | sample SaaInl0LU_22_DNA_FD_50196 | JGI IMG/M metagenome (IMG submission 50196)
AAATCCAATGAAAATGATAATTTAACTGAAAATTCAGAAACTTTACAATCTCAAGATGAATCTGTTGAGCAAAATGTAAGTGCATCAAATACTAATAATGAGGAACAAAAAAAAGAGCATGAGGTAATTCATAAAAAAGATGGAAGACTACATATATATGTAAGGCAAGATAAATATAAAGGTGAACTTAAATCAAGAAACTGGGTAGGTAGACTTTATATTGATGGTAAACAAAAAATTTCATCTTCTGGAACAACAAATTTAGATGATGCAATACCAATTTTGGAAAAATGGTTTGATGATGTTCATGAAGAAAGTAAAAAATTAAAAATTGAAGAAAATATTAAGCCAGAAGAGGGTGAATCTTCACAAATTGATATTTCAACAACCAATCAAAGTAATAATGAAGCACAACCACAAACTTCAAGTGTTCCATTAAATGAAAACTCAGAAATATCTACCCAAGATCAGGTAAAAAGTAAATTATCAAATATTTTTGGAAAAATTAAGGAAATTAAAATTAAAAAACCAGATTTTGCTAAAAATATAAAAAAATCATCTTTTAATAATTCTAAAGTTGGAAATTATAAATCAAAAATACAAAATTTTTTCAAATCCAAATTAGGTAAATCTAGTGTTCAAGGNGAAGAAATAATTGGTATNGAGTTAGCAAATAAAGAAATAAGAATAGTCCAAGTTTCTAGTAACAAAGCTAATCAATGGGTGTTAGAAAAATTACATATTCACCCCGTNGACATTACAGATGATAGTACTCCAATTGATAATGCGGATAAATTTTCAGAAGAATTAGTATTAGCAATTCAAAAATACAAAATAACTTCACCAAATGCAGCAATTGCTATTCCGGTAACTAGTGCAATCATAAGAGTAGTCACCGCACCTTTAATGAAAGAAGATGAATTAAATAAAGCAATCGAAACTAATTCATTGTGGGAAAACCTAGTTCAACTAACAGATAGTTTGGAAGATTATTCTATTTTTCATCAAGTCATAAATAGAAATGATAAAGAAAATACAATGGATATTTTATTCGTTGCATCAAAATTAACTGATATAAATAGTTATACTTCAATAATTAAAAATGCAGGTTTAAATCCTGTAATCATAGATGTTAAATGTTTTGCTTTAAAGTCATCAGTTGATCAAGTTAATCAAATAACAAATAAAACTGAGGATGCCAATTTAACTGCTGTTTTAGAATTTGGATTAGATGAAAATTATTTAATGATCCTCTATAATAATAACCCAATAATAACTGATATTTTTATTAGAGGGCAAGATAGAAAAATTTTACAAGATTCCCAAGATACTGAAGAAAAAGAAGGATTAGTTAGAAGATATGTTACTCAAGTTAAGCAAGCAATTCAAGATTTTGAGACTAAATATGAAAAGAGAATTCGAAACATAAAAGTTGTTTCAGATATTAAAAATGTCGATGAATATTTAGGAAGTTTTAGAAAAATTTTAATGAATGTTGGATTTAACACTTTTGATCCCACAGAAGGATTAAAAATTCCAAGTCAGTATCAACAAATTTTAGATAATAAGTTAAATAGATCTTATCTATCTACTTCTGTTGGCTTAGCCTTTAGAAAACTTGATGTCTTTGGTTATTATAAATTTGTTACTGCAGTTAAAAATATAAATCTTCTTCCAGATAGATCAAATGTAATGAAGCAAAAGAAGATGAAAGCAATTTCAGGTTTTGCATTCAAGGGTATTACTGCTGCTGTAGTTGCAATTTATGTGGTATTATTTGGTTTATCTTTTTGGAATATTGTTTCCTATAATAATAAATTAAAACAATATGAAACTGTAAAAATAGATCATGCTAAAATTATTAAACAGAAAAAAATAGTTTCAAAAGAACTTAGTGTAATTAATACGTCTTTAAAATTAAGTAGAACACTTAAATCAAATAAAGAATTAACTTATAGAATTTTAGCTCAAGTAGCCTCAAGTGTTCCAAACCGTGTAAAATTTGATCAAGTTGAATTTAATGGATCTAGAAGATTAACTATTCAAGGAATAGCTGCAAGTGATCAAGATATNTTGAAATTTATAGAAAATTTAGGAAATCAAAAATTGGTTGAGCAAGCATCNTTATCATCAATGCGATTACCAAAATCTACAGCAGGTGGTGCTACAATGAAAGGNTTTAGAGTGTTTGTAAAAATTAAAACAGGTAAAATATAGCAATGGATATAGATTTAAAAAATATTAACATGTCTGATATCAAGGATCAGATTACAAAATTAGCTGATAAAAAAACTCTTATAAAAATAGGAATAATCTTTGGTGCAATTGTTTTTTTCTTAATAATTTATTACGCAATTTTAAATCCAATGGTTGAGTCTAGAAAAGCTAAATTGGACGACATGAATTTGAAAATACAAGAAACTGCAAAATTTACTTCTGAAATTTATTCAATGAGAGCAAGAATTAAAAAACTTAAGCCTGATTATGAAAAATACTCTAGCTTGTTTCATTCTAAAGCTGAAGTAGAGGGTCTTTATCAAACATTAAGTGAATACGCCGGACAAAATGATCTAGTAATCACTAGAATTGAAAAAAAGGTAATTCAAGAAGTATTAAAAGCACAAGCCTTAGCCCAAGCAGACGGTAAAAAAACGAAAAAAAAGAAAAACAACCAAGTTAAAAATGTTGCAAATATTGCCTATTATTTGATCCCTGTTGATTTTGAAATTGATGGTAATTTTATTGGTTACATAAAATTTAAAAGAGCTCTATCGCTTTCTAACAAAATGTTAAACTTTGACAAAGAGTCTATTCAGGTGGTAAAAGGGAATACAACTGGAGCGATAAAAGTAAAAGGTACGTTAACAATAGTGGGGTTACCAAATGAATTTTTTTAAAATAATCATTATTTCAGTGTTTTTTATGTTGCTATCAAAAGTTTCCATGGCTGATAGTCATGATAAAGAGCAAAACATTATTGATAAAGCTAAAGAGATAAATAAAAAGATCAAAGAAAAACAGGCAAATTCACAATCGAATATTTCATCAGAAATTAAAGATGAAGAGCCTCTTCCATTAAACGATCCTTTTGCTGGAGATAGTTCATTAACTGGTGGTAATACAATTTTATCAAGTAATCCAGAAGAGGCACAAAATGAAATGAGCTTATATAAGTTTAAATTAGTTGGGATAATGACCTCTGCAAATGATGATGGGTTCGTATCTTTAATTAATTCAAGTGGAAATATAATTACTTTAGCTAGGTTTGAAGAATTAAGCCCTGGAGTAAAATTAGTTGGANTNAANAATAGAGAAGCAGTTTTTGAAAAAAATGAAAACTCTCTCTTAGTGATAAATTTTAATAATAAAATTACAGAAAGAACAAAATAATTATGAAATTTAAAAACAAAATATTATTTTTAATTTTACCTTTTTTATTTATTTTTTTAACAGGTTGTGCTGAAAAATTTGCTAAAAACACTGGTTCTTTTAAACACGACACCCCACTAATAAAAACTGATATCAAGAAAACTGGAAAACTAGAGGTTGAAAAAAGTGTAGAAATGGGACCAACTCCTGCTGAAGGTGATGTCATAAAGCTTAAAAAAAGAAAACAAATATCATCTGTTAAAGAGAGAAATTATTTATTAATTTCGGAAGATTTCAAATCTTTAAAACAAAATGTTTCTTTTAAATTTCAAGCTTTAGATTTTAAAGAAGCAATGAAATTAATGTCTGAAGTTGGTCAAATTAATATTTTAGTAGGTGACGATGTGGCAGGATCAATAAGTGCAGAGTTAGATAATGTTCCATGGGATAAAGCATTTAATGCATTATTAGATTTAAAAAATTATGCAGCAGACATAGATGTAGCAAGTAATATTATTAGAGTTTCAACTCCTGCTAATCTAACGTCACAAGAAGGTTATAAATCAGCGAGAGCTTCAGCAGTTAAGAAAAAAGTTGAATTAGAAGATTCAGTAGAACCAATTATTTCAGAAATTTTTAGACTTTATTATATAACCCCATCAGAAGCTAAAGCCACAATCACAGAATTATTTACATCTGTTGGAACGAATGGGAATTTTATACCAATACAAGTAACGGAAGAAGCAACCACAAGATCAATTATTGTTAGAGGTAAAGAGAAAGATTTAGATATCGTTGATAAAGTTATTCGAGAAATTGATAAAAGAACAAAACAAGTTTTAATAGAAGCTTTTATAGTTGAAGCTACTTCAACATTTGAGCAAAGTTTAGGAAAAAGACTTGGAGCTGCTTACACAAGAAAAAGTTTAAGAATGGGTGGTACACAAGGAGGTAGCAGTGTAGGAGCTGCATCAGGAACAGGGGCTGCATTATCTGATTCAACAGGTGCTTTTACAAGCGGTGCTGGAACAGATAATTTAGTAAATTTTGGGTCAGCTGCTGCAACAAGTGGAATTGGAATATTGAAAAAAACAGGTTCTGCTGTTTTAAAACTTGAACTTGATTTTTTAGAAGCTCAAGGCTTATCAAAAACAGTATCTAATCCAAAATTATTTACATTAGATAATCAACAAGCAAGTATTAATCAGGGTGAAACAATTTATATTGATGGTGGAGAAGGGGAAGATAAACCAGTTGATGCATCATTAAAACTGATAGTTACTCCTAATATCATAGGTGATGGAAACGTTATGCTTTCAATTCAAGTAAACAATGATACTCCAAATAGAGCAAATGCAGCATCAGTAGGTGTAAATAAAATGGAGATAAATACAAAATTATTAGTAGCTGATGGGGATATAGTTGTAATTGGTGGTATTAAAAAAAATAACGTAGCGAATAATAGACAAGGTGTTCCAGGAACGTCAAAAGTACCAATTCTAGGAAAAGTACTTAGTGGAAAATCAAATTCTGATACAATGAACGAGTTATTGGTATTTATCGCTCCAAGAATTTTATAATGTTTAAAATAAGTAGAGAGAGTGAAATTAATTTAGTTAATGTCTTAATTGATAATGACATTATTTCTGGAAAAGATTTAATAGATATTAAAAAAGTAAGCACTGAAAACAATAAATCTCAAATTGATGCAATATTTGAATTAAAGCTTACTGATGAAAAAAAAATAATTGATTTATTAATTAAAGAACAAAATCTAGAAATAATTGATCTAAAGTCAGTTGAAATTACTGAAGAAGTAAAAACAGTTTTACCATCAAACTATATTAAGATGAATTTTGTAGCACCATTTAAAATTGATGGAAAAACTTTACACATGGCAATCCCAGATAGTTCAAAATTGGGATTGATGCGAAATTTAAAAGCTATTACAAAAAAAAACATAGAACTTCATGCTGCAAAAATAGGTGATATTTCTGAATATATTGAAAGATTATCAAGTGAAACAGATGAAGTAACTATTGCGTCAATTCGAAATGAGAATAGGAGAAAAACAAAAACTTTTGAAACAGATTTAGGAGATGCAGGGGAAGTTTTAGACAATAAACCAGAAGAAGATATTGAAGCAATTGAAAATGAGTCAGAGGTAATCAAATTTAGTACAGCGGTGGTAGCAGATGCAATTAAAATGGGTGTTAGTGATATTCATATAGAGCCTTACCGATTTAGTTCAAGAGTAAGATATCGATTAGACGGTATGCTTCAAGAACAAGAAACCTATAGACAGTTTCTGCATGACAATTACGGGGCAGTAGTTACTCGATTTAAAATTATGGGTAAATTAGATATTGCAGAAAGAAGATTACCACAAGATGGAGCTATTAATTTTAAAATTGGTAATAAAGTAGTTGACTTACGTTTATCAATTTTACCTACTGCAAATAATGAGAGAATTGTTATGCGTATTCTTAACAAAGACGCGGGAGATATTACCCTTGAACAATTAAATTTTGAAAAGCAAGATTTAGAAAGTCTAAGAAAAGGAATTCACGGTAGTCAGGGATTAATTTTGGTAACTGGACCAACAGGATCTGGGAAATCAACAACGTTATATAGTATTTTAAAAGAAGTAAGTAAGCCCCATTTAAATATTTTAACAGCTGAAGATCCTGTGGAATATGAATTAGATGGTGTAGGACAAGTACAAATTAAAGATGATATCGGTTTTACTTTTGCTAAAGCTTTAAGATCTTTTTTAAGACAAGACCCTGAAATTATTCTAGTTGGTGAGATGAGGGATAAAGAAACAGTTGATATCGGATTAAAGGCTGCCCTTACAGGTCACTTAGTATTTAGTACTCTACACACTAATGACGCTCCAAGTACTATTACTAGATTACAAAACATGGGAACGCCAGATTATTTAATAAGTGCTGCCTGCCAACTTGTTGTAGCCCAAAGACTAGCTAGAAAAAATTGTAAAGATTGTAGAGTGCCTGATGATGATGTTAATCCTAAGGTTCTTAAAGATATGGGGTTTAGTGATGAAGACGCTTCAAAAGTAAAAGCCATCAAAGGTAAAGGTTGTGCAAAATGTAGTGACTCAGGATACAAAGGTCGACAAGGTATTTATGAAATCTTAGTGGTCTCAAAACCAATTAAAGAAGCTATTTTAAAACAAGCAACCACTCCTGAATTAAGAGAAATAGCTATTAAGGAAGGATTTAGAACGATGCAAGATATGGGTAGAAGAATGATTGCATCTGGTGAGCTTAATTTTAGAGAGTATGAGAGAATTCTTTCAAGCGAATAAAAATGGAAGCTTTTACTTATAAAGGAATATCCGAAGGTAAATATGTAGAAGGAGATATTGAGGCAATCAACCTTGATGAAGCTTCTCATTTATTAAAAGAAAAAAAAGTAATAATCACCAACATAATTAAGTCTAAGAAAAAAAAAGGTGAAGCAAAAAAAAAATCAGGTGGCTCATCTCTTTTTGGTAAAAAAAAAGTTAAAGTAGAAGAAATTCTTATATTCTCAAAGCAATTTGCAACCATGGTTAAGGCGGGCTTACCTATTTTGCAGGTTTTAATAATGTTAAGGGACCAATTAGAAAGTCCTGCTCTTAAAGACATTATAGAAGATATTAGAAAAAGTTTAGAAGGGGGTGTGAACCTATCAAAATGTTTTGAAAANTATCCNCAATANTTTGATAATATTTATGTCAACTTGATTAANGCTGGTGAAGCAAGTGGTAAGCTAGATGTATTTTTACTTAAAATAGTAGATTCNTTAGAGAAAAAAGAAAAGATTAAGAAAAAAATTAAGGGAGCTTTAATGTATCCAGCGATNATGTTTACAGTAGCGATTACTGTAAGTGCTTTTATGTTGATTAAAGTAGTTCCAGTATTTGCAAAAATGTACGATGGAATGGGCTTAGAATTACCCGCTGCAACAGCAACCATCATGGCAATGAGTGATTTTTTAAGTGGTACAGGTGGAAAAGTAATNCTGTTTGGTGGAATAGGNGGATATTTCGGGTTTAATTTTATTGTAAAAAGAAATGCTGCAATTCGTTTTAGATGGCATAAACAAATTTTAAAATTACCTATTTTTGGAGATATGATCTTAAAATCTCTACTGGCAAGAATTGCATTGATTTTNGGTAATTTAAGTGCTGCTGGTGTAAATTTATTAGAGAGTTTAGAAATTGCAAAATCAGTTAGTAATAATGATGTGATAACTGATGCACTAGAGAGTGTAAAAAAAGGTGTGTTCTCTGGTGATACCTTAACAAAACTTTTTTTAAAAGAACCACTCTTCCCACCAACTTTTAGTCAATTAATTTCTGTCGGAGAACAAACAGGTCAATTAGATGAAATGTTTAATTCAGTATCTGCTTATTATGAAGAAGAATTTGATACGACAGTCGATAACATGTCTGCTTTAATTGAACCTATCATGATTGTTTTCATGGGAGTAATGATTGGTGGTTTAATGATAGCCATGTACTCACCAATATTTAANGTGGGTGCTTTAATTAACTAATTTTTTAATTTTTTNGTTAAAACTAAATTATTAATCCAGGGTTCTTTTCCTGGTTCAAAATTAATTGAATCCATAATTTGTTGAATGAAAAATGTTCCTAGTCCACCTGGTTTAATATCATCGATNGCTCTATGTTTAACTTTGCTTTTTTCTACTGGTTTGCCTTTATCAAAGAAAGAAATCTCTAGAACATCATCATTACAAGATATTCTTACAACCATTTTATCTTGAGTATCAGGCATATCTTTATATGCATGTTTAACTATATTTTGNGCAGCTTCAGCAATCGCTAAAACTAACTCTTCTCTTAAATCTTCATCAATTTTAAATTTTTCAAAAACATCTCTAGAAAAAGCTCTGACATCTTTCAAACTTGCTGAGCTAACTAAAAAATCTTTTTTTTCTGAATGACTAAAGTTTTCTAAACTCATAATTTATTTACTCCAAATTTAAAATTTGTTCTAACTTTGCCATCATGATTACTTTTAAAACAGATTTACTCACATCTTTAATGACAAGCTTGGTTCCCTTCTCAAGGGCTTTTTGATGACTTTCTATTAAAACTGAAATACCAGAAGAATCCATGTATTGAACATTACTTAGATTTAAAGCAACATTTTTACCAGAGTCGATAACAGGAAAGATAACTCCCTTAACTTCATCCGTTTTATCCATGTCTATTTCACCATCTAAAAATATGGTGCTTATATTGTCTTCTTCTGTAATTTTGTATGTCATAAAAACTTTCTTGCCATTGCTAGAACTTTTTCAACAGGTTGACTAACCTCTTTAAGTTCAACTTTAGTATTTTTCTCTCGAGCTCTTTGATTGCTTTCTATAATTATCGATATACCAGAAGAGTCCATGTAGGGTACATCTTTTAAATTTAAATGAACTTCTTTTCCAGCATCAATTAAAGGAAAAACAATTTCTCTTACCTCATCTGCAACATCCATATCTATTTCTCCAGTAAGAAAAACAGTGCTTACATTTTCATTATCTGTAACTTTATATTTCATATTTTATTTACTATTTATAGCTATTAACAAAAATAAGAAACAAGTAAACCCAATATGGTCAATTATCTTTGATTATTATTTAATATAATAAGATTTTTAGTTTACATCATCAATAATTATAATAAATTTAATAATAATAACTAATAACAGAGGAAATTATGAAAAATAATAAAGGTTTTACACTTATTGAATTGCTAGTTGTTGTAGCAATTATAGGTATTTTAGCTGCGGTAGGTGTTGTTGCTTACAATGGTTACACTAAGAGTGCAAAAATTAATGCTTCTAAATCAAACCAAGGGGCAGTAACAAAATATTTAGCTGCTGAAATTCAAAAATGTAACATGGGTACAGAGTCTACTGCAATGAGTGGAAACTTAACATGTTCAGGCAGAACAGAAGCTTTAATCATGAGTGGTGCTGTTGCTGCACTAGCAGATTTTAAAAACACATACACGCCAGTTTGTAAAGGAGTAACAGACGGTAGTACTGTGCCAACGGCTTCAGATGGTAGTACAACATGTCTAGCATCAGGAAAAGGTGTTACAACAATAACAGGGGATGATGCTGGAACTATTACCGTTTCAACACAGTATGGTGACGACGCAACTGTTGACGTACTAACTAATGCTGTTGCAATAGAATAATCATCTCGATTGCAAGAAACAAAAAAAATAAAAATTAAAAGCTCACTAGGGTTTTCCCTGGTTGAGCTTTTAGTTGTGGTAGCAATAATTGGTATTTTAGCTTCTGTAGGAGTTATTACTTACAGCGGTTATATTTCAGGCACTAAAGAAAAATCTGCAAAAAATGTGATGCTACAAATATCACTAGCTCAAACAGAAGAATATTCAAATAGTGGAAATTATTACACGCAGGATAATGATAGCTGCACACCTACCTCATCAACATCAAATGATATTGAAACAATTTTGTTTGGTGGAGGAGATCAAATTGGTAAAGATATGGGTTATGAAATTTGTGTTGCAAGCATAGGTTCTTCAAATTTTAATATAATTGCTAAAGAAATCGATGGAGCTTGCCAATTAATCCTTAGTCGTAACGGCAATTTTACTAGAGGCGATGATTGCTAAAAAAATTAGCTAACCACCCATAATGGATAGTTTTACAGTTTCAAATTAAATATTCTTGTATAAATNNATNNTGTGAAAAAAATTATTCTTATATTATTGCTTATACCGTTATTAAGTAATTGTGGTCCATATTCTGCAGCACTTGGGCCAAGCTTGACTCTAG
>JGI26080J50196_1001490_pt1 | contig 10170 bp, 6 predicted proteins | sample SaaInl0LU_22_DNA_FD_50196 | JGI IMG/M metagenome (IMG submission 50196)
CGCTCTAGGTCCGAAGTGTTGTCCTTTGACGACGGGCGGCTGCGCACGTCGAGTTTTGATGCCTCTGAAGGCTTCGGTCTGCGCGCAGTCCAGGGCGAGCGTCGGCTACGCGCATGCAACCGAAATTTCCGAACAGGCCATGCGCCGCGCAGCAGGCACCGTACGCTTGGCCGTTCAGGCAGGTGGCGGGCCATTATGCGCCGCGCCGCCCGCCACCAATCGCCGTCTCTACAGCGATCACAACCCCCTCAGCGATTCGAGCTTTCCGGCCAAGATCGATATTCTGCGCGAGATTGATGCTTATGCCCGCGGTTTGGACCGCCGCGTGGTCCAAGTCTCAGCCACGATCGCAGCCTCCCATCAAGAGGTGGTCATCTTGCGCGCAGAGGGGCCTGATGTTTCCGACAGCCGCCCAATGGTGCGCATGAATGTCTCAGTTATTGTGGAGCAAGACGGGCAACGCCAAACCGGCTATGTCGGCGGCGGNGGGCGCTATGGGCTGGGTGGCATGCTTGAACCAAGCCATTGGCAACCTTTGGTGCGNGAAGCTCTGCGCATCGCNGTGGTCAACCTCGCCGCTATTCCCGCNCCTGCGGGGGTCATGGATGTGGCCCTGGGTGCAGGNTGGCCCGGCATCTTATTGCATGAAGCGGTTGGCCATGGGCTCGAAGGTGATTTCAACCGCAAAGGCACNTCTGCCTTCGCAGGTCTCATGGGCCAAAGGATCGCGGCCTCAGGTGTCACGGTCCTGGATGATGGCACAATACCAGACCGCCGCGGATCGATCAGCATTGACGATGAGGGCACACCAAGCGGCAAGAATACCTTGATCGAAGATGGAATATTGGTCGGCTATATGCAGGACCGACAAAACGCGCGGCTCAGCGGCAATGCCCCAACAGGCAACGGCCGCCGCCAGAGCTTTGCCCATGCGCCCATGCCGCGCATGACCAACACCTATATGTTGGGCGGGGATGTGGATCCCAAGGATATGCTTTGCGATATGAAAGACGGCATTTACGCCGTAGGCTTCGGCGGCGGTCAGGTCGATATCACCAACGGGAAATTCGTCTTTTCCTGCACCGAGGCCTATCAGGTCAAAAACGGCAAGGTTGGCGCCCCAGTCAAAGGCGCCACGCTGATTGGCGATGGGGCCACAGCCCTGCAACAGATTCGCGCCATCGGCAATGACATGCGGCTCGACGACGGCATGGGCAATTGCGGCAAGCAAGGCCAATGGGTGCCCGTGGGCGTGGGGCAGCCATCCTTGCTGATCGGTGGATTGACCGTGGGGGGATCGGCGACTTAAAGCGCATCGCACCCGCGCTTTGCCCGCTTTCACCGAACATTAACCATGCCCTGCCTAGCTTTTGACCGTGACAAAAGCGAGATAAGACATGACCCAACCTCCCAGTGGCGCCCAAACNNCACCCCAGCNCCGCATNAGCGAAGATGATCGCATCGCGCGGCTGCAATTGTTGCGCTCCCCGCGCGTCGGGCCGGCCACCTACAGGCGGCTGATGGCCGCCCATGGCACGGCTGCCGAAGCCCTGAGAGCCCTGCCCGACTTGGCCCGCAGCAAGGGCGTCAAATCTTATCAGCTGTGTAGCGAGCATATGGCGCAGCGCGAATATTTCACCGGCAAGAAAATTGGCGCGGATCTCATTTTTGAGCATGAAGCCGGCTACCCGCGCCTCTTGGCTGAAATCTCCGATGCCCCGCCCTTTCTTTGGGTTTTGGGACAACACGAGCAGCTCACGCGTCCCTGCGTGGCCGTTGTGGGCGCGCGCAATGCCTCCTCCTTGGGCACGCGCATGGCCCACCGTCTGGCCGCAGGTCTTGCAGAAGCCGGCTTGATCGTCGTGTCTGGTCTGGCCCGTGGCATTGATGCTGCCGCCCATGCCGCCAGCCTGCCCCATGGGACCATTGGCGTGCATGCGGGCGGCTTAGATGTGATCTACCCGGCCGAAAATTCCGAGCTTGCCAAGTCCATTTTGCAAAAAGGGCGCGCATTTCTGAACAGCCCATTGGATTTCACCCCACCGCTCGTTTCTTTCCCAAACGCAATCGCCTTATCTCCGGCCTCTGCCAGGCGGTTGTGATTGTGGAGGCGGCGGCGAAATCCGGCACATTTATCACCGCAAGGCAAGCGCTCGAGCAAGGGCGCGAGGTTCTGGCTGTGCCTGGCCATCCCATGGATGCGCGCGCCGCCGGGTGCAATGTACTGATCCGCGATGGCGCCTGTTTGGTGCGCAGTGTCGATGACATATTGCAAGCCATCTATCCGGCGACACAACAACCGCCACCGCTATCGCCAATGGCCGCACAAAAGCGCCCCAAACAATCCAGGCGACCTTGCCCCTTCCACATGGCAAAACACAGCCCTATCAAACCCGACGCAAGGATCTGGTTCAAACTTTGCACAAACAAATTTTAGATCGTCTCAGCGCCGCGCCGCTGGCCGAAGATCAGCTGATCCGCGATCTCAAAAAACCCGCCGCCCATGTCGCCCCGGCCATCACCGAACTGGAGCTCTCTGGTCGTCTGGAGCGGCACCCCGGCGGGCTTTTGGCGCGCATCCACAACCACTAAATTCGTTTTTTTGTGCAACCTCCATTGACAAATTGCTCTTGCACCCCCTTTTTGACGCAAGAATTTTTCTTAACTCGCAGGGTACACCCATGGCTGTTGTTGTTGTAGAATCTCCTGCTAAGGCAAAGACAATAAACAAATATCTTGGACCAGGCTTCACTGTTCTTGCCTCTTACGGTCACGTGCGTGATTTGCCGCCCAAAGATGGCTCGGTGGATCCCGAGAATGAATTTGAGATGCTTTGGGAGGTTGGCGCGGCCAGCAAAAAACACGTCAAGGCCATTGCCGATGCCCTCAAAGACGACAATGAGCTGATCCTCGCGACCGACCCTGACCGCGAGGGCGAAGCGATCAGCTGGCATTTGCAAGAGACGCTCACCAAGCGCCGCGCGATCAAAAAAGACACGCCGGTATCCCGTGTGGTGTTCAACGCCATCACCAAGACCGCCGTCACCGAAGCCATGAAGAATCCGCGTCAAGTGGATATGGAATTGGTTGAGGCCTATTTGGCCCGCCGCGCCCTGGATTACCTTGTGGGCTTCAAGCTCTCCCCCGTGCTCTGGCGTCGCTTGCCGGGGGCGAAATCGGCTGGGCGGGTGCAATCGGTCTGCCTGCGGCTCATCGTTGACCGCGAAATGGAAATTGAGGCATTCAATCCGCGTGAATATTGGACCGTCGGTGCCAGTCTGAGCACCCCGCGCGGCCAGCAATTTGACGCGCGGCTGACCAGTCTGGGCGGCAAGCGCCTCGATAAGTTTGATCTGGCGAATGAAACCGAGGCGGAATTGGCGGTTCAGGCGGTGCGCAGCCGGGATTTGACCGCCACGTCGGTGGAAGCCAAACCCGCAAATCGCAACCCCTCAGCCCCCTTCATGACCTCAACCCTGCAGCAAGAGGCAAGCCGCAAATTCGGCATGGGCGCCCGGCAAACCATGTCGGCCGCGCAGCGCCTTTATGAGGCTGGCTTGATCACCTACATGCGGACCGATGGGATCGATATGGCGCCAGAAGCGGTGCAAGCCGCCCGCGCCGTGATCGGTGAACGCTATGGGGTGCAATATGTGCCGGAGCAACCGCGGCTGTATAAAAATAAGGCAAAAAACGCCCAAGAGGCGCATGAATGTATTCGCCCCACCGAAATGGGCCAAGCCCCTGACAGCCTATCGATTTCCGACGCTGACCAAAAGAAACTCTATGATCTGATCTGGAAACGTACGGTCGCAAGCCAAATGGCAGCGCCCGTTTGGAGCGCACCACGGTTGAAATTGAATCAAGCGATGGGCAGGTCGGTCTGCGCGCCACCGGGCAAGTGATGCTCTTTGATGGCTTCATGCGGGTCTATGAGGAAGGGCGTGACGACACGGTTGTTGACGAAGATGACAAGCGTTTGCCACAAATCAGCGCCGCCGATCCCCTGGCCAAAAAATCTGTCACCCCTGAACAGCATCATACCCAGCCACCACCGCGCTACACCGAGGCCAGCTTGGTCAAGCGTATGGAAGAGCTGGGCATTGGTCGCCCCTCCACCTATGCCTCGGTCGTCACCACAATCCAAGATCGCGACTATGTGCGCAAAGAGAAGAACCGTCTGATTCCTGAGGATAAGGGGCGTTTGGTGACTGTTTTCCTGAGCAGTTTCTTCCGCCAATACGTCGGCTATGAGTTCACGGCCAATTTGGAAAATGAATTGGATGACGTTTCGGCCGGTGATCGCGAATACCGCACGGTTTTGAGCCGTTTCTGGAAGGACTTCAAGGTCGCGATTGACGAGGCGATGGATCAATCCATCACTGAAGTTCTTGAAAAGATTAACGATGTCCTTGAGCCGCATCTCTTTCCCATGGAAGAGCCCGGGGTTGATCCACGCGTCTGCAAAAGCTGTGGCAATGGGCGTTTGTCCATGCGCACAGCCCGATCTGGTGGCGCATTTATCGGCTGTTCCAACTACCCAGAATGCCGCTTTACCCGCCCATTCGGACCGCCCGGCACCGAAAGCAGCGCCATCGGTCCCGATGGCCAGCTGCTCGGGCATGATGGCGCGGATCCCATCAGCCTACGCGATGGGCGCTACGGCCCCTATGTGCAGCGCGGCACCGTCACGGAGGAAAACCCCAAGCCACCGCGGATGTCCATTCCGAAAAGCTGGTCCTTGGATGAGTTGACCTTTGAGAAGGCCGTGCAGCTTTTATCCCTACCCCGCGAAATTGGCCCGCATCCGGAAGATGGGGTGATGATCGAATCTTCAATCGGGCGCTTCGGCCCCTATGTGAAACACGGCACGCTCTACGCCAATATCGGCGATATCGACGAAGTGTGGAGCATCGGCATGAACCGGGCTGTGGAAGAATTGGCCAAAAAGGCTGCGCGGAGTGGACGGGGCGCGGCCGCCAAGCCGCTGCATGAGTTGGGCGAACACCCCAGCGAGGGCGGCCCGGTCAATGTCATGGATGGGCGCTATGGTCCTTATGTGAAATGGGGCAAAGTGAATGCCACCATCCCAAAAGAGATTGAGCCAGCCCAGGTCACCATGGAACTCGCAGTGGATCTGATTGCGCAAAAAGCGCCTGCCAAAAAGAAGAAAGCGGCGGCCAAGAAAAAACCCGCCACCAAAAAAACCACCGCCAAAAAGCCAACCACCAAAAAATCCGCTGCGGCTAAAAAAGCGCCCGCAAAAAAGGATTAACGCCTGGCTTTAACGCTGCGGCGGTGCCCCAAAGGCGCGCAGAACCTCCTGCGCGGCACGTTGGACCGGGTCAAGCGTATCCGATAGGATTTGCACCCGATCAAACCGCGCCGGATCAGCCTCAACCGCGGCGCGTAGGGCCGACCCAAAGGCCATCCGCAATTCGGTTCCGATATTGAATTTGCAAATCGACGTCTTTGCCGCCAGATGTCGGCGCTGCTCTACCGGAACACCAGAGCCGCCATGAATGACCAAAGGCACCGACGTTAGCGCCTCAATCTGAGCAATGCGCTCCAAATCCAGACCGCCTTCCTTATCTTGTTGTAAATGCACATTGCCAACGCTGATCGCAATGGCATCGGCCCCGCTCTCGCGGGCAAATTTTGCGGCCTCTTCAGGATCGGTTCCATTAGAGCTTTCCCCGCCAGAATATCCAACAAACCCAATCTCGCCTTCACAAGAGATGCCTGCCGCATGGGCCATCTCGGCAATTGCGGCGGTTTCATCAATATTTTGCTGCAAAGGTTTGCGCGAGCCATCGAACATCACCGATGTAAAACCGCTGTCCAAGGCAAGTTTGCAGTCTTCAAAGGTATAGCCATGATCCAGATGGGCCACCACAGGCACCGAGGCCGCCTCCGCCAAATGCCGAAACATTTTGCCCAGAACCGGCAGCGGCGTATGCGCCCGGCACGATGGCCCGGCCTGCAGGATAACCGGGCAGTTCTCCGCCTCAGCCGCCGCCACATAGGCGCGCATATCTTCCCAACCTAGGGTCACCAATCCCCCCACCGCATAGCCCTGCTTTAGGGCCGGTTGCAGCACCTCAGCGAGCGTTGCGAGGGTCATTTGAATTTCGCGATCATGTCTTTGATGCCCGGAATAGTTTCGATTTGATAGGCATGGGTTGGCTGAAAATATTGCACGAGCGAACGCTGGCTCAACCCGCCGAGGATGGTGAAATAATACATCTCATACCCCGGCAGAACGCAGCAGGGGTGATAGCCATTGTCGAGACAGATGGTTGAGCCATCCACGATATGATAGGCATCCCCTGGCTTATTGTCCTCGCGCTGTAGCATCTGCACGCCCGAGCCCCAATTGGGTTTGAAGCGGAAATTATAGGTTTCATCATGACGTGTCTCTGTGGGCAGACGGTCCGTGTCATGCTTATGGCTTGGAAAGCCCGACCATCCGCCAGCACCGACCGTGAACAGCTCACTGACCAGCAGGCGACCCACTTTTCCATGCTGCTTTTGGCCAAGTATATGTTTGATTTTGCGATGGGTTTTTGTGTCATCCGAGCCATATTGCACCAGGTCAATCTCATCGGCGCGCACCGCAAAAGGATCCAGGACCTCATCATATTTCGCGCCAGCAATGAACACCTCTGCGGTCTCCGACTGACACACCATCTCCACTTTTGCCCCTGACGGCACATAAACACCCTCAGGCTCGCCGCCCCACACATCTTCAACACGCCCGCCCAAGCCGGCGGTTTTGAACCCTTCGACATCGACATCAATGGTGCCCGTGGCCGGAACAATGCAGGTCTCATAGCCCGGCACCTGATAGGCAAAGGCCTGACCCTTGGTCAGTTTCACGATGTTGAAATAATTCAGCGGAACCGTGGTATCATCCACATCCACAATGGGGGAATTTTTATTGTCATAAGGGGCTATATGCATGGTTTAATCTTTCACCTCTGTGGGACCGGCGTGCGCGGCCAAAAATGTTTCTAAATCGGCCGGAAAGGGCATGGCNGGCGCGCAGCCAGGCTTGCCCACAACTATAGCTGCACAGGCAGAGCCGCGCAGAACCGCATCTTTAAGCGGCAAGCCCTGCGCCAGAGAGGCCAGAAAACCCGCCATAAAACTATCCCCTGCCCCTGTGGGTTTCAACGCAGTGACCGGGTAAATACCCGTGCGCAATTCTTGATCCCCCGCAAAGGTAATCGCGCCTTTCTCACCCATTTTGTAGATCACAATCTTCGCAGTGCTCTGCGCCAGAGCGCGCGCCTTGGCCAGACCTTTGTCAAGTCCACCGGCCATGAAGCCAAATTCTTCGTCATTGCCCACAATCACATCCGACAGCGCACCGGCACGAGACAAGACCTCTTCGGCCACCTGCGGCGATGGCCAGCTGTAGGGGCGATAATCCACATCAAAGATGATCGGCAGCCCGGCCGCGCGGGCCAGATCGAAGGCGTGGAAGGCCGCAGAACGGCTTGGCTCGGCCGCAAACACCGTTCCCGCTGTCACAAGAGCGCCGAAATCACCATAATTGACAGCCTCGGCGTCGGCTGCAGTAAACTGAAAATCAGCCGCGCCATTGCGATAGATCACGCTTTGATGCTCTTTGACGCGCGTTTCATAGACGGCCAGGGAGTTGCGAAANTCNCCNCCAACCGCTTTGACATGGCTGCAATCCACGCCATAATTTTTNAGCTGATTGACACAGTAGCGCCCAACGCTGTCATCGCTGACAGAGGTCACCAAAGCCGACTTGCCGCCAAGTTTTACAAGCCCCGCCGCAATATTGGCCGAGGACCCTCCCAAACCGGCGGTGAAGACCTCCGCCTCCTCCGTCTTCGTTCCGGGGGGATCTGGAAAGAAATCCATCCCCGCGCGACCAATGACAACAAAATTATTCTGAGCGATACCCGCCAAGAGGTTTTGCATAGCTACACCCCGCGCCGCTGTTTCTTGCGGCCGCTTTCCCAATCTTCATGGGCGTCGCGGACGGAAGAATGGGCGCTGACCTGGGGCGTGCCGACTTCCCACCAGCTGTGCCCTTCGGTCGTCCAGCCTTCATAGGCATCCACATCCATGACGATCACGCTGGTTTTATCTGCCGCCTTGGCCCGCTTAAACGCCTCTGCCAATTCAGCAGGGTTGGCCACCCGCTCCGCAATCGCGCCCATGGCCGCCGCATGGGCGGTGAAATCAACGGCAAAGGGGGCGTCGATCGTTGGGCAATCGGCGATGAGATTGTTAAAGCTCTCATTTCCGGTGTTATTTTGCAGCTTGTTGATCACCGCAAACCCGCCATTGTCGAGCACCAAAATAATCAATTTCTTGCCGGTCAGCACGGATGAGTAAATGTCTGAATTCATCAACATATAGCTGCCATCACCGGTAAAGACGATGGTGTCTTGCGCAGGTTCAAGCTCACTTTGCGCGATGCGTGCCCCCCAGCCACCTGCGATTTCATAGCCCATACAGCTGAAGCCAAATTCCACATCCACAGTGCCAATATCCAAGGTCCGCCAATTCGCCGTCACCTCCGCGGGCAAACCGCCTGCCGCGGCAACAACCCGGTCACGCGGATCGCAGAGCGCGTTGACCACACCAATCGCCTGGGCGTAGGAATTGGGCCGATTGCCCGGCTTCACATTCTGCGCCACATAGGCGTCCCATTTGCGGCGCTCGGCTTGCGCTTCGTCCAACCAAGCGCCGGGGGCGCGATAGCCCCCCATTTGCTCGGTGAGCGCCCGAAGTCCCAGCTTGGCGTCACCCACCAACGGCAGGGCGCGATGCTTGCCCGCATCATGGCGCGCGGTGTTGAGCGAGATAAATTGCGCATCTTGCGCAAAGGCCGTCCATGATCCTGTGGTGAAGTCTTGCAAGCGACTGCCGACCGATAGGATGACATCCGCCCGTTCTGCCAGCCAATTGCCGCTATCAGATCCCGTCACCCCAACCGGCCCAATGTTCAGGGGATGATCGGCCAAGAGATTGGCGCGGCCCGCAATGGTCTCAATCACAGGAATGCCGCAAGCTTCTGCAAATTGGGTCAGCTCGGCCACGGCCTTGGCATATTGCACCCCACCACCGGCGATGATCGCCGGGCGTTTGGCAGCTTTCAAGGCAGCAATCGCATCCTCAAGCTCGCGCGCATCCGGCATTTGCTGACGAATGCGGTGCACTTTGGGTTCAAAGAAAGACAGAGGGTAATCATAGGTCCAACCCTGCACATCCTGTGGCAGAGCGATAAACGCCGGGCCGCAATCGGCCGGATCAAGCAAAGTCGCCAAAGCCGCCGGCAGGGTTTGGATCACCTGCGCCGGATGGGTGATCCGGTCCCAATAGCGACAAACCGCTTGAAAACTATCATTGAGCCCAAGCGCCGGATTGCCAAAATGCTCCAGCTGTTGCAGCACTGGATCGGGCAGTCGGGTCAAAAACGTATCTCCGCAAAGCATCAGCATCGGCAGGCGGTTGGCATGGCACAAGGCCGCTGCGGTCAATAGATTGGCCGTGCCGGGCCCTGCTGAGGCCGTACAAAACATGAATTTTTGNCGNAGGTGATATTTGGCGTAGGCCGCCGCCGCGAACCCCATNCCNTGCTCATTTTGTCCGCGATACAGCGGCAGNACATCGCGGTGGTCGTATAGGGCCTCNCCCAAACAAGGCACATTGCCATGGCCAAAAATGCCAAAACCCCCGCCACATACGCGGGTTTTCTCTCCGTCAATGTCAATATACTGCGCCGCCAAATAGCGAATGATGGCCTGTGCGGTGGTCAGGCGAATGGTTTTATCTGCTGTGTCCACAGAAAATACTCCGATTTAAATGCAAAGACCCTGCCCCATCTTGGCAAGCCGTTCGGGGGTTAGGATACTATTTTTGCAACCGGTTGCAAGAGTGGAAGTCGCCCCTATTGCCCCGCGCGATACCAGGCCGTCAAAAGCGCGCGATCCTCTTGTGGAATATCCGTGATATTGGCCGGCGGCATGGCGTGGCTCACCCCCGCTTGCAAATAGATCGCGCGGGCATTGCGCGCCACATCCGCGCGGGTTTCGAGCAAGACACCTTTCGGTGCCCAGCGCAGCCCATCCCAAGCCGGCGCGCGCGCATGACACATGGCGCAGCGGCCCTGCACAATTTCATGCG
>JGI26080J50196_1001492_pt1 | contig 10167 bp, 9 predicted proteins | sample SaaInl0LU_22_DNA_FD_50196 | JGI IMG/M metagenome (IMG submission 50196)
CTTTCTGGTGTTAAGGCGACGCGCTGTTCGCCGGTAGAAATCTCTTTGAGAGCTCCAATTTTCATAATTTTCGTCCTTTCATGACGCGGTCTTTCACCGTCCTCGAAACCTTTCGAATGCCGAATGGGTAACGCGCGCAATAATATTGCGCAACTGATCTAGCGTGGCTTTTCGCCGCAAGATGTGAGTATATTTCTGCATACAAAGATTGAGGGGAATAATTTTGCTACTCACAGGAAAAAATGCCGTCATCACGGGCGGCGGCACAGGGATCGGTCTGGCCATCGCGCGCAAATTGGCTGCGGAAGGTTGCAATGTGGCCATCACGGGGCGGCGTTTGGACGTGTTGGAACAGGCCGCCGACTCTTTTGGAGGCTATGCCGTCAAGATGGATGTGGCCAATGAAGCCTCGGTGGTCACGGGCATGCAATCCATTGCAGATCACTTTGGAACCATTGATATTTGCATCGCAAATGCCGGAATTGCAGAGGGGCAAAATATCCGCAATTCCAGCTTCGACTTCTGGCGCAAAATCATGGCGATCAATCTGGACGGCGCCTATTTGACCATCCGCGAATCTCTGCGGCATATGCCGGTGAAAGACTGGGGCCGAGTCTTGGCCGTTTCATCCATCGCCGGGGTGCGCGGATTGAAAGGGGCACATGCCTATAGCGCCTCCAAACATGGCGTGATCGGGATGATCCGCGCGCTCTCCGCCGATCACGCAAAATTGCCCATCACATTTAATGCGATATGCCCCGGCTATGTCGACACTGACATCATTGAACGCAATACACAAAGTATCTCTGAGCGCGCGCATATTAGCCATGACGAGGCCCGCGCCTTGATGGTCGATCTGAACCCGCATGGGCGGCTGATTACAGCAGAGGAGGTCGCCTCCGCCGCTCTTTGGCTGTGCAGCCCCGGCTCAGACAGTTTTGACGGGCAAGCCATGGAAATCTCGGGCGGGCAACCCTAGGCAGGCCCGCTGCGCGCGGCACGCCATTCATAGGCCGCCGCACCAAAGGCCGAAAACAGTGGCCGGGACACCGGATCTTGCGCGGCGCTATATTCTGGATGCCACTGCACGCCCACACCGAAGCCTTTGGAGTCTTTTATATAAATCGCCTCGGGGGTGCCGTCCGGGGCGTGGCCATCAATCACCACACGCGGGCCCGGCTCTTTGATCCCTTGGCCATGCAACGTATTGGTGCGCACGACCTCCGCCCCAAGCATCCGCGCGAAGACCCCGCCTGGGGTGAAGCGTACATCATGACGCAGCGCAAATTTCTCTTCCAAAGTGCCATCAGGCGGCATGCGATGATTGTCGCGCCCTGGCAAGTCACGGATCTCAGGGTGAAGACTGCCGCCCATCGCGACGTTCATTTCCTGAAACCCACGACAAATCGCCAAATAGGGCTGACCGCGCGTCACCAGGGCGCGGATCAATGGCAAGGCCAGACCATCGCGTTTCTCATCCATATCCCCGTGATCTTCCGTCAGATCCTCGCCATATTCTTTCGGATGCACATTGGGGCGCCCACCGGTGAAAACAAAGCCGTCGCAAGCCTCCATGAGCTCCTCAATCGGGGCAAGCAGCGCATCAGGTGGGACGATAACGGGCAAAGCGTTGCAAATCTCGCGCACCGCCCGAGAATTCATCTCACCCGCCCCATGCACCAAATACTCTGAATTGATCAGATGGGGATTTCCAATAATGCCGATAACGGGACGCACCATAGTCACACCTTATGCGAGTTTGCCCAAATATAGGATGTCCATGACCAGCAGGCCAGCCCTCAAATAAAAACCTTTGTAAGAAAAACACCGGGGCACATGCGGCCGCAAGGGACCGCAAATGCCAACCAATGCTGAGGCCGCGCGCTGTGTCTTGCGCCGAATCGCTCTCGTCTGAGAAGGCGCGCAGCCTGAAAAATAACCGCATCCGCACAAAAAAGGAGCGCCTATGCGCTCCTTTATGAGCCAGTGTCACCGCACCGGCGCCTTAATGGCCACATATGGCCCAAGACAAGATTAACCCTCGCCAACCAAGCCCGAGCCCTCAATACCGGCCATGGCGGCAATCAGGTCATTGTCAGAGGTGTCACCGGTCACACCAACAGCGCCGACCACGCCGCCTTTTTTGTCGCGCAGCAAAACGCCCCCAGGAACTGGGATCACTTTGCCACCATAAAGGCCGTTCACCGCGGTCATGAAATAGGCCTGCTGTTCCGCACGCGCCATTTGAGCCGTGCCGCCCATGCCGAGCATGATTGAGCCAAAGGCCTTGGCTTGTGCAATAGCAAACCGGCCCGGCGCCGCCCCATCTTCGCGCTCAAAGGCAATCACATGCCCACCGGCATCCAGCACCACCACTGAGAGCGGTTTAAGCTCAAGCTCTTTGCCCCTGGATAACGTCCCGCGGATGATAGATTTTGCTTTTCTAAGGTTAATATCAGGCATCAGTTTTCTTTCGAGTGAACCCCGCGAAATCACGGGTTTAAGTAAAAGTGAAGCACAGTGGTCACTGCGCCTGCGCGGCTTTCAATTCCAATCTCCGGCGATGCAAGACTGGCTCCGTATACCCGGAAGGCTGCACCCGACCTTCAAACACGAGATCACAGGCCGCTTTAAAAGCGATCCCGTCAAAACCCGGAGCCATGGGCGTATAGCTGGCGTCACCCGCATTTTGCCCATCGACCACAGCGGCCATTTTTTTCATGGCGGCCATCACCATATCACGGTCAATAACATCATGATGCAACCAATTTGCCAAGGCCTGCGAAGAAATGCGGCACGTCGCACGGTCTTCCATCAGCCCCACATTGTGGATGTCTGGCACTTTCGAACAGCCAACGCCGCTGTCCACCCAGCGCACAACGTAGCCTAAGATGCCTTGCGCGTTGTTTTCAATCTCTTGCGTCAGCTCATCGGGTGACCAATTGCTGCCGGCGGCCACAGGAATGGTCAACAGGTCATCAAGACCGCGGCGCGGGCCTTTGGCTTTCAGCTCTGCTTGCACCGCCATCACATCAACCTGATGATAATGGGTGGCATGCAGGGTCGCGGCCGTTGGGCTTGGAACCCAAGCACAGGTGGCACCCGCTTTTGGATGACCCATTTTTTGCGCCAGCATATCACCCATCAAATCCGGCATGGCCCACATGCCTTTGCCAATCTGCGCCTTGCCCTGCAAACCGCATGCCAAACCGATATCAACATTTCGGTCTTCATAGGCATTGATCCAAGGGGTGACTTTCATCTGCCCCTTTGGAATCATGGGCCCCGCTTCCATAGAGGTGTGAATTTCATCGCCCGTGCGATCCAGGAAGCCAGTATTAATAAAGGCCACCCGCGCCTCGGCCGCTTTGATGCAGGCTTTGAGGTTGGCGCTTGTGCGGCGTTCCTCATCCATGATGCCGAGCTTTACGGTATTTTGCGGCAAGCCCAAAATGCGCTCGACCCTGGTGAAGATTTCATCTGCAAATGCCACCTCATCGGGGCCATGCATCTTGGGTTTGACCACATAAACCGAGCCATGTAGCGAGTTGCCACCTGAGCGCTGTAAATCATGCATCGCGATCAGCGTCGTGCACAGAGCGTCCAACAGGCCTTCGCCAATTTCCAGCCCATCACGATCAATGACCGCCGGGTTCGTCATCAAATGCCCAACATTGCGCACCAACATGAGCGCGCGGCCTTTGAGTGTATGGGTCTCACCTGCATTTAGATAGCTGCGATCTGCGTTTAAGACCCGGTCAAAGGATTTGCCGCCCTTACTCACCGTCTCACGCAGATCACCGCGCATCAATCCAAGCCAGTTGCGATAGGCCACAACCTTATCCGCCCCATCGACCGCGGCCACGGAATCTTCACAATCCATAATGGCCGAAATCGCGCTTTCCAGCAGGATATCGTCCACATGCGCTTTATCCCCGCTGCCTATATTGCCCTTTGGGTCAATTTGAATGGCAATATGCAGACCGTTTTTCTGCAAAACCACTTCCACCAACGCACCGCTATCATCCCGGTTCATCCCGATATATTGCGATGGATCCGCAAGAGCGGGAACCAGAGCATCCCCCACAACCTCATAGGCTGTCACATCCGCATGTGAGCCAGAGGCCAAGGGCGCGACTTGATCCAAATAGGCTTTGGCCCAGTCGATCACGCGCGCACCGCGCGCCGCATCATAGCCACCACCGCTTGGCAAGTCACCCATAGCATCCGTGCCGTAAAGCGCATCATAGAGGCTGCCCCAGCGGGCATTGGCTGCGTTCAACGCATAGCGCGCATTCATGATCGGCACCACAAGTTGCGGGCCGGGCGTTGACGCAATTTCGGGGTCTACATTTTGAGTCGTCACCGAAAAATCCGCCGGTTCCGGCACCAAATAACCAACCTCTTTCAAAAAGTCTTGATAGGCGGCAGCGTCATGCGCCTGACCGCGGCGCGCGATGTGCCAGGCGTCAATTTTGCCCTGCATATCTGAACGTTGCGCCAGAAGGGCCCGGTTTTTTGGACCCAACTCATGCGCCAATTCTGACAGGCCATCCCAAAACTGAGCGGCGCTGATCGGCAAACCGTCCAAAGCTTCAGACTCGATGAACTTATGTAACTCTTCGGCCACCGAGAGGCCTGAAACTTGGATATATTTTGGCATAGTCGCAATCTCCAGAATTGTGTGATCCTAAAATGCGGATCACTTTGGGTCTGGTTACCCAGCTCACCTGTGAATTTCAAGGCAAATTGGTTACTATTTTGTACCAATTTTCCTTTCGGGGACAAATTCCACTCCCTGCATGAAGTTTTCTTGCCGCGCTTATTCCAACTGACCCCGAAGGTCGCTAGGTATCACACAACCATATTAGGAGCCGCGCCATGACTGCCGAAAACTCGCAAACGATCTACCTCAAAGATTACCAAGCGCCCGCCTATTTGGTGGATCACGTCGCGCTTGAATTTGACCTGCACCCCACCGCCACGCGGGTGCGCTCCACGGTGAAATTCCGGCCAAACCCGAACAGCAGCAGCTCCGAATTCTTTCTGCATGGGGAAAATTTGACCTTCCTGTCGGCCTATATCAACGGCGCGGCCGTCACCCCGGTGATCACTGAGGCGGGGTTGAGCTGCACTGTGCCGGATGGGCCTTTCATCTGGCAAAGCGAAGTGGAGATAAACCCCAGCGCCAATACTGAATTGTCGGGCCTTTATATGTCTAACGGCATGTTTTGCACCCAATGCGAGGCCGAGGGCTTTCGCCGCATCACCTACTACCCCGATCGCCCCGATGTCATGGCGCCCTTCGATGTGACGATCCATAGCGACCTGCCCTATGCCCTGTCCAATGGTGAGCCGATGCGCGATGAGGGCCAAACNCGCCGCTGGCAAGATCCCTGGCCGAAACCGGCCTATCTCTTCGCCTTGGTCGCAGGTGAATTCCAAGTTGTATCCGATCANTTCACCACCGCGTCAGGCAAACCTGTGGATCTGAATATCTATGTGCGCGATGGCGATCAGGACAAATGCGCCTTCGCCCTCGAGGCGCTCAAGGCCAGTATGGCCTGGGACGAACGTATTTATGGCCGCGAATATGACCTTTCTGTCTTCAATATCGTCGCCGTAGATGATTTCAACATGGGCGCGATGGAAAACAAAGGCCTGAATATATTTAATTCCTCCGCCGTTCTGGCCAGTCCTGAAACCACAGTGGACGGCAATTTCGAACGCATCGAAGCCATCATCGCCCATGAATATTTCCACAATTGGACCGGCAACCGTATCACCTGCCGCGACTGGTTCCAATTGTGTCTCAAAGAAGGGCTGACTGTGTTTCGCGACCAACAATTCAGCGCCGATATGCGGGGCGCAGAGGTGCGACGCATCGAAGATGTCGCCGCCCTGCGTGGACGACAATTTCGTGAAGACAGCGGCCCCCTGGCCCATCCCGTCCGGCCGAGAGCTTTGTGGAAATCAATAATTTTTATACAGCCACCGTCTATGAAAAAGGCGCAGAATTGATCCGTATGCTCAAGCTATTGGTCGGCGATGCGGCCTATAAAAAGGCATTGGACCTCTATTTCGCCCGCCATGATGGGCAGGCCTGCACGATTGAAGATTGGTTGGCCGTGTTCACCGATGTCACGGGGCAAGATCTCAGCCAATTCAAACTTTGGTACAGCCAGGCCGGCACGCCCATCGTGACCGTGCGCGACCATTTCGCCGATGGCACCTATGAGTTGACACTGACCCAAGTCACGCCGCCCACGCCCGGCCAGCCAAACAAACAGCCGCTGGTGATCCCCGTTGCACTGGGGCTTTTGTATCCAGACGGGACGGAAGCGCTGGACACGCAGCTGCTGGTGCTCACCGAAGCCGAGCAGAGCTTCCGATTCTCAGGCCTGCACGCCGCGCCGATCCCATCCCTATTGCGCGGATTTTCCGCCCCTGTGATCATGCAGCGCGAGACCCGCCAAGCCGAACATTTGGTGCAGCTGACCCATGATCCAGATCTGTTCAACCGCTTTGAGGCCAGCCGCGAGCTGGGCAAATCGGCGCTTTTGGCCATGCTTCAGACAGAAGCGGCGCCCGATGATGCCTATTGCGGCGCCCTGTTGCAGGTGATGGTCAATGAAGATCTAGATCCGGCCTTCCGCGCCATGTGCTGCGCCCTGCCCGGTCAAGATGAAATCGCCAGAGCCCTCGCAGAGCAAGGCCAGACCCCTGATCCTGTTGCTATTGATGCAGCCGTGCATCAGCTGTCTGAGCATTTGGCGCGTCAAGGCCTTGAGGCGCTTCAAGCGCTTTATCACGCCCACCAGCTCACCGGGCCCTTTTCGCCAGATGCGGCCAGCTGTGGCGCGCGGGCGCTGAGCGCCCTGGCCTTGCGCCTCATCAGCCATGTCGATGGCGGCGCATTGGCTGCAAAGCAATTTGCCCGGGCCGACAAGATGACCTTGCAACTTCCAGCGCTTGGCAATCTGAACCGCTATGGCCAAGGCACAGAGGCGGTGGCACAGTTTTACCAGCAATGGCGCCATGAGCGTTTGGTGATCGACAAATGGTTCAGCTTGCAAGTCACCACTTGCCCCGCAAACAAAGCCGTGGCTGTGGCGCGCGATTTGCTCAAACACCCCGATTTCAATTTGAAAAATCCAAACCGATTCCGCGCATTGATCGGCGCCTTGGCCATGACCCCTGCGGCTTTTCACCAAGCGGATGGATCTGCCTATAATCTGGTGGCCGATCAGCTGATTGCGCTTGATGATATCAATCCGCAACTCTGCGCACGCATGACCACCGTCTTTGAAACATGGCGACGCTATGATGGCGCGCGTCAAGCTCTCATGCGCGCCGCACTCAGCCGTCTTGCAGCCAAGCCCAATCTGTCGCGGGACACAAAGGAGATGGTCACCCGGCTTTTGGACGCCTAAATCACCACGATAGGCCAGGCGCATCTTGTCGAGCCGGGCGGTTCGCCGTAGAACACGGGCAAACACTTAGATTTATCGGGGCACTGCTATGCTGGACCAAACTTTCGAGACACCCAAACCCAAGGTGATTGCCGGGGCAAAACATGATTGGGAACTGGTAATCGGCCTTGAGGTCCATGCGCAGGTGACCTCAAAAGCCAAGCTCTTTTCCGGGGCCTCCACCCAATTTGGCGCCGAACCCAACTCAAATGTCGCCTTTGTGGACGCCGGAATGCCCGGCATGTTGCCCGTTATTAATGAGGAATGCGTGGCCCAAGCGGTGCGCACCGGGCTTGGGCTCAAAGCACAGATCAACACATTCTCAGCCTTTGATCGGAAAAACTACTTCTACCCCGACTTGCCACAGGGCTATCAAATCAGCCAGCTGTATCACCCGATTGTCGGAGAGGGCGAAGTCTTCGTCGAATTGGGCGATGGAACAGCGCGTTTGGTGCGCATTGAACGCATTCACCTGGAGCAAGATGCCGGCAAATCGGTGCATGATATGGATCCCAACAACTCCTTTGTGGATCTCAACCGCACCGGCGTTGCGCTGATGGAAATCGTCAGCCGCCCCGACATTCGCGGCCCCGAAGAGGCAGCGCCTATGTCACCAAGCTGCGCCAAATCATGCAATATCTCGGCACCTGCGATGGCAATATGCAAAACGGCAGCCTGCGGGCCGATGTCAATGTCTCGGTCTGCCGGCCTGGGGATTACGAAAAATACCAAGCGACGCAAGATTTCTCCCACCTTGGCACACGCTGCGAGATTAAGAACATGAACTCTATGCGCTTCATGCAGGCGGCGATTGACTTTGAGGCCCGCCGGCAAATTGCCATATTGGAAGACGGCGGTGAGGTAACGCAAGAAACCCGGCTTTATGATGCGGATAAAAACGAAACCCGCTCCATGCGTTCGAAAGAAGAAGCGCATGATTATCGCTATTTCCCCTGCCCTGACCTTCTGCCTTTGGAGATTGAGCAAGAGTGGATTAATGATCTGGCAGCACAGCTTCCAGAGCTGCCAGATGCTAAAAAATCTCGTTTTATCAATGAGTTTGGCCTGTCCAATTATGACGCCAATGTCTTGACGGCTGAAACACAGAACGCCAGTTATTTTGAAAAAGTGGCGCAAGGCCGTGATGGGAAAGTTGCGGCCAATTGGGTCATCAATGAACTGTTCGGCCGGATGAAGAAAGATGATGTCACCATCGCCAATTGCCCGGTCACTCCCGATCAGCTCGGCGGCGTTATTGACTTGATAGCAAGCGGTGAGATTTCTGGCAAAATAGCCAAGGACTTGTTTGAAATCGTCTATACAGAAGGCGGCAATCCGGCGGAAATCGTCGAAAGCCGCGGCATGAAACAGGTCACAGACACCAGCGCGATTGAAGCTGCGGTAGATCAAATCATTGCCGACAATCCCGCCCAAGTGGAAAAAGCCAAGCAAAATCCAAAATTGGCGGGCTGGTTTGTCGGGCAAGTGATCAAAGCCACGGGCGGCAAGGCCAATCCGCAGGTGGTCAATCAGATTGTGGCGGCCAAACTGGCGCTGTAATTGCGAAGTCTCCCCACGGCTGCCTAGGGCTGCCTAGGCGCCGCGCACGGTTAAGGCCAAGGCGTGGATCCGCTCTATACAGTCCCGCCCCAGCGCNGCATGAATGGCCCGGTGCTGGGCAATGCGACTCATACCTGAGAAATGAGNTGCGGTNATGCGCACTTCAAAGTGACTTTCCCCGCCCTCTTGAAACCCGGANTGCCCGCGATGGGCTTCNGACACGTCAGAAACCTCCAACTCCTGCGGATTAAACGCCTCCCGCAAAGTTTTTTCGATATGATCTGCCGTTCTTTCGAGTTTTATCATCTCCACCCCTTTCATCTTTCTCATTCAGGTCTAAACTCTGATCTCCGAGTCGGAAAGGTGAATGCGATGAAGAAGGATGATCCCTTCGGTTTTGATATGTCCGTATCCACGGCCAAAAAGAATAACCCACGCGGTCGCAGGGGCATGTCAGGCGCTTTCGAGACCTCAACGCGCAAATGCGAACATGCCGGCTGTGTGGAATCTGGAAAGTACCGCGCGCCAAAGTCGCCGGATATTTTGGACGATTATTTTTGGTTCTGTAAAGAACATGTGCGTGAATATAATCTGAAATGGAACTTCTTTGACGGAAACTCCGAAGAGGAGCTGCAAAGACAAATGGACAGTGACCGCGTGTGGGAACGCGAAACCAAACCATTGCGTTCAAGTGAAGAACAACGGGCTTGGGCCCGCCTTGGCGTGGATGACCCGCATCAGGTTTTGGGCGCCAATGCCACGCAAAATCCTGGAAAATCTATCACCGGGGCCACGCGTAAATTGCCATCGTCTGAACGTCGGGCGCTGGATATTTTGGAAGCCAAAGATCACTGGACCAAGGCCGAAATTCGCAAGGCCTATAAATCCCTGATCAAGGTGCTGCATCCCGATATGAATGGCGGCGACCGCAGCCAGGAAGAACAATTGGGCGAAGTGGTCTGGGCCTGGGATCAGATCAAAGAAAGCCGCAGCTTTAAATAAACCAAATTGCGCCGCCATCGCGGACAGCAAACCGCATCAAGGAACCCAATTTAACAAAAACATAGGGCCAGTGGGCCCATGGCGCAGCGCAACTCGGATTTTGTCTTTCCCTTGCCCTTTGCCGCATTATGTT
>JGI26080J50196_1001493_pt1 | contig 10149 bp, 10 predicted proteins | sample SaaInl0LU_22_DNA_FD_50196 | JGI IMG/M metagenome (IMG submission 50196)
TCGATGTGGTTTGACATGGTCGCCTTCACCAACCGCGGGGTTTATATCCCTCGGCTAATTTTGAACGATCTTGGCTGGGTTGTTTTCGCCGCTTTTGGTCTCTCGATCATCGGTGTTTTCGCCTTCCGGCGCTATGCTAGAAACTTGCTCTTCAACACCGGACGTTTGATCCCGACTTTCTTGCCATCTATTGCTATTTTGATCCTCCCAACTGTGCTGGTCTATTTTGCTTTGGGCAGCCCGATCGGGCTGGAGAACCCTGCACTGAAAGGGTTTAACTTCAAAGGTGGCCTGCATTTGCGCCTGTCTTTGATTGCACTTTGGTTTGCTTTGGCCATCTATACTGGAGCGTTCATTGCTGAAAATGTTCGTGCAGGGATTCAAGCTATCAGCTATGGCCAAACGGAGGCTGCTGCTGCCTTGGGCATGCGTCCGGGTCGGATTATGTCACTGATCATTTTGCCGCAAGCGCTGCGTGTCATCGTGCCGCCGCTGATCTCCCAATATCTCAACATCACCAAAAACAGTTCGCTGGCCATTGCGGTCGGTTATATGGATATCACCGGCACATTGGGCGGCATCACCCTCAATCAAACTGGCCGCGCGATTGAGTGTATTTTGGTGCTGATGCTGTTCTATTTGGTCATCAGCCTGTCAATTTCGGCGATTATGAACGTCTATAACAATGCTATGAAGTTGAAGGAGCGTTGAGATGAGCGATACACCGAACCTCGGCTTTGTACGCCATGAGCCTATCCCGCCCTCACCGCCGCCTGTTCAACAGGCCGGTGCGGTCAAATGGGTGCGTGAAAATCTGTTCTCGAATTGGATCAATTCGATCCTGACCATCCTGTCCATCTATTTCGTTGCCAAAATTATTCTCGCGTCCACTCCTTGGATGTGGAACGGGGTCTGGACCACAAGCAGCCTGCGCGAATGCCGGGAAGTCTTGCAAGGCACCAGTGGCGCTTGTTGGTCGGTTTTGACGGAACGCTGGAACCAAATGTTGTTTGGCTTCCAATATCCGGTCGAAGCCTACTGGCGCCCGACCTTGGCCTTTGTGTTGCTTTTGGTCTGCATCGCCCCGGTATTGTTCCAAAAATTGCCACGCAAGATGCTGATCTTTTCCGCGATTTACCCCTTTCTGGCTTTTTGGTTGATCTGGGGTGGAACACTTTTGACCCCCGTTATTGTGGGCCTCTCACTCATTGCGGGTTATATGGCCTTCGTCAAAACGGAGCGCCTGATTGGCTTTGCAACAGGGCTTTTGTCCGGTGTTGTCGCCGTGGCGCTGGTGCTTTACCTGGGCAGCTTTGTGACCGCAGCGCTGTCTGGGTTTATCGCACTTGAGCCGGTGGCTTCTCGGGATATGGGGGGCTTTATGCTTAACCTTATCTTGGGCACGGTCTGCGTCTCTCTGTCCATTCCCCTAGGGATCGTCTTGGCCTTGGGACGTCAGTCGAATATGCCGATCATTAAGGGCATTTGTGTTGTTTTTATCGAGTTTATCCGCGGTGTGCCGCTGATCACGCTGCTGTTTGTGGCCAATGTCGTCCTGTCGTATTTCTTCCCACCCGGCACCAATTTGGATTTGATCCTAAGGGTGATTATCATGATCACGCTCTTCTCTGCGGCCTATATCGCAGAGGTGATCCGGGGTGGCCTCGCGGCCTTGCCGCGTGGGCAGTATGAGGCCGCTGACAGTCTGGGGCTGGATTACCCGCAGGCGATGCGGTTAATCATCCTGCCGCAGGCGCTCAAGATCTCCATTCCGGGTATCGTAAACGTAGCGGTTGGGCTGTTCAAAGACACGACTTTGGTCTCGGTTATCTCAATGTTTGATCTCGTCGGTATGATCCGGGGCCCTATTTCCTCCTCCACGGCTTGGACGGGGATTTATTGGGAGCTGTATCTCTTCGCGATCTTGCTGTTCTTCGTCGTCTGCTACGGCATTTCACAATATTCACAATGGTTGGAGCGTCAGCTTCGAACCGATCATCACTAAGGGAGCTTTGAGAATGTCTGAAGCCCAAATGAAAGTTTCTGATGAGATCGCAATCTCAATCGAGAACATGAATAAATGGTATGGCACATTCCACGTGCTACGCGACATCAATCTTGATGTGCAGCGTGGCGAGCGGATTGTGATTTGCGGACCGTCCGGCTCCGGGAAATCCACCCTCATTCGTTGCATCAATGCTCTGGAAGAGCATCAAAAAGGATCCATCACAGTTGATGGAACATTGTTATCCTCGGATGTGAAGAACATTGATAAGGTGCGCTCCGAAGTTGGCATGTGCTTCCAGCACTTCAATCTGTTCCCACATCTGACCATCTTGGAAAATTGCACTTTGGCCCCAATTTGGGTGCGTAAGACACCCAAGAAAGAAGCCGAAGAAACGGCGATGCACTTTCTTGAGAAAGTTAAAATTCCGGAGCAAGCTGACAAATATCCTGGCCAGCTTTCGGGCGGTCAGCAACAGCGGGTGGCCATTGCGCGCTCCTTGTGTATGAAGCCTCGGATTATGCTCTTTGATGAACCCACCTCTGCGCTTGATCCTGAGATGATCAAAGAGGTGTTGGACACGATGATTGAACTGGCTGAAGACGGTATGACCATGCTCTGTGTGACCCATGAAATGGGGTTTGCACGTCAGGTGGCCAATCGGGTCATTTTCATGGATGCGGGCAAATCGTCGAACAAAACGAGCCAGAAGAGTTCTTCAACAATCCCCAATCAGATCGCACCAAACTGTTCTTGAGCCAAATTTTGGGTCACTAGCGGTCTTGTGGGCCTATCAGAGTTTAAATCGGGCCCTTCGGGGCCCTTTTTTATGGCGCAAGATCTGCTGGCGTCGTGAAGTCCATGAGCTGTGCTGCGCCGCCTTGGGGATCGCAGTTTAGCACAAGCGTTGCGCCGGGTGGATATGTGTAAAAAGCGGCATGTGCCGGTGGTGTTTGAACCAGGGCGCTGGCCAATTCGGCGATGCCGGGATTATGCGCCAGCAGCAACAGGCAGTCCGTGTTGCGCTGGGCATTGATAGCCGCGCGTAAAGATGCGGGCTCTGCCAAATACAGCTCGGCCAGTGCATCAGCCGGGCAGCTCAGCGCCAGCGCTGCAAAACTTTGGCCTGTGCGCTTGGCATCTGAAACTAGTGCATGACTTGGCAGATGACCGGATTTTTTGAGCCAATTGCCCAGCCGGCGCGCCTCATCTCGCCCCCGTGGGCTGAGTGGGCGGGCGTGATCGTCCTGCCCGGGGGCCCAGTCGGCATGGGTATGGCGCATTAATATGAGCTTCAATTCAAAAACTCCCGCATGTGATAGGCCGATTGTTCCACGTCGCGCGCATAGGTTTGACTAACCGGACAAGCGCGCCGGGCCAGACAGCCGTGCGTGAGGCAGCCTTGTGCTGGATCAGACCGCACATAGGATCTGCAGGCCTCAACATCGTATTGAGCGCCCTGTAGCGCGCCCACTGGGCAGGCGGTGGTGCAGGGCTTGGCGCATCCGGTGCAGGGGCAGGGCGGGGCGTCAGGCGTTTCGATATGCCAATTAAATTCCAATGCGCCGCGATAGGAGACCATAAGCCCGGCTTCCGCCTGCACCAGCATGCCGACGGGGCTGACCCAGGCGCGATCACTGGCCATAGCCCAAGTCAGAAACGGCGCCGGCTCCGCTCCAAAAGGAAAATGCACCTGCGCTCCCAGCCTGTCTGCCAACCCTGTGATCACACGTCGTGACCAGCGGTCCACAGGATCTGCCGCACCATCTTGCCACTCGGGACTGTCACAAAGCACAGGCCAAAACCCCGGCTCATGCGGCCCGAGCAATAGGATCGTGCCCTGCGCGCCGCGCAAGCTTCCGAAGATTGTCAGCTGCTCCGCCTGCAGCCTGCGGAGGAGGTCGTCATATGTCATTTGCGAAAGAATGGCAGAGCCAAGGACCAGATCAGACGCGTGGGGCGTAAATCTTGCCATTGTAGGCCGATTTTCATCTGACTATGGCCGTCTTGCGGGCTCTGGGTATAGGTGCCAAATAGGCGGTCCCACCAAGATAGAGCAAATCCGTAGTTGCTATCGTGCTCAAAGCGATGCACCGAATGATGAATACGGTGCATGTCAGGGGTGACCAAAACACTGCGAATGACGCGATCCAATTTCTTTGGCAATGCGATGTTGGCATGGTTAAACATGGCCGATCCATTGAGCAAAATTTCGAATACGACCACAGTCCAGGCCGCAGGGCCGAGCAAGTATACGAGGCCAATCTTGAAACCCATCGACAGGGCAATTTCCACGGGGTGAAAGCGGATCGCTGTGGTGACATCAAATTCAATATCGGAGTGATGCACGCGGTGAATGCGCCAGAGCAGCGGGATTTTATGGCTCAGTAAATGTTGCAGCCAGATCGCGAGATCCATAACTAGGATGACCAGGATCAACTCGACCCAACCGGGCAGGGCAACAAGGTTGAGGAGGCCCCAACCCCGGGCGCTCGCATCGGCGGCCGCCAAAACGGCGGCGAATGGAAGAAACACCGCAAGGGCGCGCAGGGTGAGCGTGTCGACCACAACAAAGATCCAATTGGTGATCCAGCGCCGGNTTTTTTGCGGCCGAGGACGGCGCGGGGCCAAATGTTCAATGCCNGCTANAATGGCAAATAGGCCAAGAAATATGGNGAGGCGCATTATGGCGTCTTGGGACATCTGCGCGCTCTTCTCTATGATCCAATGGGAGCATCGGGCGATCGGATCAAAGATCCGGCCCCATGGTCCGTGAACAATTCCAAAAGACAGGCATTCGGCGCGCGGCCATCGATGATCACCACCGCCCGGACACCGCCCGCAATCGCTTCCAGCGCGGTTTCTGTTTTTGGAATCATGCCGCCGGCAATCACACCGCTGGCGGTCAACTGTTTGATGGTGTCTGGCGACAATTCTGTGAGAATTTCGCCCTCCGCATTTTTCACGCCTGAGACATCGGTCAGAAGCAAAAGCCGATCAGCCTTGAGTGCTGCGGCAATGGCGCCGGCGACTGTGTCGCCGTTGATGTTAAACGTCTCGCCAGCATCGCCTGAGCCGAGTGGGGCAATGACCGGAATCATATCCGCCTCAAAAAGCGTATTCAGCACGGTTGGATCAATGTCACGCGGTTTGCCAACCAGGCCCAATTTCGGATCTGCAACATCGCAGGTCATCAAACTGGCGTCCTTGCCCGATAGGCCAACCGCACGTCCACCCTGCGCGTTGATGGCCTGCACGATCCGCTTATTGACACGACCTGACAGGACCATTTCAACCACTTCCATAGTGGCCGCATCCGTGACGCGTTTTCCGTCGACGAAGTCGGATTGAATATCAAGGCGCTTGAGCATGTCGTTGATCATCGGCCCGCCGCCGTGCACAATCACCGGGTTCACCCCCACCTGCTGCATCAAAACAACATCACGCGCAAAGGACTCCATGGCCGCATCGCTGCCCATGGCATGGCCGCCAAATTTTATCACCACTGTCGCACCGTCATAGCGCTGCAGATAAGGCAAGGCTTTCGACAAGGTGCTGGCGGTGGTTAACCATTCGCTTTTCATGGGGTGTTCTTTCTGTGGCATCTGGTCTGAAGCGGCTGGTGCAAGCGTAGTGGCTCCAAGCCGTCGTGCCAAGAGTGTTTTACAGGCAGACAGCTATTCTAAGCTGGAGATCACCGCGCGCAATGTGGCAATGCCCTCGCCTTTTTCTGAGCTTGTCAGGATCAGCTCTGGAAAGGCGGCGGGGTGCTTTGCCAGTTTCCCGCGCACTTGCTCCAATACTCGGTCTCGTTCGTGGTCTTTGATCTTATCGGCTTTGGTCATGACCACCTGAAAGGTCAGGGCGGATCTGTTCATGAGCTGCATGATCTCCTCATCCACCGGTTTTATTCCGTGGCGGCTGTCGATCAATACAAAGGCGCGGCGCAAATTTGGGCGGCCAGAAAGGTAGTTTTTCAAAAGGCGTTGCCATTTTTCAACCACGGCGAGCGGTGCATTGGCGTAGCCATAGCCCGGCAGATCGACCAAATAGCGCGCCTCGCCCAGTTCGAAGAAATTAATCTCTTGGGTGCGCCCGGGCGTATTTGACGCGCGTGCCAGGCCTTTGCGGTTGGTCAGCGCGTTGATCAAGCTGGACTTTGCCGACATTTGAACGCCCGGCAAAGCAAACCTCGACGCGATCGGCATCGGGCAGGCCATCCATGGCAACCACACCCTTGAGAAAGTCGACTGGACCAGAAAACAGTTTGCGCCCCAATTCGGCGGCAGCGTCGCTTTCAGGTTCCGCGATCGGGAAAGGTAGGATCATAACAGCTCCAACGTGTCATCGAGTGAGAGTGTGCCCGGTTCAATCACGCGGGCATAGAGGCCGAAGTCTTGATGACCGCAAAGGGCGTTCAAAGCACTGAGCGTATCGGCATCGCGCAGGCCGGTGTCGGGATTGGCGGTCGTAGCCATGCAGCGCTCGATTGGCTCCACGCCTTCAAAAACCACGCTGCCGATGCGAAACTTTTGTTCAAGCCAGCTGTGTTCTACCCATGGATCCAGCCCGTCAATCCAGAGGTTGCCGCGCCATCTATGCTGTGACAGCGGCTGCCCTATATGCTCAGACAAAGCGCGCAAGGAGGCGTGGCTGTTGATGCTGATGGATGGAAAGTCGGAATCTGTAAAGCCTCGCTCGGGGAGGCGAAGAATGCGCGCGGATTGCGCGCGATCCGCAGGCATCAGAGGTTTGACCCAAGCCAGAAACCCTGACAGCTGCCGTTCATCATCGGGTTGAAAGGTGAAGTCTTTGCGATTGGGGTGCGAGAGTGTGAGGCTTTCATCTGCCTCATTGAGCCGCGCGGTGATGGCCATGAGGAGAGGCGCTTTTGAGACGCGGGAAAAATTGGCGCAGGCGGCCCATTCGCGGCCATCGGCTTTGGAGGCCTCATGGGCCACTGCCCAATGGCGATCCCAGGGCATGGCCGCCCCTGAGACAATGTCACCCGCTGTAAGGCCTCACGCCCATGAGATTTCAGCGGGTGGCGGAATATATCCGTAACGCGCGGCATATCAGCTCTTCTTTTTCGATCGCTTGAAGGTGCTGGTGATATTGCCAAAGACGTCTGGTTTGACCCCTTGGCTGCGCATAATCGAATATTGCTGAATGAAGGTGATCGTGTTGTTGGCAATCCAGTAGACCACGAGACCCGAGGCGAAGCCGCCAAGCATGAACATAAACACCCAAGGCATCCAAGCGAAGATCATCGCCTGTGTTGGATCTGTTGGCGCGGGATTGAGTTTCTGCTGCATCCACATGGAAATGCCCAAAAGAAGCGGCAAGATGCCAATCAAGATCAAGGCCACGATGGATCCAGGCTCTGGCGCGCCCCAAGGCAGGAGGCCAAACAGATTCATGATCGAGGTTGGATCTGGTGCGGAGAGATCCTGAAATGGGCCGAACCAGCTGGCGTGCCGCAGCTCCAGCGTCACGAAGATCACTTTATAGAGCGAAAAGAAAATTGGGATCTGCGGCAGGATGGGCAGGCAGCCGGCGGCAGGGTTGACCTTATTCTTCTTATAAAGCTCCATCATGCCTTGCTGCATTTTTTGCCGGTCATCACCAGCGCGTTCTTTCAGCTTTTCCATCTCTGGCTGCAGCTCTTTCATGCGCGCCATAGAGACATAGGATTTATAAGCCAGGGGCAAAAGCAACGCTTTGATCACCAGGGTCAAGCAGATGATTGACCAGCCCATATTTCCGATGAAACCGTTCATCGTATGCAGCAGCCAGAATATGGGTTTGGTCAAGAAGTAGAACCAACCCCAGTCGATGCTATCGACGAAGCGATCCACGCCCTTGTCTTTTTGGTAGCTGCGGATCACTTCCCATTCTTTCGCGCCGGCGAAAAACTGCGATGTGACGGTGGTTGAGGCGCCCGCTTCGATGGTCTGTGTTGGCTGTACCGCTTCGGTCAAATAGACGTCGTTGTTGATGTCATATTTGGCCACGGATTTGAACGCGCCCTGCGGCACGATTGTGGTCATCCAATAGTGATCTGTGAAGCCGATCCATCCGCCTTCGGCCACTTGCACGACATCTGCCGGCGCGCGTTCTTTGGGGTTGATATCGAATTCGGGCATATTGTCATATTTGGTTTCGTTCAATTCGCCGTCGGACATGCGCACCATGCCCTCGTGCAGAATAAAAAAGCCTTTGAGGTTGGGCGGCTCGCCGTGGCGGGCAATTTGACCGTAGGGGGCCAGCGCTACGGCCGCCGAGCCGTTGTTTTGCACGGTTTGCTCGACAGAGAACATGAAATTCTCATCGACCGATATCACGCGCTGAAAGGCCAAGCCTTTGCCATTGTCCCAGGTCAGGGTCACGGGCGATGTGGGGGTCAGCTGGGTGGATTTGGTGGACCAAAGCGTTGTGGGGCCCGGCACGTCGGCAGGATCAACGCCAGAGGCGGCGGCCCAACCGTTAATGCCGTAATAGGCGTTGTCGGAGCCTTCCGGTGACAGAAGCGTCACAATTTCGGACCCTTCTTTTATGGTTTCGGTGTAGTCTTTGAGGCGTAAATCATCAATCCGGCCTGCGAGAAGCGATAGAGAGCCTTCGAGGCGCGGCGTGCTGATCGTGATGCGGCTGGCCTCTGCAACGGCCTGCGCGTTGCCGGAGGCGATATTTGTATTGACATCGGCTGTGCCGGGGGCAGTTGCGGCAACGGGCGCGGTTTCAGTTTGGGCCTGCTCTGGCGGCGGCGCAGTTTGCGGCGGCGCAATTGCGAACCAGGCCAGCATCACTGCAAAGCTGAGGCCTGTGGCCAAGAGAAGGTTTTTATTTTGATCGTCCATTTGAGCCCACCATGCGTCATTTGCCCGATATCGGGTTACATGGGGTTCAACCGCCGGCAGGGCAAAAGGTCAAGTAGATTCGGGGATTTCTGGGCTTTTTGCGCCCTTTATGCCAATTTTGCGGGTGATGTGTGCGGGTGGGGCGCTTGTTGGTATTGCAAAGCCCAATTTTGCAATTGATCAAGGGGCATCGGCCTGCCGATTCCGTAACCCTGCGCATGGCCGCAGCCAAGTTTTTGCACGACGCGCCGCTCCGCATCGGTTTCAATGCCCTCGGCTATGGTGTCAAGATTTAGGCGTTGGGCCATTAGAACGACAGCTGCGAGCATATCTTGCTTTTTGGGATCCTTATCGATGTTGAAAACAAAGGAGCGATCAATTTTCATTCGGTCAATATTCAATTGGCGTAGGGAGTCGAATGGATTTTGCGCGGTGCCAAAATCATCAAGATCAATGTGACATCCAAGCTTGGCCAGAGAATTGACCGCGTGGCGCACGGGCGATTGCGCGTCCTGCACTACGACACTTTCAAGCACCTCTACCGAGAGCCTGTTTGGCTGCAGATCGAATTGGTCCAGCGCCCATAGGATTCGGGTGACCAGCTGCGGATGCTCTAGATCCGATTGTGCGAAATTGACGCCGACTTGCGGGACGAAAATGCCAGCGTCTTCCAAATCGCGCATGGCGCTTAGGGAGTCGTGCAGTATCGTGTCGGTCAATTTATGCCAAAGTTGAGCCTGAGCGACGGAGGATAAAAATGCCAGCGGTGGAACCATGCCCTGGCTTGGATGGTGCCAGCGTGCCAAAGCCTCCATGCCGGTGATCCGCCCATCGCTGAGGCTGACCTGTGGTTGAAAATGTGGTCTAATCTCCCGATTATCGAAGGCGGACTTGAGGTCCTGCGTGGTGGCGAGATGGCTCTTGCTTGAGGCGGGCGCGCTGGGCGGGGTGATGGTCGATGTTTTGGCGGCTGCCCCCCGAAGGAGGCGCGCAGCCATCGCGGCACATAGAATCGCGCCCCATAGCCAAGCCTCCGGCGCGAAGATCCGCGCCAAGGTGGCTGTTAAAGCGATGCCACAGAGTGCACCAAGGGCCCATAATAGGCCATTGTGCAATCTGCCTGCGGTTTGATTTTGCCAAGCGATCACAGGTCGTCCTCATTGTCGTCAGGACAGTTAGCGGACAAATAGTAAGGATTGGCTTAATCAGCAGGCGGATTTCGCTCGCCCTGCGGATCGAGAGCCAGGCCAAGGAAATCAAACAACTTGCTGTCAAGAAGATGAG
>JGI26080J50196_1001497_pt1 | contig 10133 bp, 11 predicted proteins | sample SaaInl0LU_22_DNA_FD_50196 | JGI IMG/M metagenome (IMG submission 50196)
AATTTAGTTCAGCCCTTGAACTGAAAATTTAAATCCCAATATATGATTCAAACGGGATTTAATTATGGCAAAACAGAAAAAATCAAAAGCTACGGATGTGGATTCTGACAATCTAGTAAATGAAGAAGTTGAAGTTGAAGTAAAAGACAGTGAATCAACTGATGACATTGGAACTCTTTCGTATGAAGAACTTCTTGATAAAAAAGAAGAATTAGAGAAATCCATACTTCGCGCTAATGCAGATTTAGATAATGCTCTAAAGAGAACTCTATCTGAGGTCGAAAAAGCTCATAAGTATGGTGTAGAAAAATTACTTGTTGAGTTATTGCCTGTAATAGATAGTTTAGAACATGCCTTAAATAACCTTTCATCTGGAGCTCCAGAGGAAAAAGAAGGTATAGAGCTTACGCTAAAGTCTTTTGAATCTGCCCTTGATAAATTTGGAATGATACCCATCTATCCTGTTAATGAAGAATTTAACCCGGAAAAGCACGAAGCGGTAACCATGGAGCAAGATAAAGACAAAGAAAATGGTGCGATTGGAAACGTATTTCAGAGAGGTTGGGAGCTGCACACAAGAGTAGTAAGACCAGCCAGAGTTACAGTTATTAAAAATTAGAGGAAAGATAAATGTCAAAAATAATAGGAATTGATTTAGGAACAACTAACAGCTGTGTAGCTGTTATTGAAGGACAACAACAAAAAGTTATAGAGAATGCGGAAGGCGGCAGAACAACTCCATCTGTTATTGCTTATACAGATAATGATGAGGTGCTTGTAGGAATGCCAGCTAAAAGGCAGGCTGTCACTAATCCAGAAAATACTCTTTACGCAATTAAAAGATTAATTGGTAGGACTTTCGACGACAAAGTGGTTAGTAAAGATGCTGACATGGTCCCTTATAAAATTATCAAAGCTGATAATGGTGACGCATGGGTTGAGGCTGCAAATAAAAAATTAGCTCCACCTCAGGTAGCTGCAGAAATTCTTAAGAAAATGAAAAAAACTGCAGAAGACTATTTAGGGCATGAGGTAAAAGAGGCTGTAATTACAGTACCAGCTTACTTTAACGACTCTCAAAGACAAGCAACCAAAGATGCTGGAAAAATAGCAGGTCTTGATGTTAAAAGAATTATAAATGAGCCAACAGCAGCTGCCTTAGCATATGGTCTAGATAAGCATAAAGGAGATTCAACTGTTGCGGTGTATGACTTAGGTGGCGGAACTTTTGATATATCAATAATTGAAATTTCTGATGTTGATGGAGAGCATCAATTTGAGGTGCTATCTACAAATGGTGATACTTTCTTAGGAGGAGAGGATTTCGATTTAAGACTTATAGATTATTTTGTTGAGCAGTTTAAAGACGAATCTGGTTTTGATTTAAAGAGTGATCCACTTGCATTACAAAGGCTAAAAGAGGCAGCAGAAAAAGCTAAAATTGAACTATCTTCATCAGAACAAACAGAAGTCAATTTGCCATATATTACAGCCGATAGCTCAGGACCAAAGCATTTTGTTCATAAAATAACCAGAGCAAAACTAGAGTCCTTAGTTGAAGATTTAGTTGATAAAAGTTTAGAACCTCTCAAATTAGCATTAAAAGATGCCAAACTAGCAAATGCAGATATCTCAGAAATTTTACTGGTTGGAGGGCAGACAAGAATGCCTTTAGTACAAAAGAAAGTATCTGAATTTTTTGGAAAAGAACCTAGAAAAGATCTAAATCCAGATGAAGCAGTTGCAGTTGGAGCAGCTATTCAAGGTTCAGTTTTATCAGGAGACACGACTGATGTCTTGTTGCTTGATGTTACTCCTTTAACTTTGGGAATTGAAACCCTAGGTGGAGTTTCAACTCCTGTTATTGAAAAAAATACAACTATTCCAACTCAGAAATCACAAGTTTTCTCAACTGCTGAAGATAATCAAACAGCAGTAACTGTTCATGTAATTCAAGGCGAAAGAACGCAAGCATCTCAGAATAAATCACTTGGTCAATTTAATCTTACTGATATTCCACCAGCTGGAAGAGGTACTCCTCAAATTGAAGTCTCTTTTGATTTAGATGCTAATGGTATTTTGAATGTTTCAGCAAAAGATAAAAATACAGGCAAAGAACAATCTATTGTTATTAAAGCATCAAGCGGACTTTCTGATGAAGATATAGAAAATATGGTTAAAGATGCCGAAGCTAACGCTGAAGATGATAAAAAATTTGAAGAGTTGGTTAAGACAAAAAATAATGCAGACATGTTAGTACATGCAACTCGTAAAACTATAGATGAATCAGGAGATAAATTATCTGATGAAGAAAAATCTCAGGTTGAGGCTTCTGTAGTTAGTTTAGAGGAAGCAATAGCATCAGAAAATACCGAATCGATAGAATCTGCAACTAAAAACCTTAATGATGTTCTTACACCATTAACCCAAAAGCTTTATGCACAAGATGCCGATTCTGCAGAAGGCGGAGAAGAGGACAATAATGCTCAAGAAGATGCTGATCAAAATACAGTTGATGCTGAGTATGAAGAAGTAAAAGAAGAAGATAAGTAAAACAGAAATATGTCAAAGAGAGACTATTATGAAACACTAGAAGTCTCTCGCGATGCTTCTGCTGCCGAGCTAAAAAAAGCCTTCAAAAAGAAGGCTATGAAATTTCACCCTGATAGAAATCCGGATGACCCAGAAGCTGATGCTAAATTTAAAGAAGCAGCAGAGGCCTATGAAGTTCTCAATGATCCACAAAAAAAATCTGCATATGATCAATTCGGTCATTCAGGTGTTGAGGGAATGGGTGGCGGAGGCCAAGGTTTCAATGATGTAAATATTAATGATATCTTTGGAGACATCTTTGGGGATGTTTTTGGAACAAGATCTTCATCAAGAAGATCTAGAAGAGGTTCCGACCTTCAATATAATCTTGATCTTAGTCTCAAAGAGGCAGTTCTTGGTGCCCAGAAAAAAATAAAAATACCTTCTCATAAATCTTGTACAGATTGTGATGGAAGTGGAGCAGCAAGAGGCTCGAGCCCAAGCGTATGTTCAAACTGCAATGGAGCAGGTCAAGTAAGATTGCAACAAGGCTTTTTCTCTGTTCAGCAGACATGCTCTGCATGTTCAGGATCAGGACAGACAATAAAAGACCCATGCAAGCCATGCAGAGGCCTTGGTGCTACCAAAGAGAATAAAACCTTATCAGTAAACATTCCAGCAGGTGTTGATAATGGAGACAAGGTTAGGTTGACTGGAGAAGGTGAATGGGAAAAAGGTGGCCAGTCAGGTGATTTATATGTCGCAATAAGAGTAATTGATAATCCCATTTTTGAGCGAGAAGGCAAGGATTTATACCTAGAGGCTCCCATTCCATTTGAGATATCTATAATTGGAGGAGCCATAAAAATTCCTACCCTTGAAGGCTCTTTGTCCTTAAAGATTCCCCCTCAAACTCAAACCGGAAAAATTTTTAGAGTTAAGGGCAAGGGCGCAGCAGTTGTAAGAAATTCTAGAAGGGGTGACTTGTTATGTAGAGTTATTGTTGAAACTCCTTCGAGTCTTGATAGAAAACAATCAAAGTTATTAAAAGAATTTACAGATTCGTTAAATCAGTCTAAAAACTATCCTGGAACTGAATCATTTTCTAAAGCAGCAGATAAATTTAAAGAATAAAAATGCTTCATATTTTTATCAATGGTGCTTCTGGAAAAATGGGTAATGCAATACTTGAGCTATCTCTAAAGGATGATGCAATTTCAGTTGTTACCGAAAAATCTTCTAAAGAAATAGATGTAGTTATCGATTTTTCAAGACCTGAATCTTTAATAAACAATTTACAAGAATTTAAAACAACAAATATTCCTTTTGTTATTGGAACCACTGGCTTTAGTGATGAGCAGATAAAATTGATTCAAGATGAATCCTCACAAGGCCAATACTTCTTTCATTTAATATGAGCAAAGGAATCTTTACTCTAAAGAATTCTATTAAGAAATTTCTTCAGGATAATATGCATAAATTGGAATGTAATATTGAAGAGATTCATCATATATCAAAAGTAGATGCTCCATCAGGAACTGCGATTGAGATAAAGAATCTTATAAAAAAGCACGATCTTGCTAAAAATATTTTATCTATAAATATTGACTCAAAAAGAATAGGAGATGTTTTTGGTATACATAAAGTTTCTTTTAAAAATGATATTAATGAGGTTGAATTTAAACATGAGGCTCTTTCAAGAGACGTGTTTGCTGAAGGTGCTATCGAAATAGCCAAAAAAATATTAAAAAAAGATCCAGGTTTGTATCAATTAGAAGATTTTTTTGAAAACAAATAGCTTTTAAAAGCGTTAAATCTTCTATAGAATACAACAACTTTTAACACGAAGATCCTAGATTTTAAAGTTGGGGTGCTCACTTGAGTCAGCTTTATTGGGATTGGAGAAATAACCCCAGGAGAATAAAATGAGTATAGTTTCAGTAAAAGACCTGTTACACGCAGGCGTTCATTTCGGTCATCAAAAAAGGTTTTGGAATCCAAAGATGGAGCAATATATTTTTGATACAAGAAAACAAATTAGTATTATCAATCTTGATCTTACCCAAGAACATCTAAGTGCCGCTGCCTCTAAGGTAGAGGATGTATGCTCAAAAGGTAACAAAGTGCTTTTTGTTGGTACAAAAAGATCTGCAAGCAAAACAATCAAAGACGAGGCATCCGCATTAGGATTACCTTATGTTAATAAAAGATGGTTAGGTGGAACCCTAACTAACTGGAAAACAATTAGAGGTTCAATAAGAAGACTTCAGGATATAGAGGAAATGATTTCTTCTGGAAGAATTGAAAAGCTTATTAAGAAAGAAGCTGTTGAAATGCAAAAAGAATATACAAAGCTAGAAGCAAGTGTTGGCGGTATAAAAGATATGAAAGGTCTTCCGGATGCTATTTTTGTAATCGATGTGAAGTATGAAAAAATAGCAGTTCTAGAAGCAAAAAAAATGGGAATACCTGTTATAGCATTAGTTGACACTAACTCAGATCCTGATGGAATCGATATGGTAATACCAGGAAATGATGATGCTATTAGATCAATTAGACTAATTACTAAAATTATTGCAGATTCTTGTGCTAGAGGTTTAGAGTCATCTAAAGGGTACTCACCTATTTCTGATAAAGAATCACCAGTTATTCAGACTATAAAAAAAGAAGCACCTGTTGTTGAGGCTGTAGCTGAAGAAGCTGTAGTTGAAGAAGCACCTGTTGTTGAGGCTGTAGCTGGAGAAGCTGAAGCTGCGGTTGAAGAAACACCTGTTGTTGAAGAAGTTGAAAATACTGAAACGAAAGAGGAAGATAAATAATAATGGAAATCAAAGCAGCTCAAGTTAAAGAATTAAGAGATATGTCAGGCGTGGCAATGATGGAATGCAAAAAAGCATTAGTGGATTGTGATGGCGATATTCAAAAAGCATTAGATTTATTAAGATCAAATAGTGCTTTGAAAGCAGAAAAAAAAGCATCTAGAGTCGCAGCAGATGGAATTCTCAGAGCATTTTCTGGAGACAGCTATTCAACTTTAATCGAAATAAATTCCGAAACTGACTTTGCAGCCAAAGATTCAAGCTTTATAGGATTTGCAGATGATGTTGAAGAATTTATCTCAAAAAATAAATTACTTGATATTACAGAAATACAAGAATCTGATATCGAAGAGAAAAGAAAAGCTTTAATTCAGGGGATTGGAGAAAATATTCAACTTAGAAGGTTAAATACTGTCGAATATGATAGCGGCATGAATGCAGGAGTATATATGCATTCTGACTCAAAACTTGCGTCTGTAGTTGTTGTCTCAGGTGGTGATGAGTCTTTAGCTAAAGATATAGCTATGCATGTCGCAGCTTTTAATCCACTATGTTTATCTAAAGACGATCTTGACTCAGAAGTTTTAGAAAGAGAAAAAGCTATTTATATGGTTCAGGCTGAAGAGTCTGGAAAGCCTAAGGAAATAATGGAAAAAATGATTGAAGGTAAGCTTAATAGATATTTATCTGAAGTTTCTTTATTATCTCAATCCTTTGTAAAAGATCCTGATCTTTCAATACAGGATCTCCTTGATAAGAATAGTGCATCTATTCATTCGTTCTCTAGATTAAAAGTTGGTGAGGGTATCGAGGTTGAAACAAAGAATTTTGCCGATGAGGTTGCTGAGCAGTTAAAATAGTTTTATGACCAATCTTATCCATAAAAGAATCCTTGTTAAATTTAGTGGGGAATCTGTTGCTGGTGATGATGAGCACGGTATCGATCCAAAAATTCTTGATCAAATGGCTTCTTCTGTAAGCGCCTGCAAAGAGCTTGGTGCTCAAATAGGTATTGTCATTGGTGGTGGCAATCTTTTTAGGGGTGAAAAACTAAACAAAGCAGGAATGGATAGAGTGGCTGGCGATCATATGGGTATGCTTGCTACTGTGATGAATGGAATTGCCTTAAGAGATTCTTTAGAAAGAGCTGGAATAAAAACAAGAGTAATGTCTGCGATATCAATGTCTGGAATGGTTGAGCATTATGATAGGAGACTAGCTATTCAGTTATTAAGTGATGGTTATGTTGTTATATTTACTGCTGGAACTGGAAATCCCTTTTTTACTACTGACACAGCTGGTTGTCTAAGAGCTATTGAGACTCAATCTGATTTAATGTTGAAGGCAACAAGAGTTGATGGTGTTTATGATTCGGATCCTGAGGTAAATGAGAATGCAGAATTTTTCTCAGAATTATCTTTTGACGATGCAATTTCTAAAAACTTAAAAGTAATGGATGCAACAGCATTAACATTAGCAAGAGATCATAAGCTGCCTATAAAAGTCTTTAATGTGAATACGCCTGATGCTCTTAAAAATATTATTTGCGGTGAAAAGATAGGTACATTAATATCTTAATATGAATGAAATAATAAATGCNGCTAGCGAAAGAATGGATAAGTCCATCTCTTCTTTAAATCAAGCTTTTAATAAAATTAGAACAGGTCGTGCTAATCCATCTATTCTAGATGGTGTAAAAGTNGACTACTANGGNACTCCTACNGNTCTTAATCAAGCTGCAAGTATTAGTGTTGAAGATGGAAGATCTCTAGTTATCTCACCATGGGATAAATCACTTATTCCTGAGATTGAGAAAGCTATCATGAATTCAAATTTAGGATTAAATCCAAGTACTTCATCAGATCTCATAAGAATTTCAATGCCATCTCTAACAGAAGAGACTAGGCAAGACTATATCAAACAGGCACGATCAGAGGCTGAAAATGCTAGAGTTTCAGTAAGAAATATAAGAAGAGACTCTAATCAATCTATTAAAGATAATCAGTCATCTGGGGACATTTCTGAGGATGATCAAAGACGCCTAGAAGACTTAATACAAAAAGAAACAGACAAATATATAGCTCTTGTTGACTCAGAACTTAAGAAAAAAGAAGCTGATCTACTAGAAATCTAAAAAGCCATCATGGCTAAGATACTCAAACAAGCATCAAGAAATAATTTAAACGTTGCTATTATAATGGATGGAAATGGAAGGTGGGCTTTATCTAATTCATTGAATATAAGTAAAGGGCACCAAAAGGGAGTTCAGGTTGTCAAAGATATAGTTCAGGAATCTGTGCAACAAAAAATATCATCACTAACACTTTATGCTTTTAGCTCAGAAAACTGGTCACGCCCAAAAGCAGAGATAGAGGCTATTAAAAAATTAGTTCTGACCGCTATAGAGGATCAGGTTCCAGAACTAATTGAGCAGAAAGTAAAACTTACATTTTTTGGAAGACATGATGATTTCGGAAAAAAAATATCAAAAAAAATTAAAGAAGCTGAGTTTAATACTAATACTTCTGAGCCATCACTAAATTTAAATGTTGCTTTGGGATATGGTGGTAGACAGGATATAGTTGATTTAACAAAAAATATCTCTTCGAGAGTTCTTGCTAAGGAAATTAATATAGATGATATAAATGAAGAAATGGTGAGTAATTCCTCGTGTGTGCCTGAAGATAAAATTGATTTATTAATCAGAACAGGCGGAGATAAAAGGGTCAGCAATTTTCTTTTATACCAAATTGCCTATGCCGAAATATTTTTTATAGACAAATTTTGGCCTGATTTTGAAAAAGATGATTTTATAAGCTGTATCAATAAATTTAATAAAGTGAGTAGAAGGTTTGGCGCAAGAATTTAAACAAAATTTTATAACAAGATCCTTAACTGGACTAGGCATAACTGTGCCGGTCTTTCTTATTATTTTTCTTGAAAATGAATATGTATTCGTAGCATCTCTTTCATTGATAACAGGGCTAAGTATTTTTGAATGGTTTAAAAACTCTAACAATAAGAGCTTTATAGCAGACAGTATTATTATTTCATTGTTTGCAATATTAACAGCGTTATATTCTGATAAATTTTTTCTCTACATTGTATTTTTTACATCAATCTTCTGGCTTTTGTTCTGCGTTTCACTTGCAACAAAATCATATATAAAACTTAGCTTTATTTCATTTGAAAATACTTATCTAAGAACACTTATACCAATTGGTTTTTTTGGAAGCGGTGTATTTTTAATTAGCCAAGACAGCTTCCTATCATTTTCTAATTACTACCTAATGCTAATAATTATTTTTAACTCGGCTATATCAGATAGCTCCGCATACTTGGTTGGCTCTTTTTTTGGAAAAAACTCATTGCTCAAAGAAATAAGCCCAAATAAAACATTGGAAGGGTTTCTTGGTGGAATCTGCGGTTCGGCTATTTTTGGATTTTTATTAGTATATTTTTTTGAATCTAATCCGCTTTTGATACTAATTCTTGTTATTGGATCTATATTTGCCTTTACGGGTGACTATTTCTTTAGTTTTCTGAAAAGGCAAAGCGGAATAAAGGACACTGGTTCCATGCTGCCTGGTCATGGAGGTATATTAGATAGAGTGGATTCACACTTTTCTGCAACACCGGCAATCACGCTACTAATAATTATTCTTCTGTAAATGAAAAATATACTTTTGCTTGGGGCTACTGGAAGTATTGGTGACAGTGTTCTTTCTGTAATTGAGCAAAATCAACAATCTTTGAATTTATATGCAATAACTTTGGATAGTAATACATCTAAAGCTAAAGATATTTCAGAAGCTTTCACACCAGAATATATTCATATTAATAATGAAAAATCTTTTAATAAAATCAAAGAAGATAATCAAATTAATAGCAAAGTTTTAAATGGAAGCCCTGATCTTAATGCTTTAATCAATGATGATAATATAGATATTATTGTCTCTGCTATTACTGGATTTGCAGGTCTTGAAGCAACTGCAATTGCATCAAAAACAGGAAAGATAATTTTATTGGCAAATAAAGAGAGTATTGTAGCTGCTGGAGAATTAATTTTGCTATCAGCAGAATCTTCTGGCACAACTATTATTCCAATAGATAGTGAACATAATGCTATTTTTCAATGCTTGGCGGGAGAAAAAAATACTGACGATGTTTCTAAAATAATAATTACTGCATCTGGAGGACCTTTTTTAAATAAGAGTCTCTCTAGTCTAAAGGGTGTAACCAAAGAGCAAGCATTAAAACATCCTAACTGGAGCATGGGATCTAAAATATCTATCGATTCAGCCACTCTTGTTAACAAATGTCTCGAGCTAATAGAGGCAAAGTATTTATTTGGTTTAGATGAGCGGTTTTTTGAATTAGTCATTCATCCTCAAAGCATTGTCCACTCTATTGTTTCATATAGAGATGGATCAAGTATTTGCCAAATGAGCAACCCAGATATGACAGTACCAATAGCTCATGCATTATCTGATTCTAGAAGGCTAAAAAATAATTTTGATGCTATTGATTTCTCTTCATTGAGTCTAACCTTTAATGAATTTCCAGAAGACAGAAAAAAATTAGAAAATATCGCTAGAGAGGTATGTAAAAATGGTAATAGCTCTGGAATCGTTTTTAATGCAGCTAATGAAATTGCTGTGAAGAATTTTCTTGAAGATGAAATATCATTTAATCAGATTTATGATGTGATTTATAGAACTTTTGAGACAACTCCTATGTCTAATATTACTGATATAGAATCAATTTATGAAAAAGATATAG